>Ga0315286_10004081_pt1 | contig 13944 bp, 7 predicted proteins | sample YL17G10_0_MG_FD_205038 | JGI IMG/M metagenome (GOLD analysis project Ga0315286, IMG submission 205038) | Sediment microbial communities from Yellowstone Lake, YNP, Wyoming, USA - YL17G10_0 | ecosystem: Environmental > Aquatic > Freshwater > Lake > Sediment | place: USA: Wyoming | collected... | reverse complement strand
GTAACTCTGATTCCACCATCGATGATACCGCCAATCCTTGGACCAGCTCCATACAAATGTTCTACTCCTGAGCCGGTAGGATATTCCATACCAAAACCGTCAGGCACCACTCCCGCATCTCCATCCCATGCTTGTAATCCCATACACATCTGGTTGCTCAACCAAACACGCATGTTGAAACCCTGTTTAACACGCTCGGCAAAATTATAAGTTATCTTTGATAACCTGTCCGTTTTATGTTTCTTCGTCCCGGATTGTGTTAGAGTAACAACTCCAAATATTATAATCGAAAATATGATCCATCTTTTCATAAATATTTATCCTTATGATTTCATTTAAATTATCATTCCCAATTAAGCTTGAGACCGAATATAATCTGGCGAGGGGCGTCAAAGTTTGTAGGATCCAGAAGCCGCTGCTCTGCTTGGCGATAAGGAACAATAATTTTACTTGCTGGATCGCTAGGTTCAAGATCACCATATTGATAAACCCGACCCGTGTAATTGAAGATTGCACCTCCTGTAGGATTTTTTCGGTTCAACAAATTAGTAATATCGAGTGTCATTAATAAATTTATCGTCTCAAAAAGGTTGAAGCCCTTGTAAAGTGAGAGATTGGCTGTTGAAGTGTATGGACCCGTTTCACTGTTGATACGACGATTATATTGAATTTGAGTTTCGTGAGATGCGCTAGCAGAATAACCATTATACGGAAGACCACTTCCATAACTCCAGGTTACTGATATACCATAGTTATTTACAAAAGGTAATCCAAAGAAACGCCCCTCTTCTCTCGGACCCACACGATACGTTGCGAACAGATTAGCAGTGTGGTTTTGATCCCAATTGAGGCGGGTTTCGCGTGCAAGCTGGAATTGTTCCGGCTTGAAAATAGCCGCATTCTTATTAGAGGATCGACCTTTGGCAATTTGAAATGAATAGCTAAGGGCGATTGAAAAATTACCTGCAAAAGCTTGATTAAGAGTGAAATCGAAACCACGCGAGCTTGCATAATCGAGGTTCTTATAAAAATAGTAAGTCCCTCGCGGTACAAGAGTTTCATAATCAAAAATATCTTTGTAAAACGCATGTAATGAAAATGCCATATCATCAGTAAATTGATCTTCAAACCCTGCTTCATATTGAACAGTTCGCTTGGGCTTGAGATCAGGATTACCTATCCAAGCATCTTTATCCGCAACAAAGGGGTCTCGATAGTATGTCGAGCGATCGGGGAATTGAAGGAAATGACCATAATTAAAATAGAATACAATCCGATCAGTTACCGGATACCCGATTGATAAGCGCGGGCTGTAATAACCATGTGTGAAGTAATACCAAAATCTTTTCATATCTTGAAGTCCCCGACCTTCATGAATACGTGCTTTTACCTTTTTACCGTTCGGTAATGTAGTATCACCGTATTCAAGATTGTACACCCAATCGGGAACGGGTTGACCTTCAACCGAATCAATCCATTGATATGCTCGGATCCATTCATCGATAAAATTCTGATGATAGGGAGCGGCGCCTATATCCAAATAATCGTATCGTAATCCAACGTGAAGATTTAATCCGGCAAGCTCGATATTGTCCTGGATATATAATGCACCACGATTGGGAAAAGCGTTTATATGATAACGGAATTCTCCATATCCGGGCCACGCACCATGCTGATAAGCTTCACTGGTGTCGGGCGTAGGAATACCTCTATGCAGCTTTGTTGGACTGATAATTTCGGTTGAATTAATTTCTTCAAGATAAAATTCTGCTCCGGTTTTTAATAGATGGAGCGGATGTATCTGCGCGTTAAAATCAAAACGAGTCGACCATACTATAGTCCTTGAATCATACCACCGCTGCGATGTGCCAAGCTCACTAAACCAATCATTATTATTATCGTATTGATTTGGATCTGCTGAGGAATAGTCGGGTGGTTTGATCCCTGCTACGTCATTACCATCCCTGCTTTCTAACTTGGCAAGATAGAATCGGAAGAAAGATCTGGGACTAAAGAAATGCTGCCATTGTAAATTGTTTTGAATGTTAATCCCAGCGCCAAGTGAGGATGAATCAGCCCGGTACTTCCACGAACGACTATAACCGTGTCTGGAGGATAGACTGGCGCGATAACCGTAACTCATCTGATCGTCGCCGCTGATGTCGTATTTTAATTTGGTGTTGAATGTAAAAGAATTATCTTGATAATCATTGTAATGAAAACCCGAAGCATTCAAGATCGAACCAAAGAGACCGTTCAATTGAATTTTCCGTTCCATGGGATGGAAAAATTCATTGTGAACCAATTTATATGGTCCATCACTCCGGCTCATATCAAGACTGAGGAAGAACGTCATTGTACCGGGTATCTTTAGACCAAGCGGTGGCATTACGTATTTTGATAATGGTTCAGGTCCACCAATCGAAAATGCACCATACAATTCATTCTGATTATCACTGCTGATACGATCTGTGCGAAATTGTGCCGATCCCGTATATCGATCTCCACCAGATTTGGTCACGATATTAATTATACCGGATTGAGCATTTCCATAATCAGCATCAAAGCCGCTCGTTTGAACACTCACCGATTGTATTGCATTGGCTGATACCGACAAACCGCTCGCTCCGCCACCGACTACACCAGATTGAACACCTGAGTAAAGTTGTTGGAGCTGTGCATTCGCACCGCTCGTAGTCGCAAGATCCCCTGCATTTCCAACAATGCTGTTGGTTGGAACACCATCAACCAAATATTGCACTTCATCTGCTCTGCCACCTCGTAGAAAAAGCTGGTTACCCACTTTAACTACACCAGCTTGTAGTTTCAATACGTCTTCTACTGTCTTCACATTAGGAATACTTTGGATCGATTTTTCACCCACTGTTTGTGTTGAAGAAGTAGCTAAGGAGTTCACTAATTGTTGATCTGCTGTAATCGTAACACCTGTTAATTGAACTTCACTCGAGGTTAATTTAATGTTTAAAGGAGTCGTCTGATCGGAAGTTACTTTTACATCTTTGATTTCATACGAACCATAGCCAACTTGGCTCGCACGAACAGTGTAAGTTCCTATCGAGACACCAATGATTGAAAATTGTCCCTCGATATCGGTTGTGGTGCCGCGTGTGGTTCCTACAACAAGAACGTTTACCCCCACGATCGGCTCTCCTGAAATGGCATCGGTAATTTTACCAACAATCTTTCCTGTATTGCCGCCAAAAAGAGCAGTTCCAAAGATTAAAATTAAACTGCAAATATATAAACTTTTATAAAATGTTTTCATTGATAAACTCCATTCTACTTTTCAATATCTCGTAATGCCATTGCGAGCGATGAATCGACAGCAGGTCGCTGCATATAATATAATGGTATGCCAAAGTATATTACATTAAAAGTGATTCCATTATACCGAATCGATATCGGCAAATCTCCAAAATTGGGATTGCTAGTTAAGGAGGGGGCGTATTTATGAATGATCTCACCAAAACCTACCGGGTAATTAGCAAACATATATCTCATCCCACCATGCCACGAAGTATCTGTCGTTGTATTAAATTTTGATGTATCAATCCTGAGATCCGGATAACCTCTCCTCCCGTTTGCTCCGATGCAATCAGGAGTTTGAAGGAGTATCAATTTTTTATAATCCGAATGTATGATGCGAGTACGAAATTCTTCATTTGCTGGTGTATTTGTACCACTACTCATCGCCCATCCGCTAAATATTACTTTACCACCAACAAAACAGTAATCCTTAATAATATTTTGCTTATCCGAACCAAATTCCCATTGTTGAGAAGTCCCATATACATAATATGGATAAAAAAGAGAATTAAATAAAGTACAATCAGAGAACATAAAAACCCGACTATATTTCCCAATCTCGGCTCGAGTAGGGAAATAAGTGCCAACAACTCTCCAATGAACGATTAATGAATCGGGTATCCCAAGCGAATTAAATATCGTGCGATAATAATTGAAAACCATATCGGCAGTTGGATGCCCTGGCGATACTGGCGTAAGTCGCGGTTCAGCCGTATTATTGATAAAAAGTATTTTGTTCGATTTTGGTAGATCATGCCTTGCAAATGCTGGATAGGTAGTGTAGAAACTATGCCAGGCGGAATCAATCACAACACCAATTGAATCACGATTCCCCCCTGCTGCATATATAATCCGTTCCGTGTAACCAACTGTATCAATCACACCATATGCATTTTTCGATTGCACATAAAATATGTGCTTCGTTGCATAAGGATCCGGGAAATCAGCAGCAGTTATACCTACCGTTGCACTTGTCCCCCAATCAGACCAAGGAATATTACCAGTTCTTGCCAGCCATTGGTCCTTATCAACCACCCAGCGATATTGTATATCGCTCCATCCTTGTGGATCAACCGATTTAAAACTAAATTGGATGCCATTATATGTCGGTGTAAATCCCGCTATAACTAATGCAGTATCCATGGGCCAGTCTACCATACTTGTGTGCGGTGGTAAAACTTTTGGTGTTTCGAATGATACCATCGCTGGAGTTATTGAAATATCACCAATGTTATCGATGGCAGAGACCATGAATGTGTGAAAATTCCATTCATCAGGTGAATCAAAAATAAATGTACCGTTCCAAGGATTTGTATGAACAGGAAAGGAAAGTGAAATTCGTTGTCCTGTCATAATTTTAATCGAATCTGAATTGGATGCAAATATTTTTATTCCTGCTGTGGTTATTGTGTCTCCACGGCTCAAGGAGTCTCTAACTGATGGATCTAATCCCTTAGCTGGATCTATTGTTGCAAAATATTTAAAAACTGCAGGAACAAGCTTCTCATCCTGGGTCAATAACATTAATGCAAATGGCTCATTTTTCATATTTCCTTGAACAGTGAGATTCAGTATTATCGTCGGTGCATGGATCGTATCAACTCCATTCAACCGATAGGTCCATGTATATTTAAATCCGACTACAAATCCATCGGGGTCGTCCCCAACCCAATTCAAAGTCAATTGTGGACTTGTCGACTTTATGGTGTCATCCAATGGTGGAATGTTCGACAGACGAATCTTGGGCCGGATATTTGAATAATAATTTCCGGCATTTTTTGGATTACTACAGTCCCATGATAATAAAACACATATTGTTAAAAAAAATATTATTAAACTAAGACGAGAAAAAAAATAATAGATTACTTTCATTCGATTTATTCCTATTACTGAAATATTTATTGTTCAATAGTTATATCGTATTGTGGAACATATCTATAATTAAATGCATTTTTCTGTAACGTTTTATCAAGATCAATCACCAAAAATATTTTTGTTGTTCTGGACTCCTTTACTTCGAAGGCTTTTCTTGGTGTGATAGGAAATAATGTGGTGGGTGGCTGTACGGTAATTACCTGTTGCTCAACTCCCTCTGCACCTATTACAACGTCTGGTCCCGGTAATATTTCCAAATCAATTCCGATATAATTACCCGGAGGAACGGATGTTTGCCCGATCACGAGTTCTCCATTTTTCGCTGTTGAATCTAAAGTATTGACGATCATGGTTGTAGTTTCTATAGCCTTCACATCCTCATAAATTTTGACCCTACCTCCATCATTTCTAATGGCGTATAATTTAGTAATTTTAATAATAAAATTGTTGTATCGACTAAATTCGAGATCGCGATTAGGGAGCGATTTTAAGCGAACCTCGATAGTCCCAGGTAACGGTGATCTATACTCGTACTGACAATTAATATTAAGGATAATGAACAGAGAGGCGATCAAGAAAATCGCACCAAGTCCAATAATAATTTTAAATATATTCATATTTTAAACACGATTTGACGGTTGGGGGAATAGTTATCGTTATATTATATCAGTAGTATTATAGTAAAAAAAATAAATACAGTCAAGTTATAATGCAAAATATGGTTAATATAATATTTGTGAAAACTGAATCTTTATATTTTGTCGTTCGTATAGATATTTCGTATCTTATGTTACTTCACGCTAAAATGAGCTTAAATAACTAAAATTTAAATAGAAAATGAAAGTTAGACTTGTCCGGTTCTGCTTTGGGATTTACTTAATGCTTTTTATTACTAGTTGCAAAGATCAATCTGGAGGACCGGTAAATAATACGTATTGGACACGTTTCACGAAATCTAGCGTTCCAAAGTTACTCGATGATAATATACATTCCATTTACATTTCGTTGAAAGGTGAGGTTTGGTTTGGTACAGACAGTGGTGCTTGTTCATACCGTAAGGGGGGCTCATGGAGTATACTACCAGCAGATAGTTTCAATTATTATCTTTACCATCCAACCCGCATTGCTAGAGAAGTTAAAGCAATCACCGAGAGTAATAATGGTGGCAGTATATGGTTTGGGCTAAATGGTGGAGGATTAGTACGTTGGATATTATCAACTAGTCAAAATTCTTCGGGTAAAGCTAGCATTCGATATTTACAAGATAAATTCATAACTGGAATCGCCGCTTTAACAAATGGCGATGTCTATACTTCGACAACCGATGGTGCAAACCGTTACATATTTAATCCAAATCTGGATCCTTCACTTGACGGTAGTTGGAATCCCATTTCAGATTTATCTACAAAAGTAAACTGTGTCGCGGTCAACCAAAAAAACGAATGGGTTTATTTTGGCACGGATGACTTCATCAAATATTTTGAAAAAGGAAGCTCGAGCGGAAACACACATCGAATACCGGAAGGATATCGATCTCCAATAATCTCTATGGCAGTCCAATACGACTTAAACACACTTTGGTGTGGTAAACAGTCGGGTGTAACAAGTTACAATCCCGGACTAAATATTGAAAGCCATTACACTACTCTAAACACAGATGGAAAACTTCCGGAAGGATCTATTAATGCAGTGATGACAGATTTCTACGGAAGTACCGTTTGGTTTGGTACAAATGTTGGGTTGGTACAACTTAAAGGTACAGTATGGAAAATATTTACCCAAAGTGAAATACCTGAGCTTCCCAGTGATATAATCCAGGCACTATCCTTTGATATCATTACGAAGAATTTGTGGATCGGAACAAATAAAGGAATTGCTGTTTATAATGAAAATGGAATTAAGGGTTTATAAGGATAGTCTTATCTCTTTTCCGATCTCACCGCTTTGATTTTTCACACCGTCTAACCAAATAGTTAGAGATTTCCCTTTTGTTTCAATTTTCAACTGGTGACCACGGATTCGACCATCATCCAAAATGAAATAATCAAGATGGAAAGGAAACGGCTCAATGATGATTGAATCATCGTTGACTTTTAACCCTGCCACATATTTGATGATTACATCTACAACCCATGAATGTTGGTAATCATCAACTCCTCGATAAACTGACGGTTGTCCAGTAAATGGATTATAATGCTCGAAACAATTTGGTCGTTTCGGATCTGCATCTCCACCAGAGGCGGACTCACCTTCTGTGCGAAAGAACATCATACGGATAAATTTGGTCATGAACTCTACACTCTTCGCTCTTAGCTCTTTGCTGTTGAAACGTATCGCCGATAGTGCTAACACTTCTGCAACGTGACTGTTCGTCATGGGCCAAACTCTTCCATTCCATGGACAATTCATCCTCTTCCCTTTCCACCCCGGCTCGGCTGAAAAATATTTATCATCTACACTTGATGAAGGAACAGGAAATCGTGTCCAGAATTCTTTCGGACTAAGAAGATGACGCTTGAGACCTGAAACATGAACCTTTGAAACAATATCTGTCATGTATGGATAGAAACAAACGGCAGCGTTAACCTTAGTTCGTTTCCCTGTTTTCGGATTGACATCAAAAAACATTTCCTCTTCCGGATCCCACATCCTCTTGAGAACCGCTTCTTTGATTTTCTCTGCTCCTATATTCCACTCTGCGACCTCTGCGTCTCCGCGGTGAAGTTCTTCTGCCATCCATGCTAATGCTTTTTTCAATTCGTAGATATAAACTGTTACATCAACACCCTTTAATCGAAATACTTTCCCCCAATTATCTGTATCAGCGTCAGGATAAACAGCAAGATAGCGATGCATGTACTCCTGGCCTGTCTCATAATGATTATCAATATCATATAAGCCGCTTCCTTCTGCATCCCGTTCACGATCGAAATAACGAACGTATTTCACAAATCCATTGTATACTTTTTTCAAGAAATATTTATCGGGATGAATTCGGTAAAGCTCTCGAACAGCTTTACCCCAATTCGCATGATAAAACATCTCCTGACGATAGTAATTTACGTCAATATAACCACGGAAACCGCCATCCTTATGTTGATTGTCGATGAATGTCAGCAAGCTTCCTTGCGCGAGCGTCGGATCGTGCCGCCATCGATTCTCCAATATATGGCACATTGCGCTGTACGAGATTGGGGCTCGGAAATATCCGATACCTTCACACACTGCCGGATGTTTGTAATTTCCTTCTTTCCCAGCCAACGTCAACAACCTCAAACCGTACCAGCGATACCAGTAATAACGAGTGAGATATTCATCAGAACACTCGAAGTAAGGAACACTCGCAAAATAATTGTTCCAGTTTTTATCGCTGACTACAATTGGATTTTTCATTTTCTGTGCAATACTGATATTATTTTTAACTTCATTTCTTGTTGGTGCAGTACCAAAGAAAATCGAAATATCTTTTTCGCTCCTCGCTTTAAGCTCTACGCTCGTATGAAGAGCCATAAAAATCAAACCATCATTATTCACACCAGAAAGTTTTATCTCGTTCGGTAATTTCCCATTTTGAAATTTCTCATAGAATGGAGTGAATCGAAAATGAGGTTGAATCGTTGACCCTTCACTGAGATTGATGGAATAGGACTTTACTTTACTATTGATCCCAAAGACACATTCGACGTGGAGTATTGGTGCATTGGAGCGATGGAGATGTTTTTTGAAGCTGATTTGATTCTTTTCAACTTCAACATCCGACAACCAAGTGTTTTTATCGGATGAATGATTTAGTTGGATTGTCCAGATAACAAGATGTACCATCCTTGACCTAGATGATGTACTCTTGATATGTACAACCGATGTTAGCACGTCGTTTGGTAAACAACATTTTTCTTCTCGAATCTTGAAACCTGAGGCTTGAAACTTCTGTTGTAAACGTGATGGATTCCAATTTCTCTCTATCCCTCGTAAAGGAATCTCAATCTCATCTTCATCAAGGATCGTCCACGTAAATACTGGTTCGATTTCGTAGTTGTAGTAGTGCGCTTTATCCCAGAAGCCGGGATAATCGAGCCAGACTGGAAACGATGGTGTCCAGATCAGTCGGTTCCCGCCGCCTAGGTACCATTTGTCGTTTCGTTCTAAGTATTTAAGAATGTTGAGTTTTTTCATTCTGTTCACCTAATCTAAAATAATAACATAACACTGTCATTAAGAATTGAGTATAAATAAATCTGCAATTAAAATTATTCCACAGTTGCAATCATCTCTTGACTAATTATTGGTCGATCTCGCTGAATCTGGGCTGAGATTTTCATTACCCTTCTTTTTAGTTGATTGCAATTGATAACCAGCCCTCTGCAAACGATCATTATAATATTGTGCATCGTCATGCTTTCCTTCTCGCGTATAGAGCTCAACCAACCTCATCTCAGCGTAAACAAAGTTTGAATCGACATCAAGAGCTTTTTTCCAATATCGCTCAGCTTCTCGCAAGTCATTAATTAAAAAATTCAGATTGCCCAGATTATATAGAGCGAATAGATTTGAGGGATCGAGTTTAGTTGTACGCTCGAATTCCTCACGAGCCAACTCTGCAAGATTCTGACGTATATAGATGGTTCCAAGATTGTAATGGTATTCTGGATTCGATCCATTTAATGAGATTGCTTTACGATAATTCTCCTCTGCACGCTCGGGATCTTTTGCAACTTCTATGCTGACGATTCCCAGATTGTAGTATACATCGGCAGACTCAGGAGACATCCTTACTGCGTGTTCCCAATGTGAGAGTGGATCACGGAATACTTCACTGTAATTGATCGTTACAGCAATATATGAAAGCAATACGACCAGCAAAAGAATTTTCTTAATCCATCCAAATCGATGAAATTTATTCTGGAATACACTCGCGAGAAAAATAGAGAAACCAATGGTGGAGCCGTAAAACCTGTACTCGAGATAATTGAATCGATGCTCAGCATCAAATATATGTACAAAAAGACTCGGGAGTATAAAAAGAATAATCCAAACAATGGCAAACATTGTTATTTTGTTCACACTCTTCTTCCAAGCGACAAAAGAAACAATAAAAAACATGATAATCGCAATTCCAATGAATGTTGGAACAACACTATAGGTCGGATAGGGTGATAACTGTAGTGGAATGAGCATCTTCCCAAACGCTTCAAGGAGTACACGGAGATTTGTGAAAAAAGCAGACAACGTAAAAGTGTCAATGCCAATCTGAGTTCCGTTAAGCGATACTTGTCTCAGGAAATACCATATTGAGGTAGCAGTGAGCCATCCTCCAATTAGTATCACAGGTTTCTTTGAAACAAGCCACTCGCGAGCAACGAGACGATTGTAGAATATTATCAGCAACGGGACGACAAGTGCAGTTTCTTTAGTTAGAAGCGCGAGTAAGAAGAATAGAAAGTGTATGAAAAGATATTTGCTTTGCTTTGACGATCTGTAATTTAAATAGGAGATCATAGAAAGAAGAACAAATATTGCTAGAATGGATTCGTTTCGTCCAAGAATCCAAGCGACTGACTGAGTAACAAGAGGATGAATAACAAAAACAAGACTCATCGCGAGAGCAATGAATCCCGAAAATTGGAGTTTTGACAGTAAGCGAAAAACAAGACAACTCGCGACAAGATGGTACACTACGTTCGAGCAATGATACATCCACGGTGCCTGTCCACTGATCTGAGCATCGATTATAAGAGATACAGTTAAAAATGGACGGTAGTACGAACCAAAATGTACTTTTTGAAAAGCTAATAGTATCGATGAAAACTTCTCAATCCAATTAAAATGCCTGAGAATAAAAATGTCATCGTCAAAATAAGTATAACCAAAAAATACCGTTCTTCCGAACACCAATAATCCGACAATAACAACAACGAGATAGGGCCTCCACGATGTTATCCAGTAGTTCAATTGTTTCGATACTTCCGGCTCATCTCTAATGAGTTTCATACCCATCTTTTCATATTTTGTTTTTTAAGAAAAGCATTTGATCAAATGTTCACATATCTACTTCAACGTTATCACAATTTCTTTACGGACGAATTCTTGCTTGGATGTCGGTTCAAAATCAATAAACCAATTGTGGTCATCTTCTATTGTAACACCTTCAATTGACTCTATCCAGAAAAGACCGTAGATTGGCAGTGGATATGATCTTCCTGCTAGGCCTTCAACAGTTAAATGGACTTTTTTCCCTTTTATCGATTGACTAATGATTTTTAGTGACGAACTTTTATCCCCTGTTCCAATACCAATAGGAGGGGAATAAAGATCAATACCATTTCCCCATGAAATATTTCTACGTTTACTCTCATCTGGAAAAAGGGTGATTGTATCATTGGGCAGGTGAATCTCGTTAGAATAATTATTTATCCATAACTTTTTACCCTCACCATTTATCGTTACTGAATCAGCCACACCAAAATGAAAAATCACAGGACTAAATATTAATTTAACAGAATCTTTGATGATATTGTAAAAAATGTTAGACGCTCCATATCCTTCCTCACCAAACCGTAATTCATCGATTCTTGTGATACCAACTTTTAAGTTGGTCAACGATACGCCAAAATTATTCATTGAATGAGGATTAAACTTGACTATCTTCTTCACGCCATCCACCTCCAATCCCAATAACCCTCTCACCAACGGCAGCATGTAACCAGTTGTGGAAAAGCCCTGGTGGTGGTATGCTTCGCCCAACTTCTCATTCAATTCTCCGGAGAATACTTCTGGCACAACTCCTAGCGCATGATCGAAAACATGCTTAATGTTGGATTGCAATATCTGATAACCCGATAACGCATAATGATGTTTGAACTGCGCTGTATTAAAGAACGATGAAATGAAGGGCCACACAGCTCCGTAGTTGTAATTTGTCGGATCGAACAGTTCACTTTTGTTGGAAAGCGATCTCACTCCCCAATCGGTGCAAAGATCGGCGGAGTTAAATGCCTCAATGCTTTTGGCTGTCCGCTCCTCATCAAGTAAACCAAACATCATCGCCACGCCAGACCATGGAGTTTTCTCATGCACTTGCTCACCTTTTTCAGTTGCGCCGTAACTGTAAAATTCGTCCTTCTCCAACCAGAACAACTTTTCCAATCGCGGTTGTGCTTTCTTGAATTGAGCATCTGCCTGCTGCGATTGTATGCTATCACCTACGAGCTCTGCCATGTACTTCATCTCTTTAATTCCTTGAACGAAGACACCGCATGTGTAAACATCAGCGTAAATGCCGACAAGTTTACCGAATTCAAGTGCACCAAGTCCTGCCGCTTTTAAATCCATCAAGCCATCGCCGTCACTGTCCTTACTTAGGCACCATTCATAAGCTTGCTTCACAGATTTCCAGCTTTGTCTAAGAAAAGTCGTATCACCACTCGTTCGGACGTAATCCCCCATCGCCACAAGATACCATGGCGAAGTATCGGCATGATTGTAACCATATCGGTAATCATTCCACCAATCGCAGAGTCCGTCACTCTGAGAAAGCTCATGCGCCATCTTCCCGACATCCACAGGTGGATCGCTTGGATTCTTTTTTCTGATTGGGAAATTATCCTGCCGCTGCCATTTTTGTGTGAAGGCAAGTGCGTCACGAGATTGTTGAAACATTCCTACACTATTCATCGTGATAACATTGATGAATGCATCACCTCCAAAAAACCATCCAAATCCCGGTCTCGCACCCCCGCCCGAAAGTCCGAAACCCGCTACCATTCCATAACCAAGTCGAGGATTCTTTATCATCAGATTATCAAGCGCAACCTTTCCCCATTCATATGCAAGATTGATATCTTTGTCAGGAGTAGTAATCTGCATCGTCGAGTTGCGGAGGTTCTGGTAGTAATTGTAATTTTCTTGATAATATTTTTCAGCATACTTCCATAATCTTGTATAAGTTGCGTTCACCGAATCGAACTTCATCTTCCATGTTGATATATCTGGTAATGCCCCAGCGATAACAATTGGAATGAACTTACCATCGGTTTCTCCAGGTTTCACATCAATTCTAAATTGAAGTGGATTATCGGCAAACATGTGTGCGGGCGGTGCCGCCATCTGCTGTCCAGCGGGTGAGCCGCAGATAACAATCGCACGCCACTGTCCTTCCGAAATAACATACCCCTTCACTTCATCATCCCAATAACTGAATTGTCCGCCAATGCCTGCGGGCCACATTGGCTGCATGACGGGAATGAAACATGGAATGATGGAAAGTGGAGTTGTTGTATGAACATCGAGTAAGATTATTGCACCAGGTTCATCTCTTGGGATAAAAATATGTTCTTTCACTGTAAAAGATTCATATGTGTAAGTGAGTGTTGTAACTTCAGGTGTTACCGAGATTGTGCGTATAATATCTTTTGCAAATATCGGTTGCGTGGAAGTACCGAGAAGAAATTGAAGTTCAAAGTTTCTCAGCGGCTTCCAGGGCCAAACCCACATCTCGAACTGTCCGCTCTCATTGCCCATAAGTCCCGCCCGCGGACCGATCTTGTCGAAGTATTGAGTCGGTTGAGCAAGACGGGAAAGCTCGAGATCGTTGGACTTTAGATCAAATGCGGGGATGAATTTTTCTTTTTCTTTCTGTGACTGGGATAATGAAAGAGAGAAACAAAATAGTGATAGTAATAAAAGATTTTTCATAAATACTCTGTTAATGGTTTCATGAGTTCAACAATTAAGTGCAGCACCTAA
>Ga0315286_10004080_pt1 | contig 13946 bp, 12 predicted proteins | sample YL17G10_0_MG_FD_205038 | JGI IMG/M metagenome (GOLD analysis project Ga0315286, IMG submission 205038) | Sediment microbial communities from Yellowstone Lake, YNP, Wyoming, USA - YL17G10_0 | ecosystem: Environmental > Aquatic > Freshwater > Lake > Sediment | place: USA: Wyoming | collected... | reverse complement strand
GGCATTTCAGGTTACTCTGGCTCTGGAGTTTCTGGCTATTCTGGAGCGGGAACGTCTGGCTATAGTGGTGTTTCTGGTTATAGCGGTGTGTCAGGTTACTCTGGCTACTCTGGTTCTGGCATTTCAGGTTACTCTGGCTCTGGAGTTTCTGGCTATTCTGGAGCGGGAACGTCTGGCTATAGTGGTGTTTCTGGTTATAGCGGTGTGTCAGGTTACTCTGGCTACTCTGGTTCTGGCGTTTCAGGTTACTCTGGCTCTGGAGTTTCTGGCTATTCTGGAGCGGGAACGTCTGGCTATAGTGGTGTTTCTGGTTATAGCGGTAAATCGGGTTATTCGGGCTCTGGTGTTTCAGGTTATTCTGGTTTAAATTCTGGTTATTCTGGTAGATCGGGCTACTCAGGCACAAGTGGTTACTCTGGTTATAGCGGTAAATCGGGTTATTCGGGCTCTGGTGTTTCTGGCTATTCTGGTTTAGCTTATCCGTGGGAGGGTACGTGGCTTTCAGGAACTCTTTATCAAGTAAATGACACAGTTGGTTATCTCGGTAATGGTTATGTTTCGATCCAAAGTGGCGTTGGTCAGACTCCTGTTCCGAGTGGAACGCCTTATTGGAATCTTGTGTCTTCATCTGGTTATTCTGGTGTTGCTGTTAGTGGGCTTACAGGAACTAAAGTGTATTATGTTGCCAATACAAGTGGTGGCACCGTCACTCGAAAACTTACGTTTATAAACGGTATTTTAACGTCAGAAACATAATACAGTATCGAGTTATGGGCTTAATATTATAAGCTGCTTCTTCCTCGCCGACTTACTGCATAATTGTGGTATAATAAAGTTAAATATTGTAAGAGGAGTCATATGTGAAAATATTGTTAATACATCCACCTCATCCTAACTCAACCGACGATAGACTCGACCCTCCAATGGGTCTTCTCTATATAGCGTCGCATTTAGAGAAGAACGGAATAGATATTGATGTTCTAGATTTGTCGGGATTTACTAGTTGGGATATTCCATTTGCCGATATCTATGGAATAACGTCATATATTGCAACATTAGATATTACTGAGCAGATAGCGAAATTATGCAAAACGGTCAATCTTAAGTCGCGAGTGATTATAGGCGGGGCTCATGCATCGGTTCGACCACAAGACTTCCCGTATGCTGACAAGGTAGTTAGAGGCTATGGCGAAGGTCCAATGCTGGCTCTTTGTGGTAAACAGGCGACAGTGAACCTATTTGAGTTCCCTGCATTCAACAAAGTCGACTTAGGGTCCTATTCAAGGCTAATAGATGGTAAGCCCTCGGTTCCGTTTCTAACATCAAGAGGCTGCCCGTTCAAGTGCAGCTTTTGTGGCCTGGCTTCAATGCATAGTATTAATGGTCGGTACCACATGATGAAACCTGACGTGGCCTCATCGCAGCTCTCACGTATCAAAAACGAACTTGGTATAGATCGGCTAAACTTCCAGGACGACATCTTTACAATGAACCGTCCTCGCTTATTTGAGATACTCAAGTCGGTGAAAGAGCTAGGGTTCCGATTCCGCTGTATGGGTAGAGCGGGTTATGATACAGAAGAGACTTATGAGAAACTAGCCGAAGCTGGTTGTGGTCAAATAGCATGGGGAATAGAATCAGGTTCTCAATACATGCTTGACCGTATGCGAAAAGAAATAAAGGTTCAAGACAACTATAATGTTATCAAATGGGCTAAGAAATATGGCATAGTGTCCCGGGCTTTCTTCATGATAGGTTTCCCTGGAGAGACTAAAGAAACAATAGAGGAAACAAAGCGCTTTATAGAAGAATCGGACCCAGACCAATACTTCGTTTCAAACTTTGTGCCGTATCCTGGGACTGAAGTTGCTGAAAATCCTGAAAAGTATGGCATTATTGGTATGTCCTACGATTATAGCAACTATTTTCAGGTTTCTAAAGATGGAACTGGCGGATGCAACATAGATACAGAATGGCTTTCTAGAGAGCAATTTAAAGAACTCGAACTAGAGTTTAGGGAATGGGTTAAAGCAAGAGGAATGAGAGGAGCTAAACAAAACTATGAAAGTTAGCATCATAATCGCAACTTACAATCACTTAGAGGATTGTCTAAAACCGTGTTGTGAAGCACTTCAAAAATATGTAAACTTTGACGAATGCGAAGTGATCATTGCAGCAAATGGATGCATGCATGATACAAGGGAATATGTTGAAAGCTTAGGCAAAAACTTTAAGCTTCTCTGGTTCGAAAAGCCAGGATTTGCCTTACCCGTCAATGAAGCCGCTAGAATTGCTCAAGGAGAATATCTATTATTTCTCAATAATGATTGTTTCTTTTTGAAGGACGACGTAATTGATCTTCTTGTAGCAGAGTTTGAAAAGAATCCAAAAGCAGGCATTGTTGGACCTGAATTTTGCTACAACGAGTATGCTGACACGAATTATATAAAGTTCTATTGCACAATGATGCGTCGGGACGTCTTCAATAAGCTCGGCATGTTTGACACTCTTTTTGCTGATGGCACTTGCGAAGATGTCGATTTATGTATAAAGGCTGTTACTGCGGGCTATGAACTAGTAATGGTGACACTCCCAGTTTTTCACAGATTTGGGGTGACAGTCCGAGAATTAAAAAACATAAGCTCTATTTTGACTCGTAATGCGTTTAATCTTGGCAAGAGATATAATTCTAGATGGTATCAGAGTGTTCAAGAGCAAATAGTAGATCGAAGTTCGGTATCGATTGTTATCGCGACGTATAACCATTTGGATGATTGTCTAAAACCATGTATCGAATCAATTAAAAAATATTGTAACTTCGAAAATAAAGAAGTTATCATTGTTGCTAACGGCTGTAAAGACGGAACTCGAGAATATGTCGAAAGTTTGGGAGAGCCGTTTAAGCTTCTTTGGTTCGATGAAGCGGTTGGAGCTGCTAAAGCGTATAATGCTGGTATAAGAGAGGCTAAATACGATAATATTCTTCTTCTTAATAATGACGTATTCTTTTTAGAGCAATCGGTGGATACTTTAATAAACATGCATTTGATACATTTTAACGATCCAAAGGTCGGAATAGTTGGCCCCATCAAATCTTTTAGTCCGCCTGTAGGAAGAGAGTTTATTATCTTCTTCTGTGCGATGATAAGAAAATCGGTCTTTGACAAAATTGGTTATTTGGATGAAATCTTCATCGTAGGCGCAGGCGAAGATACGGATTTCTGTATTAGAGCTGAAGCTGCTGGTTATACTTTAGCAGTTGCGGGAGAAATGACGGGTCATGATCATAAAGAAGGGCAAGTTACTGGTTCGGTGCCCATTTTTCACAAGGGTGAAGCAACTGTTCACGATGAATCTTTAGTTTCAGGGTGGAAAGAGATATTCGAACGTAACGGAAAGATTCTTGCTGAGAGGTATCCGAAAGTAGAGATAGAAAAAGATGAACGTAAAGAGATTCTATGTGTAATCCCGACGAAAGGCAGATACTTTACGACACTTCCTCTTGCTATAGAATCAGTTATTTTACAGACAGTGAAACCAGATAAACTTACCATTTATGATGATGGAGAGCATAAGGATCTTAGACAGGTTCCGACGTATCAATATTTATTCAATTCGTTGGATTCTGTTGGTATAAAGTGGGATGTAGCATTTACTCCCGGCATAGGTCAACATCATGCTCATCAGCATTCAAATACATCAGATTATAAATATGTGTGGCGACTTGATGATGACACCGTAGCAAGACCCGATGTTCTAGAAAAGCTTTTATCTCATATGAAAGATGATATCGGAGCAGTTGCAGGTTCAGTAATAACACCAGGTCAAGAAGCAAAATCTGATTTTTATGGAACGAATATTTTAGATATAAATAGATTTCCTAATATTCAATGGGCTCGTGGCCAGGGCGTCTATGAGGTAGAGCATCTCTATAGCTCATTTTTATATCGATCAAACGTAGTTGATTATTGCTTAGAGCTTTCAAGGGTTGCTCACAGAGAAGAAACGATATTTACGCATAGATTATTTAGGGCGGGATACAGGCTTCTGGTCGATCGGTCTGCTGTTACTTATCATTATCGCAATCCAGAAGGAGGAATAATGGCTGAGACCGATAAAACTTTATGGGATCAGGATGAAAAGATTTTTAGAAGTGAATTAGAGAAATGGGGCTATAAGATGATAGCGCTTTCTCATGGCCTGGGCGATCATCTGATGTTTGTAAACATCATACCAGAGCTCCTAAAGAAATGTAAAACACTTGTTCTATTCTGCGTTTATGGCGAAGTATTTTTTGGTCTTCCGAATGTTGTATGTCTGCCGTTGGGGTGTGCAGCAGCATTTGGAGTTATAGAAACGGGAGTTTACGAGTATATGACAAAATATAATTGGAAGAGGAGCATGGTAAAAGCTTATGAACAACTATATCTTAATTAGCCCATGGTCGAGGGAGCTGAGGGATAAATCGCAAAATCCAAAGAATTATCCTTGGTGGCCAGAAGTAATCGAAGGACTTAAAGATGATTACGATCTTATACAGTTAGGTATTGCAGGTGAAACAAAATTAGTTGAAGATTTTAGAATAAATCTTTCATTAAGAATTATTGGTGAGCTTCTTTTGGCTCCAGAATGCTTTACATGGATTGCTGTAGACAATTTCTTTCCGCATCTAGCTCATGTAGTAGGGAAAGAGCCGGGTGTCGTCCTCTGGGGCATATCAGATCCAAATATATTTGGCTATAGAGAAAATAAAAATCTGCTGAAGGCTAGAAAGTATTTACGAGAACAACAATTTCAAATCTGGGATGGCTTGACTTATGATCCCAGGGTTTTTGTGTCTCCCGAGCGCGTCATAGAAGCAGTGAGAGGGTAAAATGTTATTTTTTGTTCGAACGACTAAAGGCTTAGGCGATAGCACTGTTTATGCACGATTGAAAAACACGACCGGGCAGTATTGGGATTTTACTGCTCTGTCATGGGTCTCAGTAGAGAATGCTGATTGTAAAGTGCTTCTCTTTGAATACGCGGATAGCGACACATTCGAAAGCCTCTACATGACTGATGCGGAGATTCCTGTAGGCGGTCCCTGGATAGAGGAAGCTGTTGATGGTACTGGTTCTGTAATCGCGTTTGATAATAATGTAATGGGAGAACTAGAATCGATTCCTTCTGCTGGCGGAACAATACAAGAGAAAATAGAGTTCATCTTTCAGTATCTAGCTAGTAAGAGAACTGCAACAAGCACTCTTGAAACAATGTATAAGACGGGTGGCTTGGCTTTAGGTACAGCTGTTCTGTCAGACGACGGTACTACATTCACTAAAGAGAAAGTACAATAATGGATGCTAGGCAGAGACGAATGTGGGTTTTACCGGCGCCTAAGGGCGGCTTAGACAAGCGCGATAGATATGCGATAGGCATCTTCTATTCGTTTGGCTTGATTGTTTCTGCGATTGTGAAGCCTATAAGAATCATTTTTGATGCGCTACAGGGACCCGTAGCGTTTATATCACAAAAGGCATCAAATGTATTCAGATCAGTACGAAAGACGAGTTAAGACTGTTAATTTATAAACTAAATTGATGATTTTTGACGAGAGAATCGAATGAATATTGTTTTAGTGAAGACTGTGAAAGGCTCGGAGCGCCCTGGACATAAATATATTCGTCGTATTCCTCTTCCAACTGGTGGATATAAATACATTTACCAGGAAGCTAGGGAGCGAACTCACAAAATAATCCCGGTTAAGAAACGCATCAAGAAAATTGAAGAAGTTCCTGAAATTCGTCCTACGCAAAAAGAAACTCCCTATAAGAAAAACATTGCATCTACGGGTAACTCACGAATGATGTCGTTGTCTGACAAGTTCTTCAACTTGTCACCGTCGGCCCGACAGGACGCATTGAATCAGGGCAGAGACAAGCTCAAGTCTTTTGTATCTAAGCTTGGTGAGCTTGGAATTAAGAATCGTGAATCGTTTGCTGAACACGCAAGACTAAATGGTCGACAGATTCTGGCTGACTTCTTTGGGCTAGACGACAGTCATTTCAACTCAGAGTCAGGTGACAAGTTTAGAAACTACATTGATGTTTCATTCTCTAAAGATGGAAACTATGTCGCTTTCAACTACGCCGACAAGTTCTTCTTTGATTCAATCAACAAAGAGTATGCTGATAAGCAGCGCCCTAAGTGGTCTATGCAAATGAGGATGTCTAGAGGCATTACATTCGACACTCAGACTGGCGATGTAGTGTCTTTTCCGTACGAGAAGTTCTTCAACATGAATGAATATATTGACGGAGACCTTGCCGGCTTGGCAAAGAAGGTAGCAACTCAGAAATACATCGCAACCGAGAAGGTTGACGGTATTCTTATTCATGCGTTCTATGACAAGCACAGCGATAAGGTCAGGCTCGGCACAAGAGCAATGCTAGACCCTGATGGAAAAGGCTTCATTGATACTGCCGAGAACTTGATGAAAAGAGGCGGTCGTTACGACGACATAAAGACGCTTCTGCAAAATGGCAACTCAATGATTTTAGAGCTCATCGACCCTAAATACAGGGTAGTCATTGGATATGGTAAGAAAAGCTCACTTGTCCTACACGGCGTAAGAGACTTAAAGTCATCTAAAATGCTTGACTTTAATGAAACAGGCTCGATGGCTAAGAACTTCGGATTGGGTGCAGTGGGTGGTAGACAGTTCAACAGTTTCCAGGAGCTATCCGATTTTCAGGCTAAGTCTAAAGAGGATGTAGAAGGATTTGTTCTTCGCTTTGAAGACGGCTCAATGATTAAGGCGAAGACAGAAGCCTATTTTGATAAGCTTAAAGGGCTGAAGGCTCTATCGTACCCTAAGATTGCAGAGTCTATTCTCAACGGCGACGACTGGAACACCTTCAAGTATGAGAAGATAAAGTCTGAAGAGCTATTTGATGTTGCTGATAAGTATCGTGCTGATGTAATAAAGCAAAGCGACAAGTTTAATGGATTTTTAACAGGATTTGTTGATAAGCTTTTGACTGCGGCAGATTGGGAATCCTACGGCAAGCAACAGAAGCTTGAAGCAATGGCAGAGTTCAATCATGCATATGTACGTGCTTCTAGAACAGGCGTTATTGATTCATCTAAGCTGTCGGTAGATGACTTTAGATTAGCAATGAACTATCTTATCAATGCTCGGCTTAAAAACGAAAAATCTGATGTAGATTCATACAATAAGAAACTGATGGGCTTGACGGTAAGAACGCTTGCCACGGGCGCATGGATGGGCGAGAAGTTGAATGAGTTAGAGCGTTCTTACACGATTATGTCTTTGACTAAAGATTTCGGCGGCACCGTTGGCGGAAGTGGAGACTTGTCTGTAGGGACGGCCGGCTTGGCTAGTCTTGCAACAGACAAAGGTAGAGTTTACGAATTAGACAAAGAAGAGAAAGAAAAACGAAAACGACAAAAGATGCTAGAGGATTAGATGATAATCTATAAAACAGTCAATCTATTGAACAGTATGATTTATGTTGGTAAAGCGTGCGGCCGAAATGTTACTAATGGTTATCTCGGCTCGGGCACTTATCTGAAACGTGCAATCAATGTGTATGGTAAAGAAAACTTTAGACGAGTAACAATAGACGTTGCTAAAAATAAAGCAGAGCAAAATCAAAAAGAAATCCGCTGGATTTCCTTTTATGATTCTAGAAATCCCTCTGTGGGCTATAATATTGCTAAGGGCGGTGATAGCGGATTTACTGATTGTCATCATTCCGAAGAGTCAAAACGAAAAACGGGTATGTCTTTAGTCGGTAATAAAAACAGCCTTGGCCGTGCACCGTGGAACAAAGGAATAAAATGTCCCGATGTTAGTGCAAGAATGATGGGCGAAAACAATCCGATGTTCGGAAAAAAGATGCCAAAACATAGCGTTAGAATGACGGGTCAAAATAACCCAATGTCTAGAACAAATAAAGCCTTACGACAAGGAGCGTCTAGATAATGGATAATTTTAAAGTTCGATTCGTCCGAAAAGCTCAGAGCTATGGAGTTCCCAAAGGGCAGCAAGTAAAATCTTCTTCGCAAAACTCAACATTGGGGTTGGAGAGACCTGGACACAAATACATCAAGCGTGAAAATCTTGGCAACGGAAAATATAAGTACATCTACGAGGAAGCAAAGGGCTCCAAAGCGCCTTCAGATAAAGACCAACTCGCAATGGTTGACGACATGAAAAATGCCGTTTCTCAGAGCAAGGAGTTCAAGCGATACAGTAAGTACTTCGAACAGAAGGACTACAGTAATGTCGCTACTGCTATTAATGCACGTGGTGAAGAAATAACGCCAGAATCTTTCACTCAAGAGCTCACTAATCTCAAGGGCGTACTTGGCACTAAGGTTTCTGAATATCTTCCTGCTGGTGTCGCTGTAAAAGAATATCGGTCTATGCTCAACATGGCCGGCTCAAGGACTACTGAATACAATACTAAGATAACTAATTCACTAAAAGGAAACGATGCAAATGGCTAATATGATTAGCATTGCAACATTGTTCGACCTTTTAAAGACTAAAGTCGGATGGATGAATCCGCATCACAAATACATTTATCGCATCTCACTCCCGGGTGGCGGCTATAAGTATGTTTATCATACGGGCATAACAGGAAAAAATCCTGAAAAAGATGAGGGTGCTGAACCACGAATTTTCTCTAATGAAGAAGCTGCTGAACACGATAAAGACCCTGAATTCGTTAAAGCTCAAGAAGAAGCAATTACAGAGCTCATAAACTTTGCAAATCCTGTTTTGGTCGAAAAATATGTTAAAGACATAAAGAGTAATTTTAATAGCGTTTACGGGCCAATGTGGGAGATTTTTGCCGCAATAAGCGAAGTGAAAGACTTTACTGACGGAATGAATAAAGTAAGATACTTGATAGAAACATATAAAGATCCAATGCATCAAAAGGTTTTAAGGGAATTTGCGAGCCGCGTTGCTGCCTTTAAAAAGACGGGTGAAGATTTTCATTTGCAAAGAATGGTTCACGATAATAAGACTCAATGGAAGTTTTTAAATAAAGTATCGAATTTAATTGCTGGTATCGATTTTAAATATTTCCGCCTTGCATCTACGGCACACATTCAAGAGGGCGGACGTGTTTCGGACGTTGTTGTTATGGATGTTAGAGAGGACGTAAAGAACGATCTTGGAATATTATTTGTTAATTTTAACGTCGGTAAGCTTGGAGCCCTCGGCCTTTCACAAAAAGTGTTTTCTCAAAAGGGCAATATTGATTTAAAAAGCAACGCTGCAGGTGCTGCTACAAGGCGATTTATTAATATCGCTGATGATTTAATTAAGGCAGGATCTACTAAAATGGGTACTGCTTTAAGAGAATGGTCGGTTAAAATGCAAGATGCATTTGATGGTTCTCATAAAGATGCCGAATGGATTTCATATAAATATCCTGATCATGTTCGTAGGCGTAAAGAAAATAGCAACTTTGAAAGACTCGGTGCAAAAAAATTTAGAAAGTGGATTAAAGATAAAACGCCTGAAGCTGCAACAATGACTAAGACGCAAAAAGATATCGCAGAAAAATACCGCGATAATGAGAAAAGAATTTCACATGACATTTATACATGGAGATCGAGAAAGCTAGAAAAGGTATTACATGATGCGCTTAAAGATCCTTTGTTTAACGAGGGTTTTTCTGAAGCGCTCTTTGATATTTATGCTGGCGCATTTCATGATCAATATGTCTCTGAGTTGGCCATGGTTATGCCGTCATATGATGACAAAACACAGAAGAGCGAAATATATATTGCTCTTGAAAGCAAGCTCCGTAAGGAATTAAAAAGGCTTTTATCTCCAGGGAATTTTTCCGTTGAAATGCGAAACATGGGTAAAAAGACGCTAATGGGAAAATCTATCGAAAGCTTCGATAATTTGGTTATAACTGTTAATCGAAAAGGAAAGCCTACTAAAATTGGCGATTTGAGAGTCAAAGAGCACGAAGGAAAGATTCTTACTAGAGCCTATGCTTCGTTTATGTTAGATTTTGTAAGAGATAATAACGAGGTCGATGCTATAGATGTTGGATTAGAAAAACGTGGTCATGGTTCTTCTGGCGTTAATAAGTCTGTGATGATGTGGGATATATTTAAAGCTACGCAGACACTAGACCGCAAGAAGATGAATGCTAAATATATTAGGAAAGAGCTCACAGAATCGGGCAATGTCAGATACATTTACAAAGAGACTAATCCTCGTACAAAGAAGGAAGAGGATGTACCAACAGATAATAGAGATAAGTTCCTTTCATCTGTTGACTCAGTGGATGCGGCATTTAAGACTCTATTTGGAGAGGCAGTATCTGAAATAGATGATGCACATTTTGTTTGCATAAATGCTGGTTGTGTGTCTACAAGAATAACAAAAGAAATAGAACTGCTTCACGATGCCCTGGACGTCCCAGAGAAGCTAAGAAGTCAGTTCTCTTCAGCTGCAGGTTTGATTAATTCAGTCAACGGAAAGATGGGTTTTTGTATTGCTAACTTTCCGGAAGATGTTTCAGATATGGTCCGCAAGGCGGCAATGATGCATGAAATGGGGCATGCATACTTCTATGGCGCTTTGAGAATAAAGCATAAGCAACCCTTGACGGCAGATACAATCGATTCAAAAGACAAAGAGCAAAAGGATTCTCTTAAGAAGGCTACAAAGTTTGTAGATGCTTTTGGAAAAATAGACGATGATATTAGAAAACAGGCTGAGGAATCAGTTGTCGACGTCAAAGGTCAAGATAAGGAAACAATGCTACAAGAAGCAATTAGTGCGTACATGGTTAGTCCGTATGCTGCTGAGACATCAGAAGAGCACTTTGCTGAGGCATTTTCAAGATATTTCATTCTACCAGAACAGTTGAAAAAGAAAGAACCGCAGGTTTATGACCATTTTAATGAGTTTTTTGGAAAATATGATGAATAGCGGAATCTATCAGCTAAGAAATGTTATTAACGATCATGTTTATATTGGAAGCTCATACGATATTGATGCGAGATGGAGCATGCACAAGAAACATTTACGAAAAGGCAAACATCACAGCATTCTTTTACAACGAGCGTGGAACAAATATGGAGAAGAAAAGTTTATATTTGAAATACTAAAAGATCATGTTAACAAATCTGGGCTTATTGTACATGAGCAATATTATTTCGATTTATTGAAGCCAGAATATAATATTTGTAAAATTGCTGGGAATACTTTGGGTGCAGCATTTTATAATTCAAAAGATTGGCGTCAAAAAGTGGGTGCTTGTCATAAGGGAAAGCCTTTGTCTATTGAAACAAAAAGAAAGATAAGTGCGTCTAATACGGGACAAAAGCGAAGGGCTTTTTCGGAAGAAACAAGAAAGAAGATGAGCATTGCTTTTAAGGGTAGAAAACTTTCAGAAGAAACAAAGAGAAAAATGAGTGAATCAACTAAAAGATACTGGGTTAAGAGGCAAGCTGAATTATGCGGTACAGGTTAACGGGTGGGATAGAAAAAGGGATTCATTACACGACATTCCAAGAAGATGTAGAAGATGCAAACCAGCAAGATACAGGTAAAAAAGAAGGGATGGCTAAGAGTTATGGGGAAACAGAGATTGAGAAATTGGATACAGAACAACCCGTTCTTCCAAACAAAAAGTCAGTTCTCTAAGACTGCATTTATAGCGATGACAACTTGGTTTGCAGTTATGGTCAAGTATCTTATGGCTGGGTTTACAACAGGCTATTCAACGACGCAAGTCGTTGTTGCTGGCAGAGTTATTCCTGCGTTTAGTTGGTCGTACTCTATTCCTGCTGTTTTTGACTATACAGGTGCAGTTGCATTATTGACACTCGTCTTTGGTTTATATTTTGGCAACAAGTTTTCTCCAACAAATGGTAAAAATGGCGTCGTTCCACCTATAAGTGAAAATCCAGCGATAACTAAGTAAGGGATTATTATGACAATCGTAAAGCGTGGGTCGGGATTTAGAGTAGTTTCAGAGAAGGGAAAGAATCTTGGCGATGAGCCGTCTAAAGGCGCTGCAGTCAAGAGACTCGAGCAAGTAGAGTGGTTCAAGCGTCACGCTAAATGCATTGTGGATCCTTCTCTTGTTAAGGGCAATGAGGGCATGCAGCAATACTCTCCGATTGTCTTCCAAGACAAGAAGCGTAAAGACTCTAAAGGCGAAAAGCTCGATTTTCCATCTACAACTAAGCAGCTTGAGTTGAAAGATGTGAAACAACCAGAGTTTCCGTCCACGCCATTCACGGGAGAGGCTTATTCCCAGTCCTTCCACAATCCTCGTCCATCTAACAGCGTGAAGGATGGTACTCATGTAAGTGTGCAAGGCGATGGTCCAGTTCCGCAACAGGCTGGTCCGTTTAGAGGCGAACACGGCCCCGACGTACAGTTTAAGGGCTCTGACTATGTCCCTAAGCGGACGAAGAAGTCTATTATGATTGCTGGACGAAAAGTACTCATTAAGGGCTCTGAAGGTAGTGATAATTCGAACTTAAGAGATTATCCTATCGATAAGGGTGAATCTGGCAGAGGATTTGGAGACGATACTGAAGCTCAAAAAAGAAAAGACTGGTCTCGTAGTGGGAAAGTGAAAGAGGACGTAAAAGCTCATGAACAGGCTAAGAGGAACTATGCACCTGGCAACGGTCCTTTCGACCTTGCTATGGATACTCGAACAGCTTATTTGGGTAGAGGCAAGGACTCTAAGCCGATTGGTGAATATACTAAAGATTATCCTGGTGCAAAGGTTACTTTCAATCAGCCAATCGATCCAACGAAGAAGCCGAAGAAAGTATTAGTTCATTTGACTGAGGGTGCACGAGACGTCAAGGCTAAAAGACAGACTTCAAGGGCAGATGCTGCTGATAAGATAGGTATGAAGTATGATGAAGGAAATAAAACTCTTACAAAGAAGAGCGCTAATGGAATAATGAGAGTCATTCTTCAGTATACTCAGAATCAACCGCTGGCTGCGGGCTTCAAGCCGCTGTTGGCACATTTAGTTACAAACGACGACGACGACGAAGAAAATCTAAAGGGTCCAAAGCTAGCTAAGAAAGCTATGTCGTCTTCCGATGTCTACGATAGAATCTCCAGTACACGAGATAAAAATAAGCCCATTTCTCCAAAACTTCAAAAGCTTGGAAGTAGAGCCGCCAAGGTGGCTGAGGATAGTGGTGGGACACAGGCTCATGATGATGCTGCTCCTGCACATCCTGGCGTGGACTATAAGGCATTGAATCCTAAGTCTGTAGCTAGTTTGGACGACTATAAACAACATCGAAGAAATATGGGCACGCTGAAAGAAAAGGGTCCACCAGCTCAAAACGAACCCTTTGATGCTCTTGTCGGATCGGAAGGCGAAAGTGTCGACTTTCCTCGTGGCTTAGATAAGCCAGCTAAAGTGCTAGAGTTCAAAAAGAAAGAGCCGAAGTCGGCTTTGACAGACCCTCGCGATACTAACATGATGTCGGGAAAATCTGAAGAAGCTAGACCTCTTCAGTTGAAATCGCCATTTCGAGAAGCGTCTCCAGATGATAATAAAAAACTTGCTTATTTAGCAGCAGAGAGGAAGCAGCTTGATGAGAGGTCTAGTAATCTTTCAAAGAAACAACTTAGCCTAAAATCTTCTAGACCCAACCCTATCGAGGGAGGCAAAGGTGACGATTTAGAATACAAAGACGTAGATGAAAACGAACTAGAAGCCGGCATTGAAGTCGAACAAGAGCACGTAGGTAAAGACCCAGATAAAGACGAGGACGAAAAGAGATTAGAAGGTGCTGACATAGCAATGGATCATCTTGCTGAAGATGAGCACTATTATACGAAGCTCAAGGAAATGGAAAGACAAGGTAAAGAGGGCGCCAAGTCTGAAACAAAGAAAGAGAAGCTCTTGAAGCTT
>Ga0315286_10004079_pt1 | contig 13948 bp, 10 predicted proteins | sample YL17G10_0_MG_FD_205038 | JGI IMG/M metagenome (GOLD analysis project Ga0315286, IMG submission 205038) | Sediment microbial communities from Yellowstone Lake, YNP, Wyoming, USA - YL17G10_0 | ecosystem: Environmental > Aquatic > Freshwater > Lake > Sediment | place: USA: Wyoming | collected... | reverse complement strand
GCTGTGGGCCCTGTCCAACTACGTGACATTGGGAGTGACCACGAACATCGACTTCCTCAAGAAGGTCCTCGAGCACGAGGCCTTCAAGCGCGGGGACATCACGACCCACTTCATCGAGGAGCACCTGAAGGAGTACGCCCCCTCGAAGGACAGGCCGCCCATCGAGGTCCTTGTGGCCGCAGGTATATTCGACGAGCTCATGTCGAAGGCGGCGGAGACCGGAGGCAAGGCCGTGACCATAGGAGCCGACCAGCAATCGCCCTGGACCAGGGGCGGAAAATGGAGGATCGGCACATGACCGGGGAGGTGTGACGCATGGACTTCGAATACGAGTTCGGCGGCAAGGTCTACCGGGTCTCGGTCAAGGAGGACAAGAACATCTTCAAGATCAGCATCGACGGCGAGGAGGTGCCCAGCGAGGTCCTCGTTTTCAATGCCGGCTTCATGAAATTCACCATCGGCAATCGGGTCAACAAGTGCGTCGTCTCGAGGGACAAGGAGCTCGTCAACGTCTTCATGGACGGCATGGTCTACAGGCTTAAGGAACACAAGGCCGGCCCTCCGGGGGCGACGCCCAAGACCGAGGAGGAGGGGAGCCTGAACTCCCCCATCTCCGGCAAGGTCGTGAAGGTAATGGTGAGCCCGGGCGAGATCGTCTTGAAGGGCCAGGACCTGCTCATAATCGAGGCCATGAAGATGGAGCACAAGGTCAAGGCCCCGTACCCCGGCAAGGTCAAGGCCGTGAACTTCAAGGTGGACGACAAGGTGGATATCGGCCAGCTCCTCGTGGACATCGAGCGGATTGAGGAGAAGGTCAAGGCCAACGGCAAGGAGGCCAAGGGGGCCCCCGAGGCCAAAAAGTAGGCCCGGAAAACCTACTATGTGCCCAGAGGATGGCAGCAGCGAAGCCCCGCGTCTATGGCGATGGGCCGTCCCGGACGTCATCTGCCAGCTGCCGGAGCTGAACCTAAGCTGCTTCGGGTGCTGCGGCTACGACTGGGCGCCCATCGAGCGGCTGAAGAAGCAGGTGGCCATGAACACCTGGCGCTTCACGAAGATGTACTCGTCGAAGGAGACCTTCGCCGAGACCACCATCGGCGTGACCGAGGTCGGCATATGCAAGGGCGTCATCCAGTTCGATGATGGCTCCTTGGGCTGCCCCCTCCATCCCAAGTGCAACGACGGCAAGGACCTGCGGTCCGGCGATTGCCTCCGGAACTATGAGTGCAATGCCCTGCGGCACTACAAGAAATGGACCAAGGAACGGAGGCTCGAATACCTGGAGCACATCGCCAAGGGAAACTACGACACCTACACCTACTCCATGGCCAACGCCAACAATACCGTCATCGTAACGTTCCTGGAGGCTACCCCAACGAGTTATTCTTCAAGGCTCAAAGACCTCCTCAAAGGCGACCGTGATGAATGACGTCCGCTAAAAGGGCCCTGTCGAGTTTATATACGAGTTTCTCTATGTATGGGGGACGACAGGGCGAGAGCGACAGTGCCTCAGGGGACTGCGCATGGACCCTGCCTGGACCTAATAGATCCAAGGAACGTCAATAAGGAGAAGGTACGAATGAACATATATGTCGGGAATTTGTCGTATGAGCTGACTGAAGACGACCTCAAGCAGGCTTTCGGAGAATTCGGAACCGTTGCTAGTGTGAAGATAATAATGGACAGGTACACGGGCAGATCCAAGGGCTTCGGCTTCGTCGAGATGACAAACGATGAAGAGGGCAAGAATGCCATCTCCAAGCTGAACGGCAAGGAGCTCAAGGGCAGGCCCATCAAGTGCGACGTCGCGAGGCCCCCGGCAACGGGCGGGCGCGTCGGCGGCGGCAGGTTCTAGGGCGTTTTAGCGTCTTGGCACCGTTCTTTCTTTGGTTTTCCCTTTTAAAATTTATTATTTTACTTATTTCATTTTCTTTCATGGAGTGGTCACGCTACATGTCATAAAAAGAAAAAGGAAAGGGGGCACCCGAACCTCAGATGCCCAGCTTCTTCCTGTTGCCCATTATGTGGGCCACGATGCCGTCGACGGCCTTCACCGGGTCTGTCTCGACGCTCAAGAGGCCGCCAGTGATGTCCTTGAGGTCCTTGGTGAGGAGCTTCACCAGGTCGGGCCCTCCCGTGACCGTGGGAACCGGGTTCACGTACGTGTATAGCCCCAGGGCCAGGGCGATGATGGCGTCGATGGTGGCCTTCTGTTCCATGTACTGCGGTGCCGCGACTGCGATCGGGAGGTCCTTGAGCGGTACGTCCCCCAGCGCCTTCGACACCGCGTAGCCTAGGTCCGCGAACCGGCCCGTGTCCGTGCAGGTCCCGAAGCTGAGAACCGGCGGGACCTTGAGGGCCTCGCATAGGGCCTTGAGCCCGGGGCCCGCCAGGTCCTTCGCCTCAAGCGAGCACAGGCCCCCGACCTGCATGGCACCGTTGCCGCAGCCCATCGAGATAACCAGTATGTCCCGTTTGATGAGCTCCTTGACGACGTTGATGGTGTGTACGTCCTGTCCGTGGTCCCGCAATGTCGTGCACGAGACCATCCCGACCACGCCCTTGATGGTGCCCTTCTTGATGGCGTCCAGCAGCGGGTCCAGATTTCCGCCGAGGGCCTTGATTATGCTCTCGGGCGAAAACCCTACGATCGCTTCCTTCATCGGAAGGCCCACGAGGGGTTCGACCTTGGCCGCCTTCCTTATCTTGAAATTGTCAACGGCCATCTGCAGTAGCAGGGCCGCCTGCTCCTTCGCTTTCTCGGGCTCGTAATTGACCCTGTCCTTGACGCCCTCGAAGGCCACGAGCTCGCTTAACGGGACGAGCTTGAATTTGTATCTCTCGGCGTAGAGCGGGTCCACTGGCATGGAGCAGTTCATGTCGCAGGCGAACAGGTCCACGCAGCCGCTGGCCAAGACCGCGTCTTGCATTATCCAGTTGCCAGTGAACCCGTAGAACACATCGTCCATCTCCCACCGCTGTATCATCTCCTGGCCAGTCTCGATGTTCGCGATGATCCGGAGGCCCTTGGCCCCGGCGGCCTTGGCCTTGTCCTGCCATTCAGGCGTGCGGGCCTGCTGGACCATGGCGAAGCCTAGGAACGGCTCGTGGCCGTTGGGAAGGACGTTGACGTAGTCCGGGTCCAGGACGCCCAGGTCGACCCTCATCTTGTGGGGCCTCGGGATGCCGAACATGATGTCTTGGCAGTACTCGTTGATTATCTGCGTCTGGTAGGTCGTCGCGATGGCCATCCTCATGGCCTTGAGGGCCAGGCTGGCGTAGTAACCGTCGACGTTCGTGAGGCACGAGCTCGTGCTAAGCAGCATCTCGCCGTAGACGCCGCCGGGGAATATGCCGAGCTTCCTCCAGACCTCCTTCCTCTCGGGCGGAGCCAGGGCCTCGACGATGACACTGGGCCGGTCGTAGGACCGGTGGAAGTCCTCCTCGACGAAGTCGCACAGCGCCAAGGCCTGGTCGTTGATGTTCCTCTTGGCCTTGACGCCCAGTCGCTTGCAGAGCTCCCGAAGCTTCTTGGGCTCCTTGATCTCGAAGGGGGTCTTGCCATCGGCCGTGGCCCTTAGCGTCTTCAGGGTCTGCTCGGTATGATAGTGGTACGTCGCGGTCCCCAGGATGTTTCTCAGCAGCATCATCCTCATGGCCATGCCGTCGGCTTTGATGCCGCAGACGCCCCTCTTGTCCTTGGCCGCATCGGCCCTGCAGGGTCCGTTGGAACATAGGTCGCAACGTGCACCCGCCAGACAGAAAGGACATCGTTGGTCAGGGTTCCCTCCCATGCCCTGGGCCTCGAACCTGTCCCATATGTTCGTGATGCCGTCCTTTTTGATCCTCTCGTATGCCTTGCGGACCGATTCATGATAGGATATCCTCTCGCCTTCCATATCGATAATCCTCCAAACGGACCTAAACCGCCGACCGTGGACTTGCATATCGGTGAGATATCTCTTAATATAAAACCTTTGAACCGCCGGACGCCGCGCCATCGCAGCGGTGTCGGGGAGAGGCCCTGAACGCAGGTTAACTTTGGGGCCCGGTCATTCCTCGGAGTCGTCGATCTCCTCGTCCTCGAGGTCCGCCGCGCCCCTGCGCTCGATCCGTTCCTCCTCCTCGATGGCTTTAGTGTCCCTCTTTCCCATGTAGACGAAATAGATGGCCACGATCACTATGGCGGCCACGAGCACGACGATGACCCATAGCATGTAAGGGTTCCCTCCCGATATATGCCCGCCCGTGCCTTTCTCCTTGACCTTGAAGGACACCGAGGACAGGGTTGACTTGCCGGACCCATCCGTGACCTTGAAGTAGTAGGTGTAGTCCCCCTTTGTCAGGTTCACCGTCAGGTTCCAGTAGTTCGTCCCGACGCACGGTTTCCATGTGGTGCCGTCCTGGCTCCACTCGACGCTCTTCACGCTCACATCGTCGAAGGCCTTTCCGGTGATGGTGACGGGGCCCTCGACCAGGGTCATCCCGGCCTTGGGCCATGTTATGTTGATGTCCGGCTTCAGCACGTCCGCGCCGTCCGGGAGGACCGAGAAGTTGACCGTGAGGGTCACGTTGTTCCCCACTAGGTCCGAGGCCCTGACCGAGACCATGTGCGGGCCCTTGTCCAGCACCAGGGTCTTGCTCCAGGTCTCGGTCCCGACGCACACGGACCATTGGAGGTTGTCTACCTTGGCCTCCACCAGCATGACGACCATGTCGTCGCCGGCTATCCCGAAGATGTTGACCTGCTGGGACGTCAGGACATCACCTTCTTTGGGGTTGTCTATGACAAGGCTCGGGGGCGAGAAGTCCGCCTGGACCCCCCTCCAGGTCCTGTTCGAGTTGCCGAGCCAGTCCGTGGCCTCGACGGTCACGCCGTTCTGGCCCTGGTGCAGGTCGAGAATGTACGTGATGTTGCCGTCCTTGTCCGCGTCCTCCACGGGCTGGCCGTTCACCGTGACGTTCGCGCCTGGCTCCGTGATGATCCTAAAGCTCAGGTGGCGCTCCCTCGTGAAGGAGATGTTGGGCCACTGGACATCCAGGGGCGGCTCGGTGGTGTCCCGGATGACCGTGACGACATGCGTCGCGGCGTTCCCGGCATCGTCGACGGCCCTCAGGACGATATCGTTCCTTCCCTCGAAGACGGGCATGTCGTGGTTGAACAGTCCGTTTACGACCGTGATCTCATGGTGTATCTTGCCGTTCGTGAAGCTCAGGTTCTGGGCCCCCGTGAGCTGGCCCTGGACGAGGACCATGTCGTCCTTTGTGCCGGACCCGGGCGGGGGCCAGGTCACATTGATGAGCGGCGCCTTGGTGTCGCGGTAGACCGTGATGCTTGCCGCATTGGAGTTGTTGGCCTTGTCAGTGGCCGTGACCGTAATGGTGTTCGGGCCGTCGGAGGGCAAGGCTGGGATGAACGAGAAGTTCCCATTGTCGTTCGTTATGGCCTTGCCGCCGGATGTCAGGATCGCGCCCGCCTCGGCCTTGCCCGAGACCGTGACATTGGTCGTGTTCACAAGCGTCCCGTTCGACGGCGAATCGATCTCGATTTGTGGCAAGACCGTGTCTATCGTGATATTGACCGTGGCGTTGCCCCCGATGTTACCAAGCTTGTCGAAGGATCGGGCCAGGAGCCGGTATTTCCCGTCGGGCAACGTGAGGTCCAAAGACCAGCTCTCGTTCCCCACGGCCTTGCTCCATCCGGTGCCGTTCCAGGAGACCTCCACGCGGTCGACCCCATCGAAATCGCCGGCGGTGCCCCTGACCTTTACCGTGCTGTTGTTGAGCAATGTGCCCTCTGCTGGCGATGTGATGCTCGATGCGGGCAACGACGGGTCTATGGTGATCCGGGCAATGGTCCAGGGGCCAGAGATGTTGGCCTCGCTCTGTCCGACCTTCCCGTCCTTGACGGCCTTCGCGGTGAAGGGGTTGTTGAACCACTTCCCGCGCTGGCTGTCCTCGAGGACCTTCAGCATCAGGCCGGATATCTTGCCGTTCGCATCGGTCTTCCCCTGGTACGATATGCCCCCGTCGCTGGCGAGGCTGTTGTTGTAAATGGTCACGTCGGCCCCGGGGACGCCGCCTCCGGCCTTCCATACGACGCTCACGTTGGTGGAATAGGACGAGTTGAGCGACTGGGTCGGGTCGTGCAGGTGGTATGTCGTGTACTTGACATTGTACAAGTCGACCTTGCCAGGGCCCGTCATTCCCGTCTGGTTGTGGCCCGTGGCATAGACATCGAAGAAGGCGTTGTTGACGAACGACGAATCGTAGACGGTCGTCTGGGCCGACTGGGACAAGATGCCCAGCCTCTGGTTGTCCCTGCTGATAACGTTCTTCATGGTGAGGTTGGATTTGTATGTCGCTATGCCGTCGTAGGAGTTGTTCGTCGAGAGGATGCCCTTGGCTCTTGTGAGGTTGGAGTAAAGGACGGCCATGCCGTAGTAGCCGTTCCAGGAGACATTGACGTTCTCGATGCGGCTGTCCATGGAGCCGGACAGCCAGATGCCGTGGTAATTGTTGTTCGTCAGCGAGCTGTTGGTCACGGTGATGTTCCCGCCGAAGTCGATGATCCCATATTCGTTGTTGCTCAGGTCCGAGCCGTTGATCCGAACGTTGTCGGACTCCACATAGAGGCCTTGCCACTCGGGGGGCAGGGCCCCGGTCCTGCCGCAGTGACTGAGCGTCACGTTGTCGAACTCGAGGGTTCCCGTGGCGTTGACATCGAACTTGAATGGATTATTGACGTTGCTGGCCGTTATAACGGTCCCGTTGTATGCCCTGAAGGCTCCGCCGGCACCCACGGTAATCGTGTACTGCCCTTCGAAGGTGGAGTTCATCTTTAGCGTCACGTTGCTCAGCCCGAGGCTCCCGCCCGAGGCCACCGTGATGTTCCCAGAAACGACGATGGTGCAGTCGTGATAGGCCTTCGCCACCGTGACGGTCCAGTTCCCGGTGACATAGGCCGTCCCGCCGGTGGCCGGCTGTGTTGGGTCGTTGGCGGCCCCGACCGGCGGGGCCAGGAGCGCGAGTGGTAGGACCGACATGAAAATCAGGAGCGCGATGGAGCTGCCCTTGGATGTTACGGACCTGGAGCTCCTATCAGCGCGCTTTCTGAACGATAGTATGGACATTTCCTTCACGACCTTCGAACGATATCAATAAGATTTGATGTACTTAATATGCTAACATTATAAAAGTCTTATTGGACGATGTTCGAAAATCAAATCAACAGCCTGCGTCGGGATCGCGGAGCAAAGGTTCCTATAGGTTAATCATGCCACGGCCCTGGCAGGCCGGACAGACCTGGTCCAAGGTGGCGAACTTCTTGCCGGAGCCCTCGCATTGCTGGCATTTCGTGAAGGGCTCCATGACGGATATTTTGGCGGCCCCTCGGCATATCGGACAGGGCTGGTCGAAGTTCATGGGGTGGTGGCCCTCGCCCTCGCAGAAGGCGCACGGGATTATAGCCCGGTTCCTCTGCTGCATCGGCGCAGGGCCGACAACGCCGACCTGGGGTTGGGGGTTCCCGTAAGCGACCGTCACGGTCTGCTGGTAGGGCTGCGGGTTGGAGGAGGTGACCACATAGCCTTGCTGGTAGTAGCCTTGCTGCTGCGGTTGGGTCTGCATGGGCTGCTGGACGACGGTGACCTGCTGGGACTGTTGGGGGCCGAAGGTCTGGCCGGGTACCTGCTTGGTCCCGCAGTTCCAGCAGAACTGCATGTAATTCTCGAGGTTTGTGTTGCATCTGGGGCAGAACGGGATATGTACCACCGGTCACTGAATAGGTCGCTCTATGTATATCAAATTTACTGGGACAACGGCCTTTCCACCGTCGGAAGACATGGGCTAGATGGCCCGGGGCTTGGGTCACAGTTCAGGGTCCGGACGGTGGTAGCGGCCGCCTCTTCGGCGCGGTCGCGGGCTGTCTCTGCCTCTGTACCTCGGGCGGAGGCCTGATGACATCTGTGGGGGCCTGGAACATGTCGGACGACTGGTAGGTGTCAGGGCCAGGCCTTGACGACCCTCCCATATGCGACTGGATGTTCGATACGTCCTCGACCTGCTTCTCGATGACCTTGATCTCTTCCTTTATCTCCGCCCTCATCTCGCCGGCGGACGGGATGGGCCCGAGGACCTCGTCAGCCTTCCCGAGCCTCCGCTCGAGCTCCTCGTAATCCATCACGGTCCTCTTGGGGGTCTCCCTGCCGGCCCCTATGAACTGGCTGGCGCCCTCCATGAGCTTGCTTAACTCGAACGGGAAGATGATTTTCGTGGCCTTGCCATTGGCCATTATGCTGAGCGTTTCCAAAGACTTTATGGTAAGGGCCTTATCGTCCAGCAGGGCCGCTCCCATGGTCAGTATCCTGAGGGCCTGGGCCTCTCCCTGGGTCTCGAGTATCTTCGCCACGCGGGCCCCCTCGGCTTCGAGTATCCTTGATAGCCTAAGGCCCTCGGCCTGGAGTATCCTGGACTGCTTGGCGCCCTCGGCCTCGAGGATGGCGGCCTTCTTTTTACCGTCGGCCCGAAGTATCTGGGCCCTGCGCTCCCTCTCTGCGGCGGTCTGCTCCTCCATGGCCGCCTTGACGGGACCCACCGGGTCCACCTCGCGTATCTCGACGCGCTCGACCTTGACGCCCCAGTTCTCTATGGTCAACTTGTCGAGCTCGTCCTGGAGCTGCGCGTTGATGGTGTGCCGGTCGTAGAGTATCTGGTCCAGTTCCATGTGGCCGATCTTCGACCTGAGCGTCGTCTGTGCCAATGTGATGATGGCCACCTTGAAGTTCTGCACCTCGAAGATGGCCTTCTGCGGGTCCAGGACCTTCATGTAAATGACCGCGTCGACGTTGCATGGGGAGTTGTCCTTCGTGATGACCTCCTGCCGGGGCACGTCGAACACCTGCTCCCTGAGGTCTATCTTGGCCACCTTCGTGATGCCAGGGACGACCCAGTGCGGGCCGTTCTGCAGTATGGTCTTTGGGACCCCGAAGACGGTCACCACGCCGCCCTCGTAGGGCTGTATGATGACAACGCCCGCGGCGCCGATGAGCGCCAGCACGATCACGACTATCAGCAGGACCACTATTGTCAGTATGTCCATTTCAATCCCCTCTTTGGTGAATGTTATATTGTGACATCGGGACCGTCACTCCTCTTCGTCCCTAAGCTGGGTGGCGGCCTCGACCACGATGAGGTATATGCCCTTCATGTCCACGACCTCTACGACCTTTCCGGGCTCTATGGTCTCGTCCGATTTGGCCCTCCACTGGTTCTTCCCTATGTGGACCCTGCCCGAGGACCCCTCGGCGGTTATCCTCTTCACGGCCTTCCCTTTTTTACCCACCAGCGATGCGGCCTCGCCCCTTCTAGGGCTGGCCCTGCCGAGCATGGTGTAGCGGATGTATGTGAGCACGACCACGACCACGGACACGACCACCGCGATCAAGATTCCCCACTGGAAGGTGAACCCCTCGCTGCGGGATATCACGGCGACACTGCCCAGGGCCACCAAAAAGGACCCGGGGGCCGCCAGGTAGGTCCTCCCTGGGGCCAGCAGCTCAGCTATCATGAGCAGGACGCCCACGATCATCAAGCCCCAGCCTACCAGCGGGTCCAGCATATTACGACGCTCCTTTGGCGGTTCCGACGGTCCCACATCATAATCCGAGAATATATATATTGAGCGGGAATTCGCTGGGGCCCCCTATGGAGATGCGGTCGGACAGATGGCTGCCCATGTTAAAGATTGTATATGTCTACGTTGAGAAAATAGAAAGGTCGACCTGTTCGAAAAATAAAAATGAATAAGGAAAAACAGAACGAAATGCCGGGAAGGGGATCTACTTCTTCTCGACCTCGAGGCACATGCCCGCGGCCACCGTTATGCCCATGTCACGGATGGCGAACCTGCCCAGCTGCGGGAATTGGGCAGCGGGCTCTATGACCAGGGGCTTGGTGGGCCTGACCTTGATGACGGCGGCGTCGCCGGTCTTGATGTACTCCGGGTTCGTCTCCAGCACTGCGCCGGTCCTCGGGTCCAGCTTCTGCTTGATCTCCTCGATGGTGCACGCCACCTGGGCCGTGTGCAGGTGGAAAACGGGCGTGTAGCCAGCCGTGATCACGGATGGGTGGTTCAGGACCATTATCCTTGCCACGAAGGTCTTGGCCACGGTCGGTGGGTTGTCCGCGGGGCCTGCGACATCTCCCCTTCTGATATCCTTTTTGCCTATCTTGGAGATGTTTGCGCCCACGTTGTCGCCCGGGATCCCCTGGGGTATCTGCTCGTGGTGCATCTCGACGCTCTTCACTTCGCCTATCTTGTTCGAAGGCTGGAAGCTGAGCACCATGCCGGCCTTCATCACGCCGGTCTCGATGCGGCCCACAGGGACCGTGCCGATGCCGGTGATGGTGTAGACGTCCTGTATGGGCCATCTGAGGGCCTTGTCCGTGAGCTTCGGGGGTACCTCGAACTCGTCGAACTGGGCCATGAGGGTCTTGCCCTTCCACCAGGGCATCTTGCCCGTGGCCTTGACGACGTTCTCGCCCTTGTAGCCGGATACGGGTATGAACGGGACCTTGTCGAGCTTGAAGCCGACGGACTTCAAGAGCTTCTCCGCTTCGGCCTTGACCTCCTTGAACCTGGCCTCGCTCCACTCGGGCTTGGTCGCGTCCATCTTGTTGATGGCCACGATGAGCTGGGTGATGCCCAGGGTCCTGGCCAGGAAGACATGCTCCTTGGTCTGGGCCTGGACGCCCTCGGGGGCCGCAACGATGAGCACCGCGGCGTCGGCCTGCGACGTGCCCGTGATCATGTTCTTGACGAAGTCCCTGTGGCCGGGTGCGTCTATGACGGTGAAGTAGTATCTGGGCGTGTCGAACCTCTGGTGGGCTATGTCGATGGTCAGACCCCTCTCCCGCTCCTCCTTCAGCCTGTCCATGGCAAAAGCGAACTCGAAGGTCGCCTTGCCCGTCTCTTCAGCGATCTTCTTCAGGCCCTCTATGACGTGGGGCTCGAACCCTGGGGCGCCGCTGTCCAGCAGGAGCCTGCCCACCGTGGTTGACTTGCCGTGATCGACGTGTCCTATGAACACTAGATTAAGGTGTGGCTTGTTTGCCATTTGCTATTCCTCCGTATTGACGATAGTTTGCTTTTTGGCTAATATCAATTCCCCCTTATATACTTTTACCTACTAGATACTGTATACTAGTGATTTATCGTCGGAAAATCGCGGTCGGTACGAATCCTTTCAATGATGCACCCATCAAAGAATTTTTAGCCCCGATTATGCTATGGAGCAAACGGGTGCGAGGTCGAGGTCCGCATGAACGCGCAGTCACTGCTGTTTCTGACCAGCCTGTTCGGGATAGTGCCGGCCTTAATGGTCCTCTACTATGTCCTGAACACTTACGAGGACTACCTCAAGGACAGCACGCTCTACGCATTCTTCGCAGGGGGCATGATCGTGGGCATGGTCTCCTTCGTGCTCCACCTGTTCATCGACCCGCAGATATTCAATTTCCTGGACCTGTCCCTGCTGATATACGTCGTGGCCTTCGCGGTCTTCGAGGAACTGACCAAATTCATAATATTGTATCTCAAATGGTTCAAGGGCAAGTACTCGACCACTTATTACGGCCTCTCCTTTGGACTCGGCTTCGGGGCCACCTCGATAATTGCCATCGTCTACAGGGACCTATACTTGAATCCGTCATCATCTATCAACAACCCATTTTTCATCCCTACGGCCTTCTTCCTGGGCCTCGGCTTCGTGGGCCTCTACGCGACCACGGGCGGCCTCATAGGCTACGGCAGCGCCAAGAAGATCCGGTGGAACTTCCTTCTTCTGGCCCTGGGCTACCATCTGATGTTCAATGTCATCCTCCTATGGTTCTGGTGGTCCGGATTCCCGGACCGTATCGCCCAATCGATGATACTCACCGCCATCGGCCTCAGCGGGGTCTACACCTTCAGGAAGGATTTCATGCCATTGACCCTGACCCACCGGCTGTTCCGACAGAGGCGCCGGAAGATGAGGGCCGATCTCTACCACAAGGGCAGGAAGAAGGGCAAGGGCCCGGGGATACCCGGCATCACGCTGGGCGAGCAGCCGGTAAAGAAAGGAAAGGAAGAGGAGTAGGCACTTACTCTACCATAACTCACATCCGGCCAAAGGTTTAAATCGAACGACCGGGATATTCTGTGACGATGACCGGCAAGAGCCTGCTCGATGATGACATCCCGGCACCTCCGCAGAAGCCGAAACCGGCGGCCTCGCAGCCCCCGGTCCAGCGGCAGGCCCCTCCGCCACAGCAACCGCAAAGGAGGCCTGCCTCGGCACCTTCGCAGCGGGTGCCCCCGAAACAGCCGGTAAGACAGACGCCTCCAGTCCAGCGGCCGATAACATCGGCCCCAAAGCAGCAGAGGTCGCAATTACCGCCACCGCCGACCGTCGACAAGGCCGAGCCGCCAGCCCCTGACGTCTCGGACTATCAGACCGAGTGGTCAGAGCACGACGACGGGTCCGGGCAAGGCCAGCAGGAACAGTATCCTGACCAGGCCTACAATCAACAACAGGCCCCAGCAGCGACCTATCCACCGCCCAGCCAGCGCCCCCAGCCGTCCTACGGCCAGTACCAGCGCCCCAGGGCCCCGGTCCAGTACGGCGGCCCGAGCGACGAATCGAGGCGCGCCGCCATCGAGGCCTACCGGCGCAGAAAGGAGCAGCAGGGCGTCGCGGCCCCCCAGTACGGTGCGGTCAGGGTGGCCCGCCGTGCCGATGAACAACCATATGACAGGGCCGAGCGCGAATCCATCAAGCGCCGGTTCGCCAGGACCAAGGACAAGTGGGGCGTTGCCAAGGGCGTCACCCTCATCGTCATCCTGTTCATCCTGTTCATGCTCCCCATGGCCCAGCCCATCCTTCCCCAGATACGGGATGTGCTGATGTCCGACCTGACGGAGCCGTCGCCGCGGCTCTTCCCCGAGTACGCGGAATACCACATGCAGAGGGTCTTTGGCCTGGACGTCAAGTCCGGGACCGTGACCTACGACCTCAAGGTCCCCGTGCCCTACAACATCCCCGGCGGCCAGGAGATAATCGAGTTCTCGGCGGCGCCCGTAGGGACCCAGGTCGGCACGGACATGAAATGGAACGGCGATGCGTCCTCGAACACGCAGATACTGGTATCCTATCATTTCAAGGCCACGACGGTCAAGTGGTCGGTGACGCCGGAGACCTCCGGCACGCCCGCCGACGTACCCGCCAGTTACCAGAAATATCTCGGCGACGAGTGGAAGATAAAGCCGTCCAACCCGGACATCAAGACGCTCGCCAAGAAGATCGCTGGCGACAAGCCCACGGTCTACGAGAAGCTGGACGCACTGGCCACCTGGATGAGGAACAACATCATCTACGAGAAGGCCCGCGGCTGGCAGCCCAAGGACCCGCTCGAGACCCTAAGCGACGGGACGGGCGACTGCGACGACCAGTCCATACTCTTTGCATCCCTTGCCCGGGCCCAGGGCATCCCGGTGTGGCTCGAGATGGGGGCCCTTTACGACGAGTTCGCGCAAAAATGGGGCGGCCACGCCTGGCTCAAGGCCTACATACCAATCCGCGGCGCGTCCGGCATGGAGATCAACATGGACCCGGCGAACAAGGAGTTCCTTGTCCGCGACCCTTACCGGCTGACCGAATGGCAGTCCGACGGCAACGGCGACGACCTGCAAAACTACTACACGCTATGGCAGTTCTCGTACCAGGGGGACGCCGACTACGACGCGTCGGCGGACTACGTCGACCTTGGATACAAGCGATCCACGGGCTCGGTCTCGGACAAGCCCGCAGGGTCCGGCAACGAGGACTGGCAGAAGAGCTACAGGATGCCAGGCTTCGAGCTTTTGGGCCTGGTCCCGGCCCTGGGCGTGGCATTGGTAGTTGCAAGAAGG
>Ga0315286_10004078_pt1 | contig 13949 bp, 8 predicted proteins | sample YL17G10_0_MG_FD_205038 | JGI IMG/M metagenome (GOLD analysis project Ga0315286, IMG submission 205038) | Sediment microbial communities from Yellowstone Lake, YNP, Wyoming, USA - YL17G10_0 | ecosystem: Environmental > Aquatic > Freshwater > Lake > Sediment | place: USA: Wyoming | collected... | reverse complement strand
AGCTTCACGACCGGAGCGCCGGGGAAGAGCCGTTCGGAGGAGAGCCGTTTGTCGAGGATGAGCCGCCCCCGGGCGAGCAGCCCTCAAGCAGGCGGACCCCGGAGGGGCTGAAAGAAGGGAAAGACCTGGCCGCCCTCCTCAAGGATATCGACGCCGGGCTCGGCGAGGAGAGGGAACTCGATGAGAAGCTGGGGGAACGGCCGGAAGAGGAGGCCTCGACTGAAGAAGGGTTCGACCTGCCGCTTGATTTCGACATGGAAAAGCTCGCAATCAGCGAAGGCCCTTCAGAAGATCTGATCAGGAAGGTGAGCGTCGCTAAGGCAAAGGAGAAACCGCAGCCCGAGAAAAAGAAGGAGCTTTCAAAGAAGGAACGAAGCGAGCCGCCCCAAGCCGCTGAGCAGGAGGGGTCGGAGATCGAGGCGCTCGATACCGAGTCTCCCCCGGAAGGTGAAGGAGAGGCGGCGCGGCCCTCTTTAGAGGGGTTCGAAGAGGAGCTCAAGGGGATCGAAGGGCTGGAAGGGGATGAGATCGCGAAGGAGGAAGAGACGGCCGAGGAATCGTTCGTCCTTCCCGATCTCGAAGAGGCGGCGGAAGAGGTAGCCGAGGGGGGGCGCGGAGCGGAAGCCGGTGAGGAGTTGGGACTCTCCGGCTTCGAGGCGGAGGCTCCGGGAACAGAACCCGAGATCGGTGTGTTTGAATTTCCCGAATTCGAACACACCGCGCCCGCTAAAAGCGCGCCGGTCGAGCGGGCTCCCGCGGAGGACACGGCGGTTTCGCACTCGCAGGAGGCTGAAGAGCTTTTCGATGCCGGCCCTTCTTTCGAACCTGAACACGTCGAGGGTGAAACCCCGGCCGAATTCCCAGGGATTGAAGATATCGAGATCCCGGAGCTTGAGACGGATGAAACCGGCCCGGGTGCAGGCCATGAAGGGGAGGGCGAAGTCGGGGAGTCGCCTCTGGAGGAGAGGCCTTCGGAGGCCGGATTCCCTCCCGATCAGGGTCTAACCCCGGGTGAGGACGAAAACGAAGGTCCGACCCCCGCAGAGCCGCGCCCGCAGGAGGAGATCGAGCTTACCGATGAGGACATTGTACTCATAACGGCGAAGCTCAAGCAGCTCAGTGTACCGCTGGCAGCGCAAGTAAGAGACATCATCCTCGAAGCGGCTCTTCCCACGGATTCTATGAAGGGGCTCCTCTCCCTTCTCATTCAGGACTCCCCCGAAGAAGAGATCGGCCGGTACGTCGAGTGGGCGACTGGTAAAAAGATCGTCCCGAAGAAGAGAAGGCCCGGCCTCGCGCCTTCCGCAGTGAGGCCTCGCCCATTCGAGGCGTTCGCCGAGAACCTGGGCCCGCTCGTGAGGGTTGGAGGTCTTTTCGCCGCCATTCTCGTGATTCTGGGCGCTATTTACTGGATTTTCATCGACAAATCCCTGAAAGCCGACAGGCATTACCGGGAGGGGATAGAGGAGATACGAACCGGCAATTTCGGGGAAGCTGAGAGAAGCTTCGCCCAGGCCCTCGCAAGGCGGGAGAAGATCGGTCAATTCGACCGCTTCGGCTGGGAATACATGCTTGCCGGGAACTACGACGGGGCCGAGAAAAAGTTCAACGACGGAATCGCGCGCCTCGACGATAAAGGGTCGAAGTTCGGGCAGCCTTCGGTCCGGGCTGCGAACGTAAAAATATGGCGGGACCGTGCATTCCTCAGGAACATCCTCGGGAGGTACGAAGAGGCGAACAAGGATTACGACACCCTCGTTTCCCTAAAGCCCGAGCTGTACGAGTACAGGAAGCTCAAAGGGAAAAACCTCGTCGACTGGGGAAAGAAAGACGCCGCAGCACGCGAGGCGAAGTTGAAGGAGGCGTACGATTTTTTCCGGGATGAGCATCGGAAAAAACAGAACAGAAAAAACCCCGATCCCCTCTTTCAGATGCTGGCAATCGCCATCGAGCGGAGCGATAATAAAAACATCGATGTTATCCGCGGGGTTTTAAAGACGCGGTTTCCCACGGCGGTGAACAGGGAGGTGCATCCGGAGCTCGCGCGGCACCTCATGGGCCGCCCGGAAACAAGGGAGGTCTGGAAGATTCTCACGTCGGTGATCAAGCAGTACCCCGACGACGCGAGGCCCTATTTCTACCTCGCGCGTTATTTCCGGATCGTCGGAAAGAAAGACGAAGAAGAATCCGCGCTCAACCGGGCGATAAACAAGGAAAAGGCGAGGGACAGCGGAGGCAAGCTTTTGCCATGGGAGGCGGTCGACAGGCGCCTCATTTCCGATTCGTACAACAACATCGGCGAGATTTACGCACGAACCCAGATAGCGGGGAAGTACGCGGAGGCCGTAACGTATTTCAGACAGGCGATCCAGGAGGACGAAAGCAACCCCAAGGCGTATTACAACCTCGCCCAGGCCTACTTCTACGGGGAGCGAAACTACGCGCTCGCGCGGAGGTACTACGAGCAAGCGGATTCCCTCCAGTTCCGCGACAACGGCCTCAACTACAACCTCGGGCTCATTTATTTCTTCGATGGAGAGTTCGACAATTCCCTCAAGCGGTGGTTCCCGCTCTCACAGTTGGATCCCGAGAACGCGAATGTTTCCTTCGCTCTCGGCACGCTCTTCATCCACATGGAGAAATACCAGTCGGCGCTCGGGGAGCTTTTAAGGCTTGCCGACTTCTACAAGCGCCGGATCGAGGAAATCGGCCAGATTAAGCCGTGGCACCCCAGTCACAAACTGCTCCTCCAGAACGGCGCTGCGGTGTACAACAACCTCGGCGTTTCCTACCACAAGCTGTACGAGACTACGAAAAAACGGGATTATCAGAAAGACGCGCTCGTCTCCCTCTACCGGGGGGGAGAGCTCGCCGACATGATCGGGGCGGAACGGGGGAAGATACAGTTCAATATCCAGTACATCCTCCACCCGAAGGTGATACGGAGCGACATGGCAATAAACGACGACTTGAGCGACAGGTATGAAATGAGCGTCAAGTGAGGTCATAATTGCTTGCTTGCCGCGGGTAAAAGTGTTATATTGAAACGAATGTTTTTGAGGTGAGGAGCGGAACATGAGAATCCACATGATCGGCAACAAGGTCGGAATGACGCAGATATTCGATGAAACGGGAAAGATTGTGCCCGTTACGGTGCTGAAGGTCGGTCCTTGTCTCGTCGTAAACAAAAAAACGGATGAAAAAGACGGATATAACGCTATCGTTCTCGGATACGAAGACAAAAAGGAAAGCAGGGTGAGAAAGAGCGAGCTCGGTCTTTACAAGAAGATCAAAGCGCAGCCGAAGCGGATTCTTCGCGAATCCCGCGTGTCGAAAGAGGAGCTCGACAAGTTCCAGATCGGTCAGGCCATAGCCGTTGATATCTTCAACAAGAAAGACTTTGTCGATGTAACCGGAAAATCCAAGGGCAGAGGGTTCACCGGTGTCATGAAGAGACATGGGATGTCGGGCGCCAAAGCGAGCCATGGAACCCATGAGCACTTCAGACACGGCGGGTCGATCGGCTCCAACACCTTCCCTGGGAGGGTTTGGAAAAATATGAAGATGCCCGGGAGATACGGCTGCAGCAACGTGACAATCCAGAGCCTCGCCATCGCCGACGTCAAGCCCGACCAAAACCTCCTCTTAGTGCGAGGAGCCGTGCCGGGGCCGAGCAAGGGGTACGTATCCGTATCTTCCGCCGCAAAAAGACCTCCTGCGAAGTGACATTTTGGTCCCGCGGGTCAAAATGTCCAAGGAATCTTCGATCCCTGCGTTTGTGTATCCGTTCCCCTTTTATTTCCTTGAGGAAGTGAATCACCGATGAATGGATTCGGCTCCGAGAATGATCAGGTGACTTCAGTGCAGGGGGGAGGAACCCCGGCCGTGCAAAACCCCGAGGCGCTGAACCGGCCGGGCATCGACAACTACTTCATGAATATCGCGACCATGGTGTCGAGTCGTTCCACGTGCCTTAGGCGGATGGTCGGCTCGGTGGTCGTGCGGGGAAAGCAGATCGTTTCCACCGGGTACAACGGTTCCCCGCAAACGATGCCGCACTGCCTCGAAATGGGCTGCGCCCGCGAGGGTGTCCCCTCGGGAGAGAGGTCGGAGCTCTGCAGGGGGGCCCACGCCGAGCAAAACGCGATAAATTTTTCAGCGCGGTTCGGTATCGCCATAGAGGGCGCCACCGTCTACACCACCCACCTCCCCTGCTCCTGGTGCGCGAAAAGCATAGTCAACGCGGGAATAAAGCGTGTCGTGTTCCTCCACGACTACCCCGATCCTCAATCGAAGGAGATACTGCGCTCCATCGTTCTGGAAAGAATCCGGGAATTCATCCCTATACCCATTCAATAAACAGGTTGTCCACAATGGTACATTGAGGATAAACGGAGTCTCCGGCGCTCTCAATAATTCGTGTGCTAGTTTAACTCTTTGCAGAAGCTTTAAATAGATAGAATCACCGATGTTTGTCGGCTATTTTGCGCTTATATCGATAAACTAGATAAGTTTGGCAGGGTGGAGCAGGGTATACGATTAATTCGTTGCCACGCATGGCGCGAGGACTCTGTTCTCAATCGTAGTAAAAGATATTCACACATTGTTCACAGGTGCCGTTCGTGTACAGGTCAAAGTTTGAAATACGAAGCGTCGTGATCGGGTTGATTATCCTCAACGTCGCTATCTATTTACTCACCCAGGTCTCGAACTTCCCGTTTTCCCAAGGGTTGATCGCGCGGCTTTCAGGGGGAGCGCGCTCCCCGGGGTCTGTTCCCTTCGCGCTTGCCGCGGACAGGTACGGGCTGTTTGTCTCTCTCTTCTCGCTGTTTCCCGCGATGATCGCCGAGCGGGGGTGGTTCTGGCAATTTTTCACCTATATGTTTCTGCACGGCAGCCCGGTTCATCTCTTTTTCAACATGTACGCGCTCCTCCTCTTCGGAAGGCCTCTTGAGGAAAAATGGGGATGGAAACGATTCCTCGTTTTCTACATGGTCACCGGTGTAGGCGCCGGGATTGTCACCTTCTTCTGGAACCTGTTTAAAGCGCCCTATGTTCCCACGATCGGCGCCTCGGGGGCCATTTTCGGCGTCATGCTTGCCTTCGGCCTCGAGTTCCCGGACATCGTGCTTCTCCTTTTTTTCGTCGTCCCCCTTCGGGCCAGGTACGCCGTATTCGTCTACGGGGGAATCGAGTTGCTAATGCTGCTTACCGGAACGATGCAGAGGGTGGGTCACTTCACCCACCTGGCGGGGCTGTTCTTCGGCTACCTCTATTACCTGATCGCCGTCAAGGACGTGTTCAGAAGGGTCCGAGCCGGCGCCCCGAGAAGACGGCCGGATACCGTAAGGGGCCCGTCCGGGGTTAAGAAATACGACGAAACCGGGAAAGCAAGGGAAATCGCGCGGACCCTGGAGCTGAAGAACAAAATCCGCAGCGGCGAGCCTCTCACGCGCGCGGAGGCCTCCTATCTTTTAAAACTCAAGAAGGCCTTCGACGACAGCAGGGGCGGCATCTGCGAACCGGCGGAGTTCGATTTCACCGCCGAGAGCTGCAGGAGCTGCGACGACTTCCACGCCTGCCTGTACCGCTTCATCATCGGACAATTACGGCAATAGGCCCAATTTGTGCTTGTTTTTGCAAAGGGACGTGTATACTATATCCCCTATGGATGAGAGTTCCCTGGTCCGCCTGAATCGGTACATCGATTCGATGCCCGCCCTGTCGATCACCATTTCAAAGATTCTTGAGGTTGCGAAAAACCCCGCGGTCACCGCGAAAGACCTCAACAAGGTCATCAGCCTCGATCCCGTTCTGGTAGGAAAGGTGCTCAGGCTCGTCAACTCGGCATATTACGGCCTCGCGAACAAGGTCACCTCGCTGGTGACGGCGATCATCATGCTGGGGATCAACACCATCAAGAACCTCGCCCTCTCCACGGCGGTCCTCGGGAACATGCGCAAGAAGCAGAGCTTCAAGTCCCTCAATGTCGACGGCTTCTGGCGGCACTCCATCGGCGTCGGGGTCACCGCCCGGCAGATCGCGGGGAAGATCGGCATCCCATCCAACATACGGGAAGAATACTTTATCGGCGGTCTCCTCCACGACATGGGGAAGATCCCGCTCAGCGAGACGTTCGACGAAAACTACCTCAAAGCCATCCAGCTTTCGGACCTCGGGAAAGGCCAGCTTCTGGATATGGAGAACGAGACCATAGGGATCACCCACTGCGAAGTTGGAAGGATGATCGCCGAGAAATGGAACATCACCGGCGGCACCTACGAGTGCATCCGGTTCCACCACGACCCCAACCAGGCTTCAGAACAGCACTACAAGCTCGTCGCGGCCGTCTACATCGCGAACATCTTTTGCAACCAGAACCAGGTAGGCTTTTCGGGGGACAGACACGCGAAGAAAATCGAGGATTACATCCTGAGCTCCGTCGGAATCACGGAAGAGTACCTCGACGACGTCTTCGAGAGCATCTCCTCCGAGATTGAAAAAGCGTCCGTCTTTCTCCAGGTCTCCACAGCGCAGTGACACCCGCGGAGCCCATTTCGTGACGGGAGAGCACCAGAGATGAAAGTTAGGTTTTGGGGCGTGCGAGGTTCCATACCCACGCCGGGTCCCGATACCGTGAAGTACGGGGGGAACACCACCTGCATCGAGGTGCGGCTGAACGACGGAAGGATCATCATCATCGACGCGGGGAGCGGAATACGCGAGCTGGGGAACAAACTCGTCGCGGAGGACATGAAAAAGGGGCCGCTCAGCATCGACCTCTTCATCAGCCACACCCACTGGGACCACATAAACGGCTTTCCCTTTTTCACCCCTATTTTCATCCCCAAGAACAAAATACGTGTCCGCGGCCCCGTGAACATCGGCGACGAGAGCCTCAAGGATATATTCGAACTCCAGATGTCATACAACTACTTCCCCCTGCGGGCGGCCGAGCTCGCGGCGACCATCACTTACGAGACCCTCAAGGAGACATCCTTCCAGCTCTACGACGACGTGAAGATCACGACGAGGATCCTGAATCACCCGATCATCGACTTCGGGTACCGAATCGAAGCGGACGGCGCCGTCTTCGTCACCGCCTACGATCACGAGCCTTTCCGCAACCTCTTCGACGGCAGCCCCGAGGACGACGATTACGACGAGACCGCCAAGCTCGAGGGGGAGAAAGCCGCGTCTCTCAACAACCGGAGGGTGCACGGGTTCATCCACAGGGCCGATCTCCTCGTGCACGACGCGCAGTACACGAACAAGGAGTACGTTTCCTCGAAGAAAGGCTGGGGCCATTCCCCGATGGAGCACGTCCTTGCCGGCGGTATTAAGGCCGGCGTTAAACGCCTCGCCCTCTTCCACCACGATCCCACCAGGAAGGATACGGAGCTCGATCAAATCGAGCGCGCGGTGAAAAATCGGGCGGCAAAGGTGACGAGCCGCGGGATCGACGCGTTTTTCGCCCGCGAGGGGCTCGAGATCGAGCTCTAGCCATGGAACACGCGCCCTTCGTCCATCTTCATACCCATTCCGAGTACTCGATCCTCGACGGCGCGGCGAAGATCGAGGACCTGGTCCGCAAAGCTGCCCATTACAAGATGCCCGCCCTCGCGCTTACCGATCACGGGAACATGTTCGGGGCACTCGAGTTCTACGAGCAGGCGGTCTGCGGGGGGATCAAGCCCATCGTCGGCGAGGAGTTCTATCTCGCCCCGACCTCGATGAGGGAAAGGATCCCGAAGGAGAAACCCTATCATCTGATCCTTCTCTCGAAGGACGAGGGGGGCTACCGGAATCTTTTGCGCCTGTCCTCCCTGGCCTATCTCGAAGGGTTCTACTATCGGCCGAGGATCGACCGGGAGACCCTGGCCAAACATTCGAAAGGCCTCATAGGGATGAGCTCATGCCTCGGGGGGGAGGTGCCCGTTCTTCTCGCTTCCGGTAGGCACGACGACGCCCGCGCCCGCGCTGCGGAGTACCTCGACATCTTCGGCAAAGAGGATTTCTATTTCGAGCTCATGGACAACGGTCTCAAGGAGCAGAAGGAGGTAAACCGGGAACTCCTCAAGCTCTCGGCCGATCTCGGTGTGAAGACGGTTGCCACGAACGATATCCACTACCTGGAGCGCAAAGACGCCGAGTACCACGACGTTTTGCTCTGCATCCAAACGGGGAAATCCATAAAAGAGACGAAACGGCTCAAGTTCCGTTCCGAGGAGTTCTACTTCAAGTCGCCCGACGAGATGAAGGCGCTTTTCTCCGAGGTTCCCGAATCCCTTGCGCGCACCATCGAGATAACTGAGAAGTGCAACCTGTCCCTCGACCTCGGCACCATCCACCTCCCCCACTTTCCGATCCCCGAAGGGCAAACGGCGGAAAGTTTCCTGCGGAGGCTCACCGAAGAGGGGGTCAAGCGACGGTACAAAGGGGCGGTGGGGCCCGCCCTCGAAAGAGCCGGACGTGAGCTCGAAGTCATCCAGTCGATGGGTTTCAGCACCTACTTCCTCATCGTGTGGGACTTCATACAGTTCGCGAAGAAACAGGGCATATCGGTCGGGCCCGGGAGGGGGAGCGCGGCCGGTTCCATCGTCGCGTACGCCCTCGAGATCACCGACGTGGACCCCCTGAAGTACGGCCTCCTCTTCGAGAGATTCCTCAACCCGTCGCGTATCTCGATGCCCGACATCGACATCGATTTCGACGCTGAGAGACGCGACGAGGTTATCGCCTACGTGAGGAAGGAGTACGGCGAGGACAGGGTGGCGCAGATCATCACCTTCGGGGCGATGAAGGCGCGGGCCGTGGTGAGGGACGTCGCCCGCGCGATGGATATGGAGCTGAGGGTGGCTGACGCGATCGCGAAGATGATCCCCGCAAGGATCGACATCACCATCGAGGAGGCCTTGAAGTCGTCAAAGGAGCTCGCCGGGCTCGTGCAGAAAGACGGCGATGTGAGGAAACTCTTCGAAGTCTCCCGCGGCCTCGAGAAGCTCGTCCGCCACCCCTCGACCCACGCCGCCGGGGTGGTCATCTCTCCGGTGCCGCTCACGAGCATCGTTCCTCTCTACAAAGACCCCAAGAGCGGCGTGGTGTCGACGCAGTACCAGGCGAAGTACCTGGAGCACGTGGGGCTCATAAAGATGGACTTCCTGGGTTTGAAGAACCTCACGGTGATCCGGCAGTGCCTTGCGAGCATCCGGGAGACGGGGCTCCCCGTTCCCGAAATGGCGAACCTCGATCTCGAGGACAGGGAGGTGTACCGGCTCCTCGCCGCGGGGAGGAGCATGGGGATTTTCCAGCTCGAATCGAGCGGAATGCAAAACCTCTTGAAGAGGCTCGTCCCGAACAGGTTCGGCGACGTCATCGCTATTCTCGCCCTCTATCGTCCGGGGCCCCTCGACTCGGGCATGGTGGACGAGTTCATCGAGCGTAAGCACGGGAGAAAGCCCATCACCTTGCCGGAACCGAGGCTCGAACCGCTCCTCAAGGAGACCTACGGGGTCATCGTCTACCAGGAACAGGTAATGGAGATCGCGAGGGCCGTCAGCGGCTTCTCGATGGCCGAGGCGGACAACCTCAGGAAGGCAATGGGAAAGAAGAAACCCGAGCTCCTCGAAGAGCAGAGGGACAAGTTTATCGAAGGCGCCGCACGGGAAAAGGTCGGCAGGAAGGCGGCGGAGGAGATCTTCGAGCTCATCAAGACCTTCGGGAGGTACGGGTTCAACAAGTCACACTCGACCGCATACGCCCTCCTCGCTTTCCAGACCGCCTACCTCAAGGTGCACTACCCCGTGCACTACCTTGCCGCCCTCCTTTCGGGGGAGCTCCACGACACCGACAAGATCGCGCAGTACATCCAGGAGGCGCGGGAGAACGGGATCGAAGTCCTGTCACCCGACGCCAACGGGAGCGGCGTTTTTTTCGGTGTTTCCGGGACCTCCATCTCCTACGCCCTTGCGGCGATAAAAAACGTGGGGGAAAGCGCTGCGCGCTCGGTCGTCGCCGAGAGGGAGAAGGGGCCTTTTACCTCGATCCTCGACTTCACTTCGAGGGTCGACCTCAGGCTCGTCAACAAGCGGGTGATCGAAAACCTCATCAAGAGCGGCGCCATGGACGGCTTCGGAGAGACCAGGAGCACCCTCAACACCAACCTCGACCGCACCCTCGAGTACGGCGTGTCCCGCCAGGGAGACAGGGTGAAGGGACAGAGCAGCCTCTTCGGCGACTCCGCCGAAGCCCTGGACGACCGGCAGTTCTTCAGCATGCAGAAGCTCCCCGAGTGGACCGAGACCGAGATCTCGGAATACGAAAAAGAAGCGCTCGGGTTTTTCTTCCGCTCCCACCCCATCGCGAAGTACCGGGGCCTCGCGGAGCAGCACGGGGCCGTCCCCGTCGCGGAGCTGAAGGGACTCCCCCCCGAATCCAGTGTCACGGTCTTTGGGATGATCGAATCGGTCAAGAGGATCACGACGAAGGACGGAAAAGAGATGGCCTTCCTTTCAATAGGCGATCTCACGGGGAGCGTCGAGGTGGTGGTCTTCCCGAGCGTTTATGAGAAGTTCGCGAGGTACTTCAAAGAAAACGAAGTGATAGTGACCTCGGGGAGGCTGAACGGCGAGAAGATACTCGCCGACCGGTTCATGACGCCCGACGAGTTCGTGAAACAGTCGATTTCGCAGCTCCACGTCCTTCTCGACAGCCCCCTCGACGAGGAGAAGCTGATGAGGCTCAGGGACCTCTTCCTGAAGAATGGCGGGAAGTGCAGCGTCTTCCTCCATGTCCCCGAGCTCGAGGCCGTGTCACGGGTGGTCAGGGTGTCCGCGTTCCTCCTCGTCGAGCCCAGCGACGACCTGATTGAAAAGATCAGGCTCGAGGGTCTCGCCCGGCGGGCCTGGGTGGGGTGAGCTGCCTCCCGCTTTAATTGATTTGACAAACTTGATTTCCTGTCCTACAATCTCGGTACCGTGTAAACTCACAAGAGAGGAGGATTCGTTGAAATGAAGAAGAAAAAGATCAAGATCGGGCTCGCGGCGACCAGGAGGAACGTTTTCTCCATCGAAGATGCCCTTAAATACAAGGCCCTCATAGAGAAAAAGCTCAAGTCGTGGGACGTGGATTTCGTCAACCTGGACTCCCTCAACAAGGAAGGGCTCCTCTTCGACAGGCATGAGGTGGACAAGGCGGTGAAGATATTCAGGGACGCCGGCGTTGACGCGGTCTTTGTCCCCCACGTGAACTTCGGCACCGAGGACGCGGTCGCAAAGCTCGGGAAAGAGCTGGGGAAACCCCTCCTCCTCTGGGGGCCGAGGGACGAGGCGCCCCTCCCCGACGGAGACCGGCTCCGCGACACCCAGTGCGGGCTCTTCGCCACGAGCAAGATACTAAGACGGTTCGGTGTTCCTTTCTCCTATATCGTGAACTCCAGGATCGACTCCCCCGTTTTCGAGCGGGGGTTCAAGAACTTCATGGCCGCGGCTAGGGCGGCGAACGCCTTTCACAAGGCGCGGATCGGGCAGATCGACACGCGCCCGGGCGATTTCTACACCGTGATGGTCAACGAGGGGGAGCTCCTCGAGCGGTGGGGGATCGAGACCGTACCCATCACCCTCGTTGACGTCGAAAAGAACGTCCTCTCGATGGTGAAATCGGACAAGCGGGTCAAGGACGAGGCGGCGAGCCTCAAGGCGCGGGTCACCTTCAAAGGAACGGACGAGGAGCAGATACAACGGATTGCCGCCCTGAAGCTCCTGCTCGTCGACTGGGCCGGCAAGGAGGAGCTTGACGGCATAGCCTTCCAGTGCTGGGACGCGCTCCAGCTCGCCCTCGGGATTGTCCCCTGCTTCGTCGACTCGGAGCTCACGGCGATGGGTATCCCCGTGGCCTGCGAAACCGACATCAACGGCGCCCTTACGTCGATACTCCTGCAGAACGCGAGCACGACCGAAGCGCCCACCTTCTTCTGCGATCTCACGATCAGACACCCTGAGAACGAAAACGGCGAGCTCCTCTGGCACTGCGGCCCGTTCCCCCACGAGCTCGCGGCAGACAAGTCCAAGGCCTATGTGGGGAAGCATTTCATCATGCCTTCACACGCGCCGGGGACGGGGAACTGGGAGATCAGGGGAGGCGACATCACCGTGGCGAGGTTCGACGGGATGGGGGGCGAGTACTCCCTCTTCATCGGGCACGCCAAAGGGATCAAGGGCCCCTTCACCCTCGGGACCTACGTTTGGGTCGAGGTCCCCGACTGGCCGATGTGGGAGGAAAAGCTCATCTACGGGCCGTACATCCACCACGTGGTCGCCGTCCACGACAAGGCCGCCTACGCCCTGTACGAGGCGACAAGGTTCATCCCCGGCCTGCGTCCCGACCCCGCAAACCCGACCGAGGAGGAGATAAGGTCGTGGCTCAGGGGGAAGGACCTGGGTTGAGCGGGTTTAAGGACGGAGAGCAGGCTCGAAGGATCGACGGAGAATTCCTTTTTTTTGAGTCGGGATGGGATATAATACTGTATATGTCGATTAATGCGTAATCGAATATGAGGGGGGAGGTGCACCCATGAGAATACGAACGTGTCTGTTTTTTTTCGTCGTGATGCTGCTGGTAGTGTTTGCCCTCGCGCCCATGGCGATGGGGCAAACCGTCACCTTGAATCGTGAAGGCCCAGGGACATACAACAAGTTTCTCGTGGCCGACCTCGGGCTCACGGGGAGCAGCGGGAAGGCGAACCCGATTTTCAGCGTCAGGTTTACCAACACGGACCCCGGGACGAATTATTCCCTCTACATAGAGGTGATCGACACCACGGGACAGGTACTCGTGAGCGGGACCACGGGGTCTAAAGATGGGGCGAGTATCCCGGATGACGTAGATATCAACAACTATCAAATCATCGGCTATTTCGGGTCAGGCGACTTCACGGTGAACGACAGCGCGAAGAGGTACAAAGACATCCTTCTCGCGACGGGGGCGGTCCCGCAGGGAACGTACAGGATCGGGGTGAAGCTCAATCCGGGCCCAGCTCTCCAGACCGTATCCTACACCATCGAGCCGCCCTACCTGCAGCCCGTCTACCCGGTCGACGTCTCCTCGACCAGGGACGCGCTCGTCTTCCGCTGGGTCACCAACATCGCCAAGAACGGCCCCGTGGACCTGCGCATGTTCACCGACCCGAGGGGCAACGACGAGGTGCAAAAGGGGAGCCTGCTCCCCAAGCGCGGCATCACGGAAAGCAGCCTCGCGGGCTCGACTGTGGCGCCCGCGCTTATGGACGGCCAAACCTACTACTGGCAGATATGGGGGAAGATCACCACCACCCACGGGGACGAGCGCGTGGAAGGCCCCCTGAGCCGGTTCCTCTACTTCCAAGAATTCTCTTCGGTGCAGTATCTCGGCCTGTCCGACGCGGACAAGAACGCCGTAAAAGACGAGCTCATCGCGATTCTCGCCGAGCTGGTGAACAAACGGGCCGCGAAGAGCATCAAGGAGTACGAGATCGACCGGATCGTCCTCGACAACGGCGTCGTGACCAGGGACGAGGTCTTCGCGATCCTCGCGGCGATAAAGGAAAAGCAGGTGAAGGTCAACTCGATCTACTTCAGATAACCGGAGGCGGACTATGACGACGAACATGTCGCGTACAAAATATTCATTGAGTGTGTTGTTCGCGGTTCTTTTGGGTTTTGCGATGCTCCTCCCGATGGGGGCGTTCGCCGCGGACGCTATCGCGTACATCGGGGAGGTCGGAGGCAAGGTGCTCGTCATGAAACCCGCCTCGGGGGAGGAAAAAACCGTCGAGGAGGCGGCCGCAAAGACCGGTATGTTTCTCAGCGCGGGCGACACGATAAAGACGGGCGATGAGAGCTACGCGAGCGTCATCTTCCAGGACGACGGGAGCAGGGTGAAGCTCGGCGCTGTGTCGACCCTCACCATAAACG
>Ga0315286_10004076_pt1 | contig 13950 bp, 8 predicted proteins | sample YL17G10_0_MG_FD_205038 | JGI IMG/M metagenome (GOLD analysis project Ga0315286, IMG submission 205038) | Sediment microbial communities from Yellowstone Lake, YNP, Wyoming, USA - YL17G10_0 | ecosystem: Environmental > Aquatic > Freshwater > Lake > Sediment | place: USA: Wyoming | collected... | reverse complement strand
CCGGACAACTTCTTCTACACATGTCCCGCAGCGTCGAAGTACCCATACCGCTCTTCTGAAGGTGCAGATAGTGGGGCAGGTGAGAACTGGGTTGCCGAAGAAAGTCCACGAGAATCCTGCGATGACTCCCTCGGTGATTTGATCGTTGCACGCGCGCACGGACGGTTGCCTAATGCACCACAACATTATGATTAGGTGGCGGCCCGACCACCCCAACGCGCCTGTGAGATCCCCCAAACCTCACACCCTTTGACGAACCACTATAACGGGGCTGGACTCCAATGTCAAGGTCTTGTCCGAAAAGTGACGTCGGCGGATCACTGAGCGTCTTTCAGGAGATGGTCCAGGAACCGGACGACTTCCTGCTGATCCTTGAGGTTGTACTTGGCCAGAGAGGCCGTGATCCCGATCTTGACGGTCAGGGCGTGCGCCGGCACGGCGCGAAAGAGGTCTTCATCGGTCTTGTCATCACCAATTGCCAGGATGAAGTCGTATGCGGCCGAGCCTAACAGCTTCAAGGCCACCGAGCCTTTGTCGTATCCAGACCTTTTGACCTCAATGACCTTGTGGCCCTCCATGATCTGTAGTTTGCTGTCGTGCGAGACCAGTTCCCGCAACTCGTCCTTGAGCTCCTGAGACCGCAAAAGCGATATCCCGGGGTCGGCATTGCGAAAGTGCCAAGCCAACGACAGACCCTTTTCTTCGATGAAGGCGCCAGTGCACCGGTCCGCATACCGCTGGAGCACCGGCAGCACCTGCTGTTTCCAAGCGGGGTCGGCATCCACCTCGCTGGTCCACCCGGCAGGGGGCATACGGATGAAGGCCCCGTGTTCGGCCACCAGGACAATCGGCAGGTCGCCAAAGTACTGGTTCAAGAAGTCCTGCCTACGGCCACTGACAATCACAACGGTGTTCTTCGCGTCCGCTGCCAAACGTCTCAACTGCACCAAGACAGGCTCGCTGGGTACGGCCATCTCCGGATATTTGGAGAAGGGAACCAGTGTGCCGTCATAGTCAAGAAAGATGATTCGCCGCGCTGCCTTGCAGTATTTCTGCGCGATCTGGTTCTCGATAGACCGACTGACCAGTCTCACTTTCAGGACCTGTTGTTCTTGCTTCACACGATCCATAGTGTCGAAGAAATCCTTTGCCCACGCGAATACATCATAAGTCTCCAGCCGCCTCTGCATTCGTTCGAGCACGGCCCGGCGGTCCGACATCGGCATGTCCAGCGCCTTCGCGATGGCGGCTGCGACCTCGGCCTTGTCCGTAGGATTGATCAGAATCGCCTCGCTGAGCTCGGCCGCCGCCCCGGCCATTTCACTGAGGATCAACGCTCCGGGATTGGTCCTCTGACAGGCTATGTACTCTTTGGCCACCAGGTTCATCCCGTCCCGGATCGGCGTGATCAGCCCCACGTCACTGAGGTCGTACAGGGCCACCATCTCGGGAAAGGCCAGAGACTGGTACTGGTAGACCACCGGCCGCCAGGTGAGCGAGCCGTACTTCCCATTGATCCGGCCTACGGCCGCCTCGATCTCCTTTTTCATATCCTGGTAGCGTCCGACCGACTCGCGCGACGGGATCACCACCATGTTGAACACGATCTTCCCATGCCACTTGGGATACTTCTCCAGAAAATGCTCAAACCCCATAAGCCGATGCAAAAGCCCCTTGGAATAATCGAGCCGATCCACGGAGAAGATGAGTTTGCTGTTGCCCAGAATCTGACGGAGTTTCTCTCGCTCCCGGTGCACCTCGGCGTCCTGTGTAGCGTCCTTGAATCGGGTGTAGTCAATCCCCAAGGGAAAGGTCTCGGCCTTGACCAGCCGGTCTTCAACGACCACCGTGTTCATCGTGGTCTCCATCCCCAAGGTTCGCCGGACCGCTCTGAGGAGATACTGCGTATAATCGAACGTATGAAAACCAGCCAAGTCCGCGCCCAGGATACCTTGCAGGATAGCTTCCCGCCACCCTCGGGGCATCAGCCGAAAAACCTCGAACGATGGAAATGGGACGTGGAGGAAGAACCCAATGTTTGCATCCGGAAACCGCTCGCGGATCAGACCGGGCAGCAGCATCAGGTGATAGTCGTGGACCCAGACCAGATCGGTCGGTCGAAGGATTCTTGCCACCTGTTCGAAGAACAGCTCATGAGCTTCGCGGTAAGCCTCGAAGTACGCCACATCGAAGTTGGCCAGCAGTGGAAAGTAGTGGAACAAGGGCCAGATCATATCGTTGCAGAAGCCGCCGTAGTATTTGTCGTCGAGCCGGTCTTCGATACGGACGGGTACCAGCTCGAAATCACTCACCTGCTCCTGCACCCGGGCCAGTTCCTCCGCGGTGTCGTCCGTCTTGCCGATCCACACGATTCGCTGGTCGAACTGCTCTGTTGCCTTGGCTTTCTCGGCCAGCGCCAGGATGGCCGATACCAGCCCCCCGGCGTTTTGGATGACCTTGTTCCGGTGGAGCCGAAAGGGCAGCCGGTAGGAGACCAGGACGAGGCGGTCGCAGCACTTGAGATGGGTGTTTGCCATGCCAGGGTCTCCGGATCACAGGAAAATCGGCCGGTCCAGTTTGCGCGCGATTCGATACACGGCATTCATCATGCCTACGTGACTGTAGGTCTGGGGGAAATTGCCCCACTGAGAGCCGTCCGGCGTCACATCCTCGCTGAACAGACCGAGATGATTTGAATATGCGATCAACTGCTCCAACGCTTCAATGGCTTCATTCACCCGGCCAACGCAGGCCAAGGCCTCCACGTGCCAAAAGGCCGTCGCCAGGAACGAAGCCTGGGGCCGACCGAAGTCGTCCTCGTGAACATACCGGTGGAAGAGGCCGTGATCCATCTTCAATTGACCTTCGAGTGCCAAAAGATGTCGTTGTGTTCGCTCGGACGCCGGGTCGAGATAGCCGAGACTGATAAGATGGAGGCCGCTGGCGTCGAGGTGCTCTACGCCGACACCCTGAGTGTAGACCTGCCGGCTCGGATCGAAGCAAGCCTCGATTCTCGCGGCGCTGCGTTGGATGATCGACGCGGCCTTCTCCTGTAGAGCCTTGTCCTGCAAGAATTCGCCGATCTTGGACGCGGCATGGCTGCCGACCCAGTGAAAGAGATAGGTGTAGCAATGATGCTGCAACCGGCCTCGAAACTCCCAGATCCCTGCATCCGGCTCGTCAAACACCGCTTCAATCCGGTTCAGAAGCGTGCGCACAAGGTATAGCGTGTCGCGGGTGTTGTAGTAACCGAGACGCTTGTCAATGTACAGGGGCAGCAGACTGATCAGAACCTGACCGTACACGTCGTGCTGGCGCTGAGATCCCGCATTGTTTCCGACTCGGACCGGCCCATTGTCCAGATACCCCGCCAGTGGCAGGTGCCGTTCTGCAGGTACCGGGTCGCCGCCCACGGTGTACACCGGGCGCATGTCCGGCGCCCCGTCCAGAATCAGGTTTTGAACGTAGTGAAAGTACTTCTCCAATTCTTCAAAGTGACCGACGTGGTTGAACGCCATCAACGTGTAGTAGGTGTCTCGGAGCCAACAATATCGGTAGTCCCAGTTCCGGCCTGAACCTGGGAATTCCGGCAGGCTTGTGGTCGCCGCCGCGACGATGCCGCCGGTATCCTCGAACTGGTGGAGCTTGAGCACCAGGGCCGACCGGATGATCTGTTCCTGGAAGATCGGGGCGATCGTAGTGGTCTTGACCCACTGCACCCAGTACTTGCGGGTCTTGTCCAGGAAATCCTCCACCGTATCGGCCAGCGGGGCTTCCAACGGCGGGCCGTAGCTGAAAACCAAGTACCGGGGCCCATTCAACACGAACGGCTTGAGATCGACAATGTAGCTGAGCGGGATATCCGTTGTCAGGCGGACGTGCCCACCGAGGTTCAGATATCGAATGTGATTGCTGCCGAGCACAACCTCGGGTCGAATCTGTCCGTAGTCGCCGACGGGGACGCACGCCACCGTGGCCCGGGGCTGTCCTCGGACGGGTTCGATCTTGCGGACCAGCATAAGCGGCCGGAAATACCGGTCGTACTGGTTGAATCGCGGCGCAAAATCCGTGACCTTGAACCACCCGTCGGCTGCCCTGAACTCAGTCGAGAGAATATTGGTGTTCTCAACGTAGGATTGGTGGGTGGAGAATGGCCCCACCGGCTTGATCGAGAACTCCCCTCCCTTTTGGGGGTCCAGCAGCGAGCCAAACAGGAAGCTGCTATCGAATCGCGGCATACACAACCAGCGAACGGTGCCGTGCTCGTCGATGTAGGCGATGTAGGAACAGTTTCCTATGATCCCCAGCCGGTAACGATGAATCTTGTCCTCAGCCATAACGCTGCGCATCATAGAGCACGCTCGATTCGCTGTCAAACACACCCGTTCTCGACGTAGCCACGGCGAGCAGCTTTTTTTTCAGAAAAAAAGTCGGATTTCGCGCTTGCAGAACGTGACCGGCGGTGGTAACCTTGGAGGGTTGTTGTAGCATGAACTGGATGATGCGTTCAGAGAGTGGAGTCAACGCTGACTGATTTGATCCCGGCCGCCTGCTTGTGATCCCGCCTGTTCGCTGATTCTGCAAGGGAACCTGAAGGAGAAGAACAATGAATATCTATGTAGGAAACCTCTCATTCGAAGTCACGGACGACGACCTGCGGCAGCAGTTCTCCGCGTACGGCGAGGTGGAATCGGCCAGCGTGGTCAAGGACCGGTTCAGCGGCGAATCCCGCGGGTTCGGGTTTGTCGAAATGCCGGCGAGAAAAGATGCCGAGGCGGCGATTGCAGCCCTCAATGGCACGGACGTCAAGGGCAGGAGCATTACCGTCAACGAGGCAAAACCGAAGGCCCCGAAGAGCGGCGGTGGTGGCGGCGGCGGTGGTGGCGGGCGCGGGGGACGCCGGTACTAAGATCGGTGTTACCGGGACTCCGGACTCATCAATCGCAGTTTGCGAGGGCTGACTCGTAGCCCGAAAGAGCTTGGATCCTCGAGATCCGGCTCGCTGATGTCGTGTGGTATGAGCTTATCTCTGACGGCGCACTATTTGTGCGCCGTCAGACGTTTTGTAGGGGCGTCAACTTTCCGAGGGAGTGGTTCTTCGCCGTGTGCGAGAGTCAATCGCTCTCTGGCTGTCTCCAGTTTCCGCAGGAAATCGCCTCTCCCGAAATCGGCGTTCCATTTTCGCATGGTGATCCAACCGCCAAAGCGGATGAGGCTGATACGCCAAGATCGATACCATCTTCCCCAGCCGAGTCTGAGATTGTGAAGGTAGAAGGCAAGGGAGGGGAACAAGAGTATATTGAGGACGACGAATAGCGCGTAACGAAACCGATAGACGCGCCCCATGATTTTCTTGCCCGCCTCCTGTACTTCTTGCGCTGTCATGGGCTCGTCCGGCTCAAACAGGGGGAAGTTACCGTCATAGTACTCCCAACCTACGTCCTGCAGGGGATAGATCCTGTTCTGCTGCTCGAGCCGGCATCGCAGTTCCGTCCCGGGCAAGGGGACCGGGAGCAATACCTGTACCGTATCGATCCTGGCCTTGTGGATGAACCGCCGGAATCGCTTGACTCGCTCCTGCACCGGCATGGTGAAGCCTGTGGGGTCCGCCAACGGGTAGCCGAAGATGAACATCCCGTGAATGATGAAGCCGAACCGGCGAAACTCCCGGACCAGTGAGAGCATCTCCTGCGAACGGATCGCCTTGTTCATGGCCTGCAGCTCCTCATCGATCGGCGATTCGAAGCCGATCGCCACATACTTGATTCGCGCGTGGCGCATCGCGGTTAGCAGTTCGGGGTCTCTGGCCTTGTCCAGGCGGATTTGGACGGTGGCCTCCAGCTTTCTTCCGATGTGCTGCTGATAATCCGCGAACAGGCGGCAGAACCGCACGGTTTCGTCTCGCTGCTGGCCGAACAAGTCGTCCACGATGAAGAAATGCCGGGCGTCGTGGGTTTCGACAAGGTAGCTGAGGTTGCCGAGCAGACGGTCGACGGAGGCGCACCTCGGCTTGCCTTTGACCGTGCAGAATTCGCAGTTCATGCAACAGCCGCGGATCCGCTCCACCGGGAATATCGCGATCCGGGCGTACCGGACGAGGGAGAAATCCGGATACGGGAGTCCATCGAAGTCGATGAGCGGCTCACGGTCTTGCGTCCGGACCACGCTGCCTGCCTTCAGATAGGCGATTCCTCGAACGTCGCCGATATCCCGCCGACCCTGGATCCCCTGGAGAAGCTCTCGAATGGTCTCTTCGCCCTCACCGAAAACGACGTAGTCGATGCCGTTGTGCAGGGCTTCGGCGGTATTGTCTCCCACAAAGTGCTGTCCGCCGGCGATCGTCGTGACTCCCTGTTGTTTGTAGAACCGGGCCAACTCGTAGAGGCGGGGGGCCGTGCTGGTCAAGCCGCCGTAGAACCCGACAACCTCCGCCGGTCTCTGCCTCTGCAGCAGCTCATGATCCGCTCCGCGACCGGGACCTTTTGGCCCATATCGGCCCAAGTTGTTCTCGTCGATGACCTCGGCGTCCCAGCCCTCCGTGTCATGAACGGCCGTGGCGACGCAAACGGGGCCAAGGGCCGTCGTCTTCCGGGCGATCCGAGAGTATATGTTGAAGGCCGGGAAAGCCGGCACGATGATTCTCAGTCTATGTCTTGCCATAGTTTACGTAAAGGAAATGACCAGAGTGAGGAGTTGGGATTCTTCCGCCAATCGGCGTGGACTTGGCATTCTCAACGGTTCACATCGCCGTCGTTCCAACTCCATATCGGCGAAACAGCATACAACAGTTCCCTCAAGCCGGCAACGGGCTCGTTGAAGAAATTCGCAGAATAGACGCGCGGGGCGAGTATCCGCTGCACGCGATGACGGTCGTTCAGAGCACTTGTCGGCCCTTGCCCTGCTGGATCAGCGGAATATACGTCTCAAGCTCGGCGAGGGTCCGGGGATCGGTCATGTCGATGACCTTCCCCTTTTCGTGAGACATATACGCGGCCATGATGAGCATGGTGACGAACCGGCCATACTCGAGATTGAGCAGGGCGTCGCGGCCCTGTTCGAATGCTTGGAGCGCGTCGATCCATTCGGCGACGTAGCCGTACAGAGCGGCCTCGTCCGGCTGCAGGATCAGCGCGCCGCGGCTGGCCTGCGACTTCTCCAGGGCCAGCTCGCTGTCCGACACAGCCAACGCGGCCGCATCGCTGATGAACATGCCCGCGGGCGACTCCAGCGAGTTGACGGTATACGAATAGCCGGGTCCGAACGCCTCCATCAGCAGCCGCAGGCCCGGGGCATCATACATCCAGGAGTTGGTCGCCTGGACGATGCTGTGCTGTTTCGTCTGCGGGTCTTCGAATTCGATGGAGACGCTGGAATAATCCTCAGCGGGCGCGGCGGAGTAATCGACACCTCTCTGTTTGAGCTGACTGATCCACGGTTCCTTGCCCCACTTGAGCAGGGCCATCGTGGCGTTGATCCGCAAGGGCTTGAGATAATTCACCGGCTTGCCCGACGGGGTCACCATGTACATGCCGCAGGCGATGCTGTGACAGCCCATATCGCAGCAGACGCCGCCGCCCTGGGTGGTCGGATCCCAGAACCACGGCTCGTGCGGACCGCCGTGCTCCTCGGCGCTGCGGGCCAGGTGGGCGGGTCCCATGGCTTTTTCCACCTGTGCCAGTTGCGTTCGGGCCCCAACGACCGCCGGCATGTGAATCTGGTTCTCGAAGTAGGCCGTGGGGACATTCATCGCCTTGGCGATGCGCACCAGCGTGTTTGCCTCGCTCATATTGCGTGCAAGCGGTTTTTCGATGATGATTCCCTTGATCTTGGCCCCGCCCTCCACGGCGGCCGCAATCTGACGCACCATCTCGACGCGGGCGAAGTTGGGGGCAAAGACGCAAATGACGTCCACCGCCCGGGCCAGCTCAGCGATGGAGCCGTAGACCTTGGTGTCGCCGAGGCGGTCCTGCCGACCCAGTTGGGCCAGCGCATCGGCCCCTTTGAGGGCGTGGACCCCCGCAAACTCCGCATGGCGGACCGAACGCAGCGCCCGCTCGTGAAATCTCGCGACAAACCCCGCACCGATCATCCCGATCTTCACCATGGACTGATCCCTACACAGATTCCGAATTCGCCCTTTCGAGTCCGGGGACGATGCACGCCCCGGAACTCCATCGCGTTCCATATCTACCAAAACACCGGGCGAAATGCAAGAACAAAGACCGGCAGAAATAGGCCTGGTTCGTCGGTGAAGGTCTGGGCCGTTCCTGCGAAGCCGGGGACCGGTCGGGCCGCTTGGGAAGGGAGAGAGCTCAGGCTGAGGATGGGCTCTCCGGCCGTCGGTGATCGACCCACCTGATTTCTTGGGTCAATTGTTGGACGGGGCCGTGAGGGCGAGACTGCGATCCTGAGTGAGCGGCTTGTGGCGGAGGAAGAGCGTGGCCCGGTTGTGCCAGAGGAGACTGGTGGCGTGGTCGAGGCTGTGCTCCTCGACCTCCCTTCGGAAGTCGGACCAGCGGGACCGGCGGCACCGGCAAACATCGTGCTCGCGGTCGTACCACCAAAGCTCGAATCCGCCGAAGGCACAACAGCCGTTGTCCCGAATGCCGACGATGTAGTCGCTGCACAGAAGCTGCTTGATATCCGTTCTATCGTTTACAGTGATCTGTCTCATGGCTCGATCCTGCATGACAAATCTGTTCATTGGCTCATACGCACGTCCCAAACGGGCGATTGCTTCCTCCTTTATCGGCCCATTCGTCCCCCGTCTTCAGGGGTAGCGAGAATAAATTGGGTAAACGTGGAAAAGCCGGGGCTGCTTCCGCAATAAATGCCACCGGTTTGCGACCAATCTGGTGTGGCCGGTTTACGGCCGGGAAAAGTCCATCGTGGGGTAGTCAAATTTTAAGGAGCAGTACCATGATTCTCAGATGGGTAAAATGGGGCGTGATGGGGACGGTTGGTCTCGGCCTGTTGGGCGGCATGCTGTTTGGCAAAGACATCATCAGTTACGCCAGAAGCTCGGCCAAGGGTGTTCGAGCCGCCGTCAAAGACTCGGTTCCGATTGAGTTCGAGCTGCGGCGGGCCAGGGACCTCCTGGAAGAGATCATCCCGGAAATGCAGACGAACATCCGCGTGATCGCCCAGGAAGAGGTGGAAGTGGCGGCCTTGAAGGGCGAGATCGCCAAGCTCAGGGAAGGGCTCAACGACGAGCAGTCGAAGATCAAGACCCTGCGGGTGGCGCTGGACCAGCCACGGGCCCAATATGCCTTCGCCGGCAGGAATTACAGCCATGATGAGGTGAAGCACGACTTGGCGGTGAGGTTCGAGCGGTTCAAGGAGAGCGAACTGGTCATGGCCACCAAGGTCAAAGTGCTGGAGTCCCGTGAGAGATCTCTGGACGGCGCCCGGCAGCTTCTGGCGAAGACCAGCAGCGAGAAGCGGATCCTTGAGAGTCGCATCGAGGCGCTGGCCAGCCAGTATCGGCTCGTCAAAGCTGCGGCCACCGGCTCCAAGATCCAGGTGGACAGCAGCAAGCTGGCTCAGACCGAGAAGCTCATCACCCAGATTCAGAAGCGTCTGGACGTCGCCGAGCGAGTCCTGGCCGCCGAGAGCAAGTTCGTCGAGTCGATTCCGGTGGATACGGTTGTCGATGCGGACCTCGTTGCTCAGGTCGATGAGTACTTCGATTCCCGCAACCAGCAACCGAAGTCCGATAAAGACGCCTCCGCTGTCAGCATGGCCGAGCGTGGTGCATCATCTTTGTAAGTCCCGCTGGGGACTGGTGTTGCGAAGAACGCAGCGTACTGGTAGAATCGTGAGAGCCAACTTCACCAGCAACCAGATAGTGTAGGAGTCCTGCTGTGTTGATCCTGCGAATCAGACAAGCTGAGTGTGCGTTGGCGGACGGCCGGCTCGATGAAGCCTACGAGATCGCCCAGACGGAAGACATCCGGCGCCATCATCACGGGCAACGGCTCATCGGCCGGCTGGTTCGGGCCATGATCCAGCGAGGGCAGGAGAATCTGGCCGCCAATCGTTTTCAGCCGGCCCTGGCGGACTGCAACAAGGCGGAGAAACTCGGCGGCAACCTGCCCGAAGTCGCTGGGCTTCGGGCCGCCGTCTGCAATGCGATTACCAGGGAACAGCAGGAGCGGCAACAGGAGGCGCTGCGGGTCGCCCAGGCCAAGCAGCACATCCAGGATGGCTGGCTCTCGGTCGGCGGTCGAATCCTCGAAGAGGCCCCTGCTGCAGGCAATGGTCACGTCGATCTCGTCCGGCAGGAGCTTGCGGCGGCCCGGCTCAAGGCCGAGGACGCTGTTGCCAAGGCTCAGCAGTCGCTCCAGCAGGGCGATATCGAAGAAGCGATTCAGATCGCGATTGTCGCGCGGATCGGGCAGTGCAAGAGCGGCGGGGCGGGGGAGCTTCTCCGTCAAATCAGATGCCGGGCCATCGAGCGCGTTCGAGCGGATGTCGAGCAGGGTCGCATTGACCGTGCCCAATCGCTTTTGCAGAGAGTTGCGCCGCTTGGAAAAGACGGGGCGGACGTCACGGAGTTGACCGAAGCCCTGGCCTGGTGCCGCCAGGCGGCCCAGCACGTTACGGCCGGCAGGCCCGGCGTGGCTTTGCCGCTGCTTCGCAAGGTCAAGGCGATCTGCCCGTCGGCCCGATGGCTCGATTCGGCCATTTCCGATATCAAGCGGGCCGCCGAAGCATATGAAGAGCTGGACGCGGGGCCCCTGGGCCTGACAGCGGCAGAGGCTGCCGATTGCGGATTGCCGATTGCGGATTGCGGATTAGACGCAATGCCTACGGTCAATCCGAAATCCGAAATCCGAAATCCGCAATCAGAAAGTGTGGACATGCCTTCGAAGTTCGTTCTTCAGGTGGACGGGGTGGGCAGCTTTGTCGTTTTCCGGGATGCTCGCGTAACGGTCGGGCCGATCAGCTCTTCCGCGCGACCGATGCTGGCGCTGATGGCCGACCCGAATTTGCCGGTCGTCGTGCTGGAGCGGATGGAAGGCGATTACTTCCTCCGGTCCCAGACACCCGTGGCGGTCAACGGCCGGCCTGTGACCGAGAGGCTGCTCGCCGACGGCGACTCCATTGCGCTGTCGCCGCGATGCCACATCCGGTTCCACCTCCCGAACCCGGCGAGCACGACCGCGGTCCTGACCGTCTCCGGGGCGAGGCTCAGCCGGCCCGACATCAAGCAACTGATCCTGATGGACCGCGACATCCTGATCGGGCCGTATGCCAACAATCACATCCGCACGGAGCAGTTGAAAGAACCGGTTGCCCTATTTGTTCAAAACGGCCGGCTGCTTTGCCGGGCCAAAGAGAGTATACTCGTGGATGGTCGCAATCTTGACCCAACTGTGGGCCTTGCCTTGGACAAACGCGTCGAGATCGGCAAGCTCTCGATGGTGGCGGCAAGGCTCGATGCGTAACGCGATAACGTGTGAATCTAATCCGGCAGAACGACAATGGACACGTATCAATACAAATATGGAGATCGGCCGCTTGAGGGATACACGATCCAGCGGGCGGCCGGACGAGGCGGCTTCGGCGAGGTCTACTACGCCATCAGCGACAGCGGCCGCCAGGTGGCACTCAAGGCGATCCAAAGCTACGAGCAGATCGAGCTGCGCGGCATCAGCCAGTGCATGAACCTCAAGAGCCCGCACCTGGTCACCGTCTTCGACGTGAAGCACAACGACCAGGGCAAGCCTTTTGTCATCATGGAATTCGTTTCCGGACCATCGCTGGCCGATCTGCTGAAGGAATCGCCCGGCGGGCTCGGGACCCAAAAGGCGGCGTTCTTCCTGCGCGAGATCGGCAAGGGCCTGTCGTTCCTGCATGAGTGCGGCATCGTCCACCGCGACCTCAAGCCGGGCAACATCTTCTACGAGAACGGCTACGTAAAAATCGGCGACTACGGCCTGACCAAGGCCATCAGCGCCAGCCATCATGTCAGTCATACGATCACAGTGGGCACCGTTCATTACATGGCCCCGGAGATCGGCGCGGGCCGATACGACCGGAGCATCGACATCTACGCCCTCGGCATCCTGCTCTATGAGATGCTGACGGGCCAGGTGCCGTTCCTGGGGTCCAGTCCGGCGGAGATCCTCATGAAGCACATGACCGCCGCCCCAGACCTGACCAATATCGAGGAGCCATTCGCCCGCGTCATCCGAAGGGCGTTGGCCAAAGACCCTGTCGAGCGGTATCAGAGCGTGCAGGAGATGGTCGAGGACGTCTTCGGCACCGAGCACGTCCGCAACAGCGTGTCCCAGTTCGCACCGGAAGAGCTCTCCGTCGTGGCGGAGCACATTGCACAGAAGATGCGCGGCGCCCAACCTCAAGCACCTGGGCGGACGCCCGCCCCGGGCGCCGCCGGCAAGGACTTCAGCAAGGAGATCGGCAAGAAGGTCGAGCTGTTCGCCAAGAAAGCGGAGGAGTTCGCCAAGAAAGCCGAGGTTATCGGAACTCAGTTTGCCGAGAAGATCAAGACGGCCAAGGAACGGACGAAACGATGCGGCCAGTCCCAGGTTGCCGATCCGCTCAGTGGCCGCCAGCGGCGGAAGCTGGCCTGGATCGCCATCGCCGCCGCCGCCTTGGGCGCCGGCGTCATCTGCGGTCGCGATCATCACGGCACGCTCCCAACAGCGGTGGTCGTCGCCGCCATGATCGGTGTGGCTTCGCGGATCATCCTTCGTGCTCGTCAGCAGTGGTGGCCCGGGCTCGATCCCGACTCGAAAGGGTGGGGCAAGGTGGGCACGTGTTTCCTCGCGGCGTTTGTCGCGACCCTGGTCGGGACGGCCATCGGTTCCGTACTGGGTGTCATGCCGTCGATTGCCACGCGAGGCAGCCACAATGGGGGAATGCCTCCCTTCATCCCATTCCCCTTTAGAGGATTCTGGCTCGGGACGGTTTTCGCCCTGGCATTGCCGATGCTGCTGGTGGACTGGTGGAAGCTCACCGATCCCCAGCGTCCGCGGCGGATGGTGTTAGGCCATGCCATAGGGGTGGGCGTGCTCGGCTTCATCGCCGGGAACATCTTCAACCTGGAGCCGGTGATTGCCGCCTGCACGTTGGCGGGCATCGTCCTGGTCGTTCAGACGAGGAGTCCCTGGGGTCAGGTGCTCGCGAGTATCCCGCCGGCGCCGGCAGTCGCGGGTGGCAGCGTCAAGGGCGCAGCCCTTGGCGATGGTTTATCATACGACTCGCCCAGGCACCCCCAAGCTCCGCCTGAGGGCGCCACCCGGGGAGCAAGCCGGGCCATGGCTGAAATGTGCTCTGTACCGGGATATGTTCACACCCTCTGGTTCGTCGGCTGGCTGCTGGGCTTGGGCCTCGGGCTGATGCTGGTGATCTACGCCGGGACCGCTCTGAGGGGGCGTAATGAATTCGGTTTTGCCGTCGCCACCGGCGTCGACTCCTTCATCCTGTCGGCATTTTGCTTCCTCATGACGTTCCGCAATGCCTTTGCCGGTTGGTACCGGTATCTCGTCCGCCCTGGGCTGCTGATGGTCTGCACCCAAGCGGTGGTGACCGCATCCATTTGGCTTGGGACCGCACGTCCGAACCACGATGAGGCGGCCATCGGCATCTTCTTCATCATCTTCCCGGCCATTCTGTTCTTCGTGATCCTCTTCACGCCGGCCCGGATGTTCGGGGCGCCGGAGGCGGGGACGGCGAGGCGCCGTCGGCCCGTTCGGGTCCAGGAGACCCCGGCCGGACCGGTTTCCCCGGCCAAGCGTTTCATGGCATTGCTGCTGGCGGTGATCGGCCCCATGTTTGGCTTCGCCGGTCTGCATCGGTTCTACGTCGGCAAGATTGGCACCGGGATCATCTGGTTGTGCACCTGGGGTCTGGCCGGGGTCGGTCAACTAATCGACATCATCGTGATCGCCGTTGGCCAGTTCAAGGATCGCAATGAGCTTC
>Ga0315286_10004075_pt1 | contig 13952 bp, 8 predicted proteins | sample YL17G10_0_MG_FD_205038 | JGI IMG/M metagenome (GOLD analysis project Ga0315286, IMG submission 205038) | Sediment microbial communities from Yellowstone Lake, YNP, Wyoming, USA - YL17G10_0 | ecosystem: Environmental > Aquatic > Freshwater > Lake > Sediment | place: USA: Wyoming | collected... | reverse complement strand
AGCCTGCAAAGAAGGTCGGAGAGGTCCTTGTGGGAAAGGGCGGAGGCCGTCGGCCGATAGGCGAGCGTATCGAGTGCATCCACAGCGGTCTTATGAACCGCATTGTTGGCGGACGGGCAGTCGCCGGGCAAAGCCGGCGTGCGACAATTGAGGTCGAGCAGGAGGGTGCGCTGGCTGGCGTGGGCGAATGCGACGGCCAGGCCGCTGGCGATCGTGGACTTGCCGTCGTTGCTCAAGGGGGAGGTGACGAGAATAGAGCGTGCGCGATCGCCAGGGGCACCGAACTGGATTGCGGCCGCGAGCGTGCGGCAGGCATCTGACAGCGGATTGGGGGGCTGGTCGTTGCCGATGGGGTTGGATGGGTGGTCTGGCCAGTGGGGGATGAGCGCCGCCAGGGGAAGAGGTCCGATGCGGAGGGCATCTTCGGGCGTGTGAAGGGTATGGTCCAGGCGGCCTCGGAGCATCGCCGATGCGATGCCCAGGAAGAGGCCAAGAGCCAGAGCGAGCGAGAGCACCTGTGCGGCGGCGGGCTTGGCGACGGCGAACTGGGGGTCAGCGGGCTCCAGGACGAGGACACTGGCGGGGGGTGGGAGGGCGTCTCTGGCCTGGTATGCGATGTACGCCTCGATGATGCTGTTGAGGAGCGAGGCGCCCTGGGAGGGATCGGAGGCCCGAAGCGAAATAGTGAAGATGCCATCACTCTTGCCGACGTCGACGGTCAGCTTCTCTTTGAGGCAAGCCACGGGTTGTCGCAGGTTCGCCAGTTCCGGGAACTGCGCGACGTCGATGCTGTCCAACGCGAGTCGCAGAACCGGAGTGGACCGGAGAAGGGCGCTTTGCGTGTACAGGTAGTCCAGAGGCCGATCGCCCACGTCTCTGAGCGTTTTTTTCTCGATGTACAGCTCCGATGTCACGACATAGACGGGCGTGACGCGCCGGAGATAGACAACACCCGCCAGAAAAACGAGCGCGAGGATGAGCAGAATGCTCCCACGGCGACGCCAGATCATGTGCAAGACGTCTTCGTTGGCAGACTGGAATACCACGACCCCCGGCTGAAAAGCGTTATTTTGCATCGTTTTCGTAACCCCCTATCGCCCACACCCTCTGCCGAACCCACAGGAAAGGACCGGATTCATTGAAGCAACTTTCCCGTCCGATGTCAAGGGCGTTTTCGTCAACGGTTGCCCGGAAGGCCTGGCGGAATGGGAACCGGCGTGCGAACTCCGGCGTGTTTTTTTTTCGGGAGGGACCTTGACAGACACGCCGAACGCTGTCAGAATGGCGATCAGCAAATCAGAAAAGGGTGTGGAATGAAGCTCGTTGCACAAGTGCGGATTCGCGAAAAGGGAGATCGGCCGGGTGCTTGAGGATTCGTCGGCCGGCTGACCACGAAGCCGTGTTCTCCGAAGGGGGTCGGATGCGTTTCCATATGTTGGGGATTCACTCGCCAGGCGGCTGGCCGGAGCACAAGCTGCCGTGTCGGGCCTGGGTGCGAGGTGAACGGTCTGCATGGGTTGCCAAACGGGGGCGATGATGCTTGACATGCCACGGATAAAGCGGGTGATCTGGCCATGTGTGATCGTGTTGTTGGGGGTCGCTGCATTGGGGATACTCCTCAGGCAGAGGAAAGCGCCTGCGCGCGCGCCGGTGCAAGGGAGTGCCGGGGCCACGGCCCCGACGACCCGCAAGAGCCCCACGGTGGACACGGTGGCGGCGCGGGCGACCGCTCTGGCGGTGGCCAGATTCGCGCGCGAGGCGACCATCCGACGGTGCATCGCCGATGCGTTCAAGCGGGCGTCGGGAAAGAATGGCCGCGAGACGATGGCGGGCATGAACCGCCTGATGACGTCGCTCGACGCTGAGGTTTCGGAACTGCGGAGAACACTCAAGCCGCCGCAGACGAACCCTTCGACCATGGCATCATCCATGCCCTCCTCAAGCCCGGCGATGGCGATGGACGGCCGTCTGGCGGGCGAGGTCATGCTGGCACAGTTGGATCGGCAGGTCGCAGACTTGGCCAAGAACGACCTCAAGCTGCAGGGCAATGAGCTGACCGAAGTGCAGTGGCTGAGCATCTATGAGGGAGCCGCGGAATCCCAGGGGCTCAGCGCCGGAGACTTGATCGAGCGGATGATTGTGCTGCACGGGGAGAACCTGACGGAGGCGAAGCTCAGAAGGCTGCTGGGGGGAGATCTGCCGGGGCCGGCACGCGCCGTGTTGGCGCGTCAGCTTCTGGCGCATTGTCCGCCTGAGGACACCGCGACCGTTGAGCAGTGCGCGCGGTTCTATGAGGCCCTGATTGCGCGTTCCGCGGACGTGCCAGTGGTGGCGGACGGTCTGCTCGTGCGATATGTGCGGGAGTTGGACAGACGCAATGCGCCGGAGGTGGCGAACCAGGCCTTGGACAGCATCATCGGCCTGACTCCGGACACCAAGCTCGGGGCGCGGGCCGCCGCGCTGCGTATCGCCGGACAATCCGGGCAGGCGAGGGACAAGCTGGTGCGGAGCCTCCGCGAAGGCTACGTCGGGACGGAAGTCGCGACGCTTCTGAAGCAACCCTACGTCGAACTGCTGGTCAGGGAGAACCGTTTTATCGAAGCATTCCAGGCTCTGGATGAACAGCGTGTGATCAGCCGTGCGGCAACGGGGGACCAGTTGCTGGGGGCGATCGCGGATGTGGCGATGCGCGTGCGGGCGACAAGCCCGCTGCTCCTGTCGCAGCGGCAGATTGGAAGCCCGGAGGCGCAAACGGGCCCGGAGGCGGTCACGGCGACACAGATGTGCATCGGGCTGGCCGAGGAACTGACGGGCAGCAAGCTGGCTGAGCCGACGGCGGAGGGGGAAGCCGAGGCGACGGGGCAGCCCGGCACGGATACGTCGTCCAAGGCAGGTCTGGTGGCGTTGCTGCAGCGCGGCACGCAGGGGCTGCCCGCCGAGAGCATCCGCCAGACGATACTGGCCGGACAGAAGGACTCGGGCACTTTGGTCAGTCAGGAACATGCGGCGTCGAAGATCGCACCGCAGCGGCTCTACGAGGTGACCTGGCAGGCGAACTTCCTGAGCAACGCCGGAAAAGGAGCGGAGGCGGCCGCAGCGTACAAGGCATTCATCAAGGAATACGGATCCGATGCGGAGAACGTCGCCAAGGCGCGGAAGCAACTCGTGGAATTGCTGCTGCGGCAGGAGCCAGTCGATGGTGCGGAATTGGACCAACAGCTCAGCGCCATGGAGGACGGCGAGAAGACGATGACGCCGATGCTCTGGAATCAGCGGTTACGCGGGTTGATTCGCCGGGTGATGTCCTCGCCGGCCGCAGAGCGGCAGGCGATCTGGGCGAAGGGTGTGCAGACGTTGAGGCAGACCGCCTCTGCGCTGAGCGAGGAAACCCTCTCCGACCTGGAGATGCTTGCCAGCAAGCTGGGGGGCAGCGCAAGCCAGACCGCGATGACGGTGCTGACGGACATGTTGCTTCTGACGGCGAACACGGAAACGATGCGTCGGCTGCAGACGATGCGCGTGAGTGTGCTGCTGGGTCAGAAGGCGTGGGAGGATGCGGAGCGAGCGACGTGCCTGGAACTGGCGATGACGTCCGTCACGGCAGCGGGTCCGAACGAGGCCGCCAAGCGACTGGGCGCGATGATCGAGAAGGCGGAGATGCCGTTGGAGGCGCGGCAATCGCTGGAGGCGAGGATTCAGGGCTTCATGCACGGCAGCGTCGCCCAGACGCAGCCGGTCAAGGCGTGGGCGGTGGACTCGATTCTGCAGCGAGCGGCGGATGCTCAAGGTCAGGGCGGCGCCTCAACGCCGGGGCGTCGGCACGCGGCGTTCCTGCGGTTCTTCGCCGGGCAAAGCGAGCAGGCTTTGCGGGAGGCACACGCGGCGTTGAGCCAGACGCCCGCAACCGAGGAAGTGTTCGGCGTCCTGGACGACATCGCGGTGATGCTGTCGGCGGCCGACGGCTCGTTTGCGGGCTCCAATCGCTTTGCACAATGGCTGGCCGACCGAAAGCCGTCGGGCGGAGGCACGCCGGCTGCGACTCAGCAGGCGACGGCACAGACCGAAGGGGCGCCGGATCGGCTCCTGGCCGTGCTCCTGCAGTGCGAGCGTAAGACCAGCGCGCTGATCGACCTGGAGAGTGATGTCCGCGGGGACGCTTCCTCAGACAAGATGCTGGTGGTTCTGCCGTCCAAGCAGTTCAACGTGGCGCCGCAGGGGATCCGCTCGGAACTGGCGAAAGCCGCGTTGCGGCGATGGGGCCAGCGGGCTGTTGGCTGGGGGACGGCCATGCTGGCGTCAGGCGACATCGCGGGGGCGCAGGGGATATGGCTGACCGCGTTGAATGCTCAGCGTCACCGGGGACATGCCGGATCGCTGATGGACATTGTGGCGCAGAGCCTGCAGGCGTCCGCAAGCCAGGGCCAGGCGGAGGAGAAGCTCACTCTGCTGGAGGAGATGGTGCCGAAGCTGGTTGTGGCCGGCGACCGCACCTCGCTGCAGATGCGTATCGTGTCGATCAGGAGACAGACCGGGCTGAAAACCGCCAAAGACCTGTTTGATGAAGGCAATTATACGCAATGCCTGGCGACGCTCGATGAACTGGACAAGAAGTGCCCGGAGGTCAAGGGAGCCGGCGACGTGGCCGCAGGCTTCATGCGGGCGTTGTGTCTGATCCGGCTTGAAAAGCTCACGGAGGCGGCCGGCCTGTTGCGGACAATGGAATCCTGGCCTGGCTCCGCGGAGCAACACGCGAGGGCGCTGTTCCTGACCGGATGGATTTTCCTCCAGACCGACGAAAAGCCCAGTGCTCTGGCGGTGTTCAAACGCGTCTCTGAGGCGTATCCACAAACCTCGTTTGCCGCCAAGGCCACGAAGCTGGCTGCGGGGATGGAGTAGGCCATGCGACACCCCGATCGTCATATCACGGCGTTGGCGTTCGTCGCCGCGTTCGCGAGCGTGTGTTGGGCGCAGGAGAAAGTGCCGCAGCCGCCGCGCCCGCCCAACATCATCCTCATTGCGGTGGACACGGTGCGGGCGGATCGCCTTGGATGCTATGGATACAAGAAAACGACCTCGCCAAACATCGACAGGCTGGCCTCTGAAGGCGTGGTCTTCGATGAATGCGTGAGCGTGGCGAGCTGGACGCTGTCGGCGTTTGTGTCGGTGATGACGGGGCATCTGCCGGCGTCGCACGGGTGCAAGGGGACCGAGAGCGCGCTCTCGCCTCAGATACCGACGCTGCCGCAGCGTCTCAAGAAGCACGGCTACTACTGCGCCGCGGTCGTGAGCAACCCGTTCCTGAACGCCAAGTTCGGCCTGGGGCGCGGCTTCGACAAGTACGACGATTACACCGTTTTCCTCGACGCCGAGCTGGCCCTCCTGGGCTCCGGATCGCCCGGCGAGCCTAAGGAGGTCGCGGAACTCGTGACCGGCGCCACCGTGACGCGGCAGGCTAAGATGCTGCTGGCGTCGGCCAGGAGATCCGGCAAGCCCTTCTTCCTGTTCGTACACTATTTCGATCCGCACGACAGCTATATCCCGCCATCGCCCTACAACCGGCAGTTCGACGACCCGTATTCCGGGCCTGTGGATGGGCGGCAGGTGCCGTCCTACCGGCGGAACCCTCCCGCCGGACGCGACCTGGAGCATCTGAGCGCGCTGTACGACGGCGAGATCGCGTATGACGACGCCCAGGTCGGGCAACTGGTCAAAGCAATCGACGAAAGCAGCGACCCGGCCGGCACCTTGATCATTTTCCTGAGCGATCATGGCGAGGCGTTCGCGGAACACGGGATGCTCCTCCACGGCAACAGCGCCTACCGCGAGGAAGTGTGGGTGCCGATGATCTGGCGATGGAAAGGCGTCCTGCCCGCCGGAACGCGCGTGAAGTCGCCCGTCGCGATCACGGATGTGGCGGCAACCCTCGGGAAGTTGATGGGATTCGACGAGTTTCAGACGGTTCATTCTCAGTCGCTGTGGCCGGGGCTGTCAGGGGGGCAGCTCCCGGCGCAGCGTGAGATCCTGTCCGACAAGTGCCTCGGTGGCTCGGGGTATCACCTGGCTGTGACGCGGGGGACACTCCGCCTCCATACGCGGTTCGACAAGACGCTCGGCGAAGCCGACACCAAGTATGAGCTCTATGACGTGTCGCGCGACCCGTGGGAGAAGAACGACCTGGCGGGCTCGAACCCGAGTGAATTGGAGAGCATGAAAGCCGCGGTGGCGCGGATCTGGTCCGAGTGCCTCGATTTGCGAAAACAGTACAACGTCGATGCCCCCGCCAACCGCGTCATACTGAGTGATAAGGAGCGTCGTCGGCTGCAGGGGTTGGGATACACCGACAGCCCGGCTGGAAAGTGAGGATCTGCCATGTTCCATCGATGCAAAGCGTTCACCCTGGTCGAACTGGTCATTGTGGTCGCCATCGCCGCGTTCCTGGTTGCCCTGTTGCTGCCGGTGTACCGGCAGATGCGGTCGGCCAGCGACAGCATCACCTGTGCCAGCAACATGGAGAAGCTCGGCGCGGCGATCGCCGCCTACGTGCAGGACAACAACGGATACCTTCCCTGCAGTGAGCCGCCGTCGCTGCCGGACCCGAACAACCCCAAGAAACGGCTGGAGGTGTGCAAGTGGGCGCGCTGGCACAGTGCGTTGGTGGGAAGCGGCTATATCGAGGGGAAAACCGACAGGTTCAAAGTCTCGGGACCTGCGACGCTGTTCAAGTGCCCGGCGGACTATACGATCCCGCAGGACAGCGCCATTGACCAGGGGGGCATCGGCTCGAGCTACGTGGTCAACAACAAGGTCATGCCCTTTGCCAGTTCAGAGGACGCCGGCGGTGGGCCGTTCAAGCTGAGCAAGTACAAGAATCGTGCCGGGCGACTGACGCTGACGGAGAAGGACGGGATATTCGGCCGGCCGCATGGAGGGCTGGTCGGGAATACCAACCAGGATGTCATCCTCAAGGCCGTCAAAGGCCGCCACGGCAGAGGGGGCCCCGATGGGATCTGCAACGTGCTGTTCCTGGACTTCCATGTGGAGGGCCGGTCGGTCAAGGAAGTGATCCAGCCGGCCGTTCGGGCGAATCAGAAAGAACCCAACGCCGACCCGAAGAACCTTTGGGGCATCAGGGCGGAGGACTGATCGCGCTCTGTGAGTCGGACCGCCAGTTGATAGAATAGCTTCGCACGAAGCGTCCGAGCGGTCGCTATGCCAGGGGGGTGCTCGGACGCTCGTGTTTAAACGAGGAGCAAGGCGTGCCCGACTTCCCGAGAACGACCATCGAAAACGTTTCCGTCTCCCGCATGCTCATCGGCATCAACTGGTTTCTTGGGTATTCCCACACCAGCAAGGCCAAGGATGATTTCATCGTCGCATACCAGAGCCGCCAGCGCCTGCGGGACATCATCACCGTCTTCATGAAGGCCGGGGTGGACACGCTCTATGGCGTGCGGCCCGAAACGACACCGGGCCTGATGGCGGCGATCCAGGACGCCGAGCAGGCCACGGGGCGGAAGTGCATCACGGTGGCGACGCCGACGCTGAACGTGGCCGATGGTCGGGCGGCGATGTCGGAGACGGCGCGGATTCTGGATGAGCATGCCGCGCTCGGGGCGACCTTCTGCCTGCCTCACCAGGCGAGCACCGACGCTCTGGTGGACCGGCGGCGTCGCCGCATCACCAACATGGACAAATACTGCGGCATGATCCGCCAGCGCGGCATGATCCCGGGGCTCTCGACGCACATGCCGGAGACCCCGGTGTATGCGGACGAGACCAACCTCGACGTGGCGACGTACATCCAGATCTACAACGCGATCGGCTTCCTCATGCAGATCGAGGTGGACTGGGTGCATCGCATGATCTGGGGATGTAAGAGGCCCGTCATCTGCATCAAGCCGATGGCGGCGGGGCGGCTGCTGCCGCTGGCGGGGCTGGCGTTCGCGTGGGCGACGATCCGCGATCAGGACATGGTCTGCGTGGGCACGATGACCGCCGACGAAGCGCGCGAGGTCATCGATATCTCGCTGTCGATCCTGGAGCGGCGAAGCTCGACGGTGAAGCTCCAGCGCACACGCAGCAAAGAATCCGTGGAAAAAAGAAAGTAGCGGCGTAAGGCGTGCATGTCCTCGGATCTGCGCCGCAGCGACGAAGATGGCACGCCGCCATTCCCTATGACCCTCCCTTTACCCGTGTTGAGCGGCTCGACTGCCTGCGAAGACGACTGCGCGAGCATCGTGGCCGACCTGGAACGTCTTGACGCGGGGCAGGTGCGGTTCGCCCGCCACGACCGGATGCTCTATTCGACCGACGCGTCGATCTACCAGGTCGAGCCGATCGGCGTCGTCGTGCCCGCGAGCATCGAGGGGCTCGAGAAGGTCGTCCAGTACTGCGGCCAGCGCGGCCTGCCCGTGCTGATGCGCGGCGGCGGGACGAGCCTGGCGGGGCAATGCGTCAACCGCGCCATCGTGGTGGATCACTCGGCCTGCTGCCGGCGCGTGCTGTCGGTCGATGTCGAAAAACGCGTGTGTCACGTCGAGCCGGGAATCACGATCGACGACTTGAACCGCCAGCTCGAAAGCAAGGGTACGCAGCTATTTTTTGCTCCCGACCCCGCGACCAGCGCCCAGGCGTCGATCGGCGGGTGCATCGGGAACAACGCCGCCGGGGCACGATCGATCCGCTACGGCCGGACCAGCGAGAACGTCGCCGGCCTGGACGTGATGCTGAGCACGGGACAGAGGTGCTGGCTTGAAGCCGGCGCTGGGCGCGGCGATGCGGTCGCGCGGCGCCTGGGCGAGGGGGTGGCGGACGTGGTCGCGCGCTACGCGGGGCAGATTCGGCAGCGTTTCCCCAAAACCTCGCGGCGAAATGCGGGATACGCGCTGGATCTCATCCTCGCGCAACTCGACCGGGGCGCGGGCGCCGAGGCCCTCGATCTCACGGGCCTCATGTGCGGCAGCGCAGGCACCCTCGCGGTGACGCTGGGTGCCAAGCTCAAGCTCCATCCGCTCCCCCGATTTAAGGGCCTGGCCATTGCGTCGTTCCCGTCGGTGGATCAGGCGATTGAGGCGGTGGCGGCGTGCGTTGCGACGGGGGCGGCGGCCGTCGAGCTGATCGATGACGTGGTTCTCGAGGCGGCGCGCGGGAACGCGGAATGCCGGGGGTATATGGACCTTCTCCCGCCGGCGCATGGGGCCGATCCGCGGGCCGTCCTGTACGTGGAATATCAGGAAACGGGGTCGATCGAGCAGGTGAACGACGGTTTTGGCAAGCTGCGGCAGGCGCTGCCGGACGTGCCCATGCACGCCTATCTCGACAAGCCCTCCCAGTTGCGCGCGTGGGCCCTCCGCAAGGCGGGCGAGCCGCTTCTCCACGGCCTGGCCGGCCATCGGCGGCCCGTCACGTGCGTTGAGGACAATGCCGTCCCGCTCGAAAACCTTGTCCGCTTTGTTAAGGGGTTCAAGGAGATTGTCGCGAGGCACGGGACCGTCGCCGCGTACTATGCCCACGCGTCCGTCGGGGTGCTGCACGTGCGGCCCATGCTCGATCTGCACGACCCCGCCGACCGCGACCGCCTGCGGGAGATTGCGGCCGAGGTCGCCGACTGGGCCAGACAGTGCGGCGGGGTCATGTCCGGTGAACATGGCGATGGTCGATTGCGCGGACCGCTGCTCGAGCAATACTACGGCCCCGAGCTGATGCAGGCCTTCCGCCAAGTCAAAGCGCTGTTCGATCCCAAGAGCATTCTCAATCCCGACATGACGGTGCGACCGGGGCCGATCGAAAGCATCACGCAAAACCTCCGTGTCGAGCCGGCGGGGCGCAAACTGACCTGGCCACAGATCGAGACGTACTTCGACTACAGCGACCAGGAGGGCTTCAGCGGCGCGGTCGAAATGTGCAGCGGCCCCGGCGTCTGCCGGAAAACGGCGGGGGGGGGCATGTGCCCTTCGTATCGGGCCAGTCTCGACGAGCGCCACAGCACCCGCGGGCGCGCCAACTCGCTGAGATGGGCCCTGTCCGGGCAGTTGGATGGCACTGGGAAGCCGGCGTGGGATGATCCCCAGACCATCCAGACGCTGGCCCTGTGCCTGAGCTGCAAAGCCTGCAAAACCGAATGCCCCAGCAATGTCGATTTGTCGCGCCTCAAGTCCGAGTACACGGCGCAACGCTACAAGGTATCCGGCAAGACGCCGCTGCAGGCGAGGATCTTCGGGCACATCCGCCTGTTCAACCAGCTCGGCTCGCTGATGCCGGGCCTGGCCAACTGGTTCAGCTCGCTCGGATTCGTGCGGGGGACCCTGAACAGGGTGTTGGGCCTGTCCCCGCAGCGCAGCCTGCCGCGCTACGAACGCTCGCTTTATCGGTGGTTCGCCAAGCGCCCGCGCGACGAGCGCGATGCGACGCGGCCCAAGGTTGTGCTCTATGCGGATTGTTTCGTGACATACAACGAGCCGCGGATCGGCCAGGCCGCGGTCGAGCTGCTCGAGGCCCTGGGGTATGAAGTCCATCTTCCGAAGGTCGGATGTTGCGGCCGGTCGATGATCTCGATGGGCCTGCTGAAGGACGCCATCCGCACCGCCGACCGCACTCTGCAGTGTCTACGTCCCTTCATCGAGGATGACAGTGTCAAAGCCATCCTCGTCTGCGAACCCTCATGCCTGGCGACGATGAAGGACGAATGGCTGCAACTGAAGCTCGTAACCGACAAAACCCTCCGGCGCAAGCTGATCGAGAAGGCGATTATGGCCGACGAATTCATCGAGCGCGACTGGGACCATCACCCCGTTCGACCGACCCTCGCAGCCTCGCGTAGCGGCGCGGCCGGAGGTCCGCCTGTCGTGTTCCATGGGCATTGTCACCAGAAGGCATTGTGGGGCGAACAGACCGCGGCCAACCTCCTTTGCCGACTCGCAGGCTCTCGCCTCACCGTCCTCCCCTCCGGCTGCTGCGGCATGGCCGGGGCGTTTGGATATACGAAAGAGCGATACGAGTTGTCGATGAAAGTCGGCGAGCAGTCGCTGTTCTCGCTGTTGCGCGGCGCGCCGGGCGATGCGGTGGTGGTAGCGCCGGGCACTTCCTGCCGGCATCAGATCAAGGACGGGACAAACAGACACGCCCTCCATCCCATCGAACTCGCCCATCAACTCCTGTCGAGGCGACCATGATCTGGAGGACCGATGTCCACACGTCGGCCGATCGCACAGCACCTCAAGCACGGCATCGCTCCACCCCGCCGGCACCACGATCACCAGCTCGCCGAACTCCTTGGGGACTTCCCGCATCCGGCCAACGACCAGGAACGGCCCGACCATCGCTTCGTCGTGACCCATAGGTTCAGTAGACGCTCAGAGCCTCCCCGACACAACCCAGCAGAAAACGAAGACGGCGGCGGACCTGGCCCCACCCTCAAAAGCTCATTCGCATGAATTCACGCCGCCGCCAGCGTCTCGATGCTCGCCACATGCCGCAACGGGATGAACTTCCATCGGTCGTCGGGCAGGACTATGAAGATCTCCGTGCGCATCACGGCAACGCTATGGGAGCGGGTGATGTCGATATGGTCGCCGCTGGAGAGCGTGATCCGGAATGGGATGAACGGTACGCGCTCCACCAGCTCGTTGATCTGCTCTGCGCCCATATCGCCTCCCTTTCAGGCTACATCCTCATCACCCCGCCCGGGAGGAACCCCTCCAGCTTCCGGGCGCGGACGGGATGTTGGAGCTTGCGGATGGCCTTCGCTTCCACCTGCCGCACGCGCTCGCGCGTCACCTTGAAGATCCGCCCCACTTCTTCCAGCGTATACGTGTACCCGTCGCCGATGCCGTATCGCAGCTTGATGATCTCCCGCTCGCGGTACGTCAGCGTCTTGAGCACCTGCTCGATCTTGTCTTTCAGCATCTCCTGCGTGGCCGATTCGACCGGGTTGTCGGCCCGTTCATCCTCGATGAAGTCGCCGAAGTAGCTGTCTTCGGACTCGCCGACGGGCCGATCCAGTGAAATCGGATGCCGCGAGATCTTCAGCACCCGCCGCGTCTCCCCGACGCTCATTTTCGCGCGCTTGGCGATCTCCTCGATCGTGGGCTCGCGGCCAACCTCCTGCATGATCTGCTTGGAGATGTTCCGCAGCTTGCTCATCGTCTCGATCATGTGCACCGGAATGCGGATCGTGCGGGCATGATCGGCGATCGCCCGGGTGATGGCCTGCCGGATCCACCACGTGGCGTATGTGCTGAACTTGTAGCCGCGCCGGTATTCGTACTTGTCCACCGCGCGCATCAGCCCGGTGTTGCCTTCCTGGATGATGTCCAGGAACGACAGGCCACGGTTGCGGTACTTCTTGGCGATGGAAACGACCAGTCGCAGGTTGCCGCCGGAGAGCTTGCGCTTCGCGTCCTCGTATTTGTTGTAGATTTTGCGGATGGCGACGACGCGCTTGTGAAGGTCCTGAGCGTTTTCGAGAACCAGGTCCTCCAGGCCGGCCAGCTCCTGCTGGCAGACCTCCATATCCTCGCCGGGATCTTTGACCTTCTTCAATTCCTCGATGCGCTGCTCCAGCTCGACCATCTTGGTAGAGATGCTGGAGAGCTTCTTCATCAGCGGGGTGACCCGGCTGGTGCGCAGCGACAACTCCTCCAGGAGCTTGCCGCCCCTCCGCCGCCGGCGGCGCACCGCCACCAGCAGCTCGTACTGTTCCTTCTTGGTCTTCACAGCGCGCAGGCGCTCCCAGTCCTCACGGTTGCGCCCCAGCATGTTCCGCACCGTTTCGAGGTTCGTGGGAATCCGCTGCCCGATCGTGGCCTTGTCGGCCTGATCCTCGGCCGTGCTGATCTTCATCGTCCGGTCGAAGGGCAGGTCGCCATCATCCACCTGCTGCAGGATTTCGACCGCCGACTGAAGACAGTAATCGCTTTCGAGCACCCGCGAGCGGAAGATCTTGCGCGTGATCTCGATCTTTTTGGCCAGACCGATTTCCTGCTCCCGCGTCAGCAGCGGGATCTCGCCCATCTGCGTCAGATACATCCGCACCGGATCGTCAATCCGCTTGCTCGACGCCTCGGCCAGCTCTGCCTCAAGATTGAGGTCGATCTCCTCTTCCTCCTCGGCGGTCAGGTCCTTCAGCTTGGGCTCGTCGGGGGAAACCGGCTGGGCCGGCTTGCCCGCGCCAAGCAAGGAGACCGCCGAAGGGCCTGGTTTGGCCTTCGCATGCTTCTGCTGATACTCCGGGACATCCATGTCATCGATCAGCTTGATCCCCATCTCATCGATCATCATGAGCAGGGTATCGAGCTTATCCGGAGAGACGACTTCGTCGGGGAGCCGTTCATTCAGCTCGTCATACGTCAGATAGCCGCGCAACTTGCCCAGGTCGATCAGCGCCGTCACGCGCAGATCGACTTCTTCCTGTGAACCGGACCCGATCAATTGGGTTTCGATGACCATTGCAGTATACACCACTTCCACGCACATCCTCCGGACCACGCCCGGAGGACAGGGGCAACCACGAGACGGGCCAAGGTACTCGGAGTCGTTTCCGAACCCTGTAACGCGACCTTCGTCAATCGCCCAGTGCCGGGCTCCTGTGATGCCCGGCCAGACGCCGCCTCTCTTGAGGCTGCGCCTCTCATCCGACCCGCGGCCCGATGGACCTCGCGTCGGGAACCACCTTCGTCTGTTGTACTTTCCTCAATAGGTCGATCTCCTGCTCCGCTGTCATCGGACCATCTCCGTCGTGCAGCAAGGCATTCATCGCCTCGCAGCTTTCCCGTTTACGACGCAACTCGGCCAGATGTTCCATGGCTCCCGCCAATAGACCATCCAGGTCTTCCAGTTGCTCCACCTCTTCTGCCAGCTCTATGGCCAGCACTTTCATCCCGTCCTCACTCAAGCCGGCCAGGAACTCACTGAATACCGGTTCTCCCTCGTCGCGTTGATGTCTCCAGTACAAC
>Ga0315286_10004072_pt1 | contig 13960 bp, 12 predicted proteins | sample YL17G10_0_MG_FD_205038 | JGI IMG/M metagenome (GOLD analysis project Ga0315286, IMG submission 205038) | Sediment microbial communities from Yellowstone Lake, YNP, Wyoming, USA - YL17G10_0 | ecosystem: Environmental > Aquatic > Freshwater > Lake > Sediment | place: USA: Wyoming | collected... | reverse complement strand
CGCTGCCCTGATTCGGAAGCCTCATGGAGGACTGCGAAGCGCTGCCCTGATTCGGAAGCCTCATGGAGGACTGCGAAGCGCTGCCCTGATTCGGAAGCCTCATGGAGGACTGCGAAGCGCTGCCCTGCTCGCGGCGCGTGTCCCCTGATGTGAATACCCCGGAGCATAACGATCCGGGATGAATTGAGAGATTTCGCTGTTGTTCTCTAAAAAGGATTCTCGACTGGATTTTCGAGGTCTGCTATAATCAAATAAAGGAAATCTTGTGACGAAGATTCAACGCGTACGTGTTTTTAAAAGCTTCAAAGACGCGGAAATGGCTGAAATCCGAGATTTTATTTCGATGACGCCCGATCAAAGGCTCAAGATCACCCACGCGCTGCGCATCCGTGTTTTTGGACGGAAGTCTGTCGATATTCGAAGTCATTACAAGAAGATATGACCTCCGTTCCCTTTTCCAAGGACGCCAAAGAGCTCATTCGCATTCTTTCAGTCCATGAAGTGCGTCATATCCTTGTCGGCGGAATGGCGGTTGTTTATCACGGATATCCCAGGTTTACCGCGGATTTCGATTTTTTCTTCGAGCGATCGCGCGAAAACGCTTCCCGTCTTTTTAGGGCCTTAAAGGAATTTTGGGGAGGAAAAATCCCGCACGTCCGCAGCGCCGAAAACTTACTGAAAAAGGGGATCATCATTCAATTCGGCGCTGCACCGAATCGGATTGATTTCATCAATTCGATCACCGGCGTGTCTTTTCTTGAAGCCTGGCAAAGCCGTATTCAGGAGACGATTACCATCGAAGGGCGAACATTCGCCTTTGCCGTTATCGGGCTTGACGCTCTGATGAAAAATAAGAAAGCGGTTGGGCGTTTGAAGGACCTCGACGACGTGGGCCGTCTTTCCGCGGCAGCGGAAGGACAAAAGCCAAAGAAGCGCCGTCGTTGACAGCGTTTTTCCGCGCCGGCGGCTTATCTCGGGACCGCTAGGAGAATCGCATGAATCGTTTTGCCGCCCTTCCTGTCATACTCTTCGTTTCGATCGTTATAGTGCATCCATCCCTATCTAAGGCCTCCGGGGATCCTGCCAAGCCGGTGATTTCTCCCAAGGCGCGGCCGATTCCATTGTCCGATGTCCGTTTGACCGGAGGCCCTCTTAAAACGGCCCAGGACCAGAACGCCAAATACCTATTATCGCTGGAGCCGGACCGGATGATGGCTTTCCTGCGGAAAGCCGCGGGACTCGAAGCGAAGGCCGAGGGCTACGGCGGATGGGACGGCCCCGACCGCCAATTGACCGGCCATATCGCGGGGCATTATCTCTCCGGCGTCAGCTTGATGTACGCGGCGACGGGCGATCCGCGATTCAAGGAGCGGGCGGATTATCTCGTCGCCGAGCTGAAGGCCGTCCAGGACAAGCATGGAGACGGCTATATCGGCGCCCAGACCGACCGGAACAAGGTCCCGGGAAAGACCCTTTTTGAACAGCTGACCGGCGGAGACATCCGGTCGGGCGGATTCGACTTGAACGGGATGTGGTCGCCGTGGTACGTCCAGCACAAAATCTTTGCCGGACTGCGGAACGCCTTCCGTTTCGCCGGAAGCCAGGCGGCGCTCGACGTCGAAATCAAGTTCGGCGCCTGGGCCGAGCGGATTATCAAGAACCTGAGCGACGAACAGGTCCAAAAAATGCTGATGACCGAGTTCGGGGGGATGAACGAGGTGATGGTCGATCTGTACGCCGACACGGGCGACACGCGCTGGCTGGCGGTCGCCGCCAAGTTCGAGCACCGGTTCATCATCGAGCCGCTTTCGCGGCATGAGGATATCCTCCAAGGCAAGCACGGAAACACGCTGGTGCCGAAGATGATCGGAGCGCTGGCCCGCTATCTTTATACCGGAAACGAAGCCGACGGCCGGGCCTCCTTGTTTTTCTGGGACCGCGTGGCCCTCCATCACAGCTTCGCGACCGGAGGCCATGGCCGGAACGAATATTTCGGGGCGCCCGATAGGCTCGATGAGATGATCGAAGGACGGACCGCGGAGACCTGCAACGTCTATAATATGATCAAGATGGCCCGGGCGTTCTTCGCCCTCGACCCCCAGGTCCGCTACGCCGACTTCCACGAGCGGGCCCTTTTCAACCACATCCTCGGATCGATGGACCCGGCCGATGGGGCCACCTGTTACATGGTCCCGGTGGGGCAGGGCGTTTCGCGCGAATACCAGAACATGACCCAGAGCTTCACCTGCTGCGTGGGGTCCGGGATGGAGAGCCACGCCCTGCATGGCGACGGACTTTATTATGAATCGGGCGACACGCTCTGGGTGAATATCTACGCGCCGTCGAAGGCGACCTGGAAGTCCGCTGGCTTGAGCCTCGAGATGAAGACCGGATTTCCCGAAGGGAGCGAGGCCGTTCTCCTTCTGGAACTGAGGGTGCCGAAAAAAATAATCCTCGCCCTCCGCCGCCCCTATTGGGCGGGTGAAGGCTTCGGCGTAAAAGTCAACGGTGTCCCCATTAAGGACCCGGCCCCGGCCGGAAGCTACGTCCGGATCGAGCGAACCTGGAAAACGGGAGACACGGTCGAGCTCGTCCTGCCGAAAGCCCTTCATCTCGAAGCCCTTCCCGATAATTTCGAACGGGCGGCGATTTTGTGGGGACCTCTGGTCCTCGCGGGAGACCTGGGCCCGATTCCGCCGCGCCGGCCGCGGGGAGAGAGCGGCCAAACAGCGACGCCGCTGACTCCGGCCCCGGCCCGGCCGACGACGCCCGTCCTGGTCACCGGCGAAAAATCGGTCGATCGCTGGGTGTTGCCGGTTGAGGGCAAGTCTGGCGATTTCAGGACCTCGGGCGCCGGCGGCGACCGGGACGTGGACCTCGTTCCGTTCTATCGGCTGCAGAGGCGCCTCTACGCGGTCTATTGGGACATCATGACTCCGGAGAGCTGGGACCGGAAGGCCGCGGCGATGAAGGCCGCCGAGGAGGCCAAAGGGAAGCTTGAAGCGGCGACGGTCGCCTTCGCCCAGCCCGGACAAATGCAGGCCGAACGCGACTTCAACCAGATGGGCGGAACTTCGACTCCGGTCCAGTTCCAGGGGCGATACGGACGCCGGGCGACGGACTGGTTCTCGTTCGACCTGCCGGTCGATCCCTCATCGCCGATGGTCTTGGTCGTGACGTACAATACCGACGAGCGCGCGAATCGGAGGTTTGCTATCCTCGCGGACGGACGCAAGATCGGGGAGGAGGCCATCGCCCGCCGGAGTCCGGAAGCGCGGGAAAAATTCTTCGACATCGAATATCCGATCCCGGCGGACATCGTCGCCGGAAAGACGAAAGTCACCGTCCGGTTCGAGGGCCTCGAAAAAAGCGAGACCGGAACGGTCTACGGGATCCGGATCGTCCGGTTTATTCCCGGGAAAATTCGGGTATAACTGAATATATTTTTTCTGACGGCATCGAGAATGCAGCCGACGGGAGCACAATACGGAATTTAGGAGGGCTCGACAATGGACCAAAAGCGCGTGTTGATCATCGGGGGAGGGATCGCCGGTCTGTGCGCCGGCGTCTATCTGTGTAAAAACGGTTTCGAAACCGAGATACTGGAGATGCACACCGCGGCCGGCGGATTGGCGACGGCCTGGACGCGGAAAGGCTATACCTTCGAAAACTGCATCCACTGGCTCGTCGGGTCCAAGCCCGGGGGCGAGATGAATGCGACCTGGGAAGAGGTCTTCGACATCGATGCGGTCACGTTTCACGACGACGACATTTACCAGGTCCTCGAGAAAGACGGTAGCCGACTGGTGATCTACCGAAACGTGGACCGGCTGGAAGAGGAGCTTCTCCTTAAAGCGCCCGAGGACGCCGCGGCCGTCAGGGAGTTCACGGGCCTCATCCGGAAGCTGACCCGGTTAAAGATGCCCGGCGGCGACACGTTCTTCGCTCGTCTCGCTTCCTATCTCCGGGCCCTACCGTATTTTCCGATGATGGGGAAATACGGGAAACTGACCATGGCCGACTTTGCCAATAAGTTCAAGAATCCTCTGCTCAGGGAATTTTTCGGAGCCGGATTAGGGGATCTGTCGTTCATCGCCATTCCGTTCATGCTCGCCTGGATGACCGCGGGCAACGCCGGCTACCCGGTCGGCGGTACGCCGAAACTCATCGGCCTCGTCGTAGACCGCTATATGTCCCTGGGCGGGAAAATCCGGTTCGGGGCCAAGGTCGCAAAAATCGTCGTCGAGAACGGCCGGGCGGTCGGCGTTCTTTTGGCCAACGGCGAGCGCCTCCCCGCCGATCTCGTCGTTTCCGCGGCCGACGGCCATGCGACGCTGTTCGACCTGCTGGAGGGAAGATATACGAGCGAGAAGTTCAAAATGGTTTATGAAACCTTCAAACGCTTCCCTTCCTATGTTCAAGTCTCCTTGGGCGTCGCCGCCGACCTGAAAGGCGAGCCGGGATTTTATTACGCGGCCCTTGACCGGGAAATCGTGATCGATCCTCAAACGAAAACGCATTCCTTCTCGGTCCGGATCTTCAATTTCGATCCCACCTTTGCTCCGCCCGGCAAGACCGCCGTAGTTGTATTTTTCGGGACCGAGAACGATGGATACTGGCGGACGCTCAGGGACGATGATCGGCCCCGATACGACGCGGAAAAAGCCCGAATCGCCGGCGAAGTCATAGCCGCCTTCGAACATCGCTTCCCGGCTGCCCGAGGCAAGGTCGAGGTCGTGGACGTCGCGACGCCCGCGACGGTCGTCCGGTATACCGGCAACTGGCGGGGGAGTATGGAGGGCTGGCTTATGACGCCGGCCACGGGCATCCGGACGCTGCCGGCCGTCCTTCCAGGCCTGAAGCATTTCTACATGGCCGGCCAGTGGATCAGTCCGGGCGGGGGGCTTCCCTCTGGATTGTTGACGGCGCGGGCGGTTTCGAAGAAGATCTGCCGCGATCTCCGCCGGCCGTGGAGCCCCAAATAGGGCCGCTTCTTTTCGGTTTCGATCGGACCGCCCCCGCACGGGCGGATTCGGCCGCGACCGGCGTTTCTGAATCTGATCGACTAAGCGGCCGGGGACAAGCACCGAATCTCTTGATTCGGTACGTGTCCCCGATTTGTCCTCGGATCATTACGGTCCGGGATGAGTTGAGAGATTTCGAGGGGATGGTTCCCCAAAGGGACTATCCCCTTTTTTATTTTTGGGGGGGATTTTCCTCCCCTTTTCCGCTGAAAATGGTTATAATGGAATTGCAAAGGAGAAAAGAATGTTCTCTACCTATACAGCCAAGTACACGAAGATCAAATCAGGCTATATGGGCCAACTTGTCGAGTGGCCGGAGGTCGTGACGGAGGGGAAAACCCTCGAAGAGTGCAGGGTGATGCTCCAAGATGCCCTTCGTGAGATGATCCTGGCTTATCGACAACAGAAAAAGGAACTTCCCCAGGGCGGCGCGCTGTTGGAACAGATTCCTGCTCAGATTTAAATGTCTAGCGATGTCTGTCAAACGCAAGGATCTCATCCATTACCTCGAAGAAAACGGTTTCTTTCTTCTGCGCGAAGGCAAGAGTCATTCTATATACACGAATAACAGAAAAACGATTCCCGTGAAAAGACATAAATCCATAGACCGTATAACGGCCAACGAGCTGTGTAAGCAGGCCGGCCTAAAATCCAAATACTGAGTTTTCAGCCGTTCGATGACGGATTTTTCGCCCAGAATCCATATTGCTCAGCGGGGGATCCTGGCGTGCGCCGCCGCGCGTCTTTGATCGGGTTGCGCTCGCGGCGGCCGAGGAGAGCGAGGGGCATTGCATGGATTGATGATCAGGAGGGAGCGGGAGTCCGGCGTCTTTCGGCCCGCGCCGACGGATGTTCCGAGCCCCTCCGAGTTTCGTCCGTCCATTTTCGCGAATTTCGCAGGAATTGACACGGCCAACTGATCGGGAGTACATTGCCGGCGTGCTCAAATGGGGAGATTCAGCGGCTGGAGCGGGAATTCGCGGCGTCCCCGGAAAAGCAAATTCTTATCCCTCGGTGCCGTAATGACCACGGCCCTTCTGGACCGGCTGCTTCATCATGCCAAGGTCTTTACCTTGGATGGAGAATCGTACCGCATCAAAAAATCAAAGAAGGAGGTTTAAGTCATTCCGATGAGGTATGGGAAATATCCTTACCGCGCTCCTGGGAAATGTTCTTACCGCAGGGGTGGGAAAAGTCTTTGACATTTACACAAACACTCCGGTCCGATCCGGCAGAACGCCTTGACCTCCCGCGTCCCCATATGGGCATTGGCGAAGACCCGGCGTCTCTGGAACCGTTCGTATCCATCCCCGGAATCTGGCCGATAAGATTAAAGCCTTAGGGCGAGTTCGAGGCTTATCGCATAAGAAACTCGATGAATTGTTGGAAATCGATAAGACGACGTAGCCGCTTAGGAGAGATACGAAAATTATTTCTTAAGGTCTCCTAAAATTCGCTTCATCGGGGATTTCAGATTCTTGATCTCTTCGCACGACACTTTCCAGAGAATCTCCACGTCAATCCCAAAATATTCATGAATCAGTTTATCCCTCATTCCCGCCATTTTTTTCCAAGGAACACCGGGATATCTCGTTTTTATCTCGGTTGGGATATTTTTGGAAGCTTCTCCAATTACCTCGATGCTTCTCACCACGGCGTTGACGGTTTTCCTGTCCTTTTTGAAGTCTTCAAACGTTAAGCCTTTGATGAAGCTCTCGATATCCCGGATGGAGTCAAGGATATCTTGAATATAATCCAGATAAATTCTGCTCATCAGATATAAACGACTTCTTTTAGAATCTGCCGGCCGATATGGGGTTTTAAGGCTTTCCGTGAAACAAGATCCACTTTGATTCCAAAAAGATTTTGGAGATATTCCTCGAGGTCCATAAATTCGAAAAGGCCAATCGGCTCAGAAAATTCCACGAGAACATCGATATCGCTTGTTTTGCCTTGCTTTCCCCTAAGATAGGATCCGAATATCCCGATCTTCTTGACCTTATAATTCCTCTGGATGGCTGGCTTATTCTCTGCCAGGATGGCCATAATTTCCCGGAGTTTACTCATCTCTTTTCCTAAATTTATAATCAATATGATAAACGATTCAAATATTAAATAACAGCCCTCATCGCTTAAATATTCGAACATTGAAATTTTCGATTCAAAAGCCCGATTACTAACAAAGGGCTAGCTCACGAAAATCAGTAATACCTGTCCATCGCCCGGTATTGGATCACTTCGCTCAAATGCTCCGCAAAGCAGAACTCCAGAGATTGATCCTGATATCTGCCGGACGTGGGGCGACTGGATCAAAGCCCGGAGGCTGGATTTGAAGCTCACGAAGCGCTGGCTTTCACTCAAGCTTAATGTTTCAGACGTCACGATATATCTTTGGGAGAGAAATAAAGTCCAGCCCTTCCTGGCTCAGATTCCGAAGATTATTGAGTTCTTGGGCCGCGATCCGTTTGAAACTGATTCTGTGAATCTGGCCGAGAGGATAAAAGCCTATCGACGGATCCGCGGCTTATTCATCCGGTCCCCGCATTTGGGACAGCGTTTCGCAGTCCTCTATGAGGCTTCCGAATCAGGACAAAGCAGCGGATCGACTTCGTAAACCCTCCGGATCATCGACCACCTGAAGCTCCCGTTTGTAGCCGAAATGCCGCTGCCAGGCGTCTTCGAGCAGGTCGTCCTGACTCGGCCGCCTCGTCCTGACTCAGAAGCTTCATGTAGGACGACGAAACGTCGTGAAGGACTGCGAAACGCTGCCCTCATGATCCGTAGCCGTCTCATGAGGACAGACGAAGCGTCGCCCTGATGGCGGCCGCTTCGGCCTGTACTCAAGGAGACGTGTTTGCGGCTCCATGAGTGCGGCCGAGGAGAGCGGGGGATATTTCATGGATTGATGATCAGGAGGGAGCGGGAATTCGCGGCGTCCCCGGAAAAGCAAATTCTTTCTATGATGATGTGATGCAAACGGTTTTTTCTTTTTTCTTCTCCTTTCTTTTCTTGCCTTCTCTTTAGGTCTTGTGGACCATCCTTCTATCCGTGCCCCTGGCCCGAAAGCAATGTCCGCACACACTCTAACGTAAGGTCCCGGCCCCTTAACCTATCCGCCAATGCGGCTTTTTCAAGCCCATTAAAGAATTTCTCAAGGCGGCCGAGTTATCTCCGATAAGCAATGTAATTGCGTCCCTCCTTCCAGACCTTGTAGATCATCGTCAACAATCGCCTGGCCATAGCCACTTTGGCCTTGTTCGCGCCTTTGCCGGGGGCCAGCCGTTCGTAAAAGCAGCGCAGGTCAAAATCCGCCCGGATGGCCGGCCAGACCGCCTATCCCTAATTTCTAAGGGAGGGTCTCGTTTCCAAGTTTATGGGATGGGTTGGGTGCGTGCCGAGATTAAGGAAATTCGATTTTCGCATTTGACGCTCTCCTCTCTTGGTGATACTCTTTTGCTCAGCAAGGGAATAAGGGCCATGAAATGTCCCAAGTGTCAGACCGATAATCCTTCAAGCTCGAAATTTTGCGCTGAGTGCTCTACTCCGCTTCCATCTTCTAAGGAAGTTTTTTTCTCTCAGACAGAAACGCTGCAGACGTCCGAGAGGGACTTCTCGACTGGGACGACCTTCGCCGGCCGCTATCAGATCATCGAAGAGCTGGGCCATGGCGGCATGGGCCGCGTCTACAAGGCCAACGACACCAAGGTTGGCGAAAAAATCGCCCTAAAGATTATCCGTCCGGAGGCCGGCCTGGACCATAAAACCCTGGAACGGTTCTCGAACGAGCTCAAGCTCGCCCGTAGGATCCGGCACAAAAACGTCTGCCAGATGTTCGACTTGGGGGAGGACCACGGCACGCATTTTATCACCATGGAGTATATCCGCGGCGAAGACCTCAAGCAGATCATCCGGAAGATGGGCCGGTTGAGCCCGGGCCAGGCCATCGGAATCGCCCGCCAAGTTTGCGAAGGCCTGACCGAGGCGCACAACCTGGGCGTTGTCCATCGCGACCTCAAGCCTCAGAATATCATGCTCGACGAGGACGGAAACGCTCGGATCATGGACTTCGGGATCGCCCGGTCGCTCTCGGGAAAAGGGATCACCGGGGCCGGGATCATGATCGGAACGCCCGAATACATGTCGCCGGAACAGGTGGAAGGCAAAGACGCCGACCAGCGATCGGACATCTACTCGCTCGGGATCATCCTCTACGAGATGGTCACGGGGCACGTTCCGTTCGAGGGCGATACGCCGCTCAGCGTCGCCCACAAGCAGGCTTATGAGCCGCCCGAGGACCCGGCGAAGCTCAACCCCCAGCTCCCCGAGGACCTGGACCGCGTGATCCTGCGCTGCCTGGAGAAAGACAAAGGGAAGCGCTATCAGTCCGCGGAGGAGTTGCGCTCGGACCTCGAGAAGGTCGAAAAGTCAGTCCCCACGGCGGCCCAGCCGCTGCCCATCCGCAAGCCGACGACATCGAAACAGATAACGGTCCGGCTGCCATCAAAGAAAGTCTGGATACCCGCTATCATCGTTCTCGTCGCGATCGTTGCCTTCGTCGTCTGGCAGTTCATCCCGGAAAGCGAAGGAGCGAAGCGGACCGTTGCCGTCATCGGTTTCAAGAACCAGACCGGCGAGGCGGACCTCGACTACCTCCGCGAGGCGATCCCGCACCTCCTCATCACGAGTCTCGGAGAGTCGAAGCGCCTGAGGGTTACGTCCTGGGAGAGGATGAAGGACCTCCTCCGCAATTCCGGCCGGGACGCGTCCGCCATCTTCGACGAGGAGGCAAGTTTCGAAGCCTGCCGCAAGGAGGGCATCGAGGCCCTCGTCCTGGGGAGTTTCGTCAAAGCCGGCCAGACGTTCGCGACGGACGTCCAGGTCCTGGACGCGTCGAGCAAACACATCCTGAAGAGCGCCTCGGCCAAAGGGAACGGCGTCGACAGCATCCTCAAATCCCAGATCGACGAGATCAGCCGGACGATCCGCCGCGGCATCGCGCTCCCGCCGCTCAAGATCGAGACGCCGGCACGGAAGATCATCGACCTCACCACGGGCTCCATGGAGGCTTACAATTACTATCTGAAAGCCCAAGAGGCCTACGAGAATTTCTTTTATACGGAAGCCAGAAAATTCGCGGAAAAAGCAGTCGCCGTCGACCCCGAGTTCGCCATTGCCTACTCCCTGCTGTCGGAGGCGGACGGACAGCTTTACGATTATCCTGCCCGTAAAGACGCCCTGGAAAAAGCCAAAACCTATTCCGCCAGGGCCACGGAAAGGGAACGGCTCTTCATCGAGGCCAGATATGCCTCCATCATCGAACGGGATGCGGCGAAGCGGCTCCGGCTCTTAAAAGAGCTCGTCGGCAAGTACCCGGATGACAGCCAGGCCCATAGCGAACTTGGAGACTTTTATGCCAATGACGGCAGAAATGCGGAGGCCATCGCGGAATATGAAAAAGCCATCGCCATCAATCCGAGGTTCGGTATGGCCATCAACTCGCTCGGCTATGTCCACGCCAAGATGGGAAATTTCGCCAAGGCGCTCCAGTGCTTCGAGCGCTACGCCGAGCTGAATCCCGGCCTCCCCAACCCCATCGATTCCATCGCCGAAATGAATATTTTCATGGGGAATCTGGACGAGGCGGTGGCGAAATACCGGGCGGTGCTGACCATGCGGCCTGACTTCTACCAGTCGTGTACTGGGCTGGCCTACGCTTACGCGCTCAAGGAGGACTACGCAGAAACCGAGCACTGGCTGGAGGAGTTCGTCAAGAAAGCACCGACACCGCAAACCAAGTCGGAAGGGCTTGCCCTCAGGAATTTCTACGATTGTCTTCTTGGCCGGCTGGACCGGTCGCTGGCGGGCTATCTCTCCTCTCTAGAGCAGTTGGAAAAATTCAAATTGGGCGCCATTGTTGCCTACACGAACCTTCATATAGGATTTCTCTACATGGAAAGGGGAGAATTCGATAAGGCCCGGACGGAACTCCAGATCTGGATGGACTATGTCGAAAAAAAATCTCCTTCATATCTGAACTATAACAAGGCCTATTATCGCTTTGTCCTCGGCTTGATCGAGCTCAAGCAGGGGCGGCTCGAAGCGGCGAAGGCCTGCCTGACCGAAATGGAAAGCCTTCTCCCGAGCCTGGCTCCAGCGGACGAGGATTTCGCTTTTTACAGCCGGCTCCTCGAAGCCGAGGCCGCCCTGGCCGGGAATTCGGTGGACCAGGCCGTTCGCGCCGGCGAGAAAATGGAGTTCCTGGGTCTGCGGAGCGTGAACATAGGCAACATGTTGAGGTATAACCTCCCGTTAATCAAGGACGTCCTGGCCCGGGCCTGCTGGAAGAAGGGCGACCTCCACAAAGCCGTCGCCGAATACACGAAGCTGACGACCATCGACCCGAAGAACCGGCTCCGCATGCTCATCCCCCCGCTCTACCACTACAGGTTCGGCCGAGTCCTGGAAGAGAAAGGGGACAGGGAGCAGGCCCGTATCGAGTACCGGAAATTCCTCGAATACTGGAAAGATGCCGACCCTGACCATCCCGAGCTTGCCGACGCCCGAAAGCGCCTGGCGGGGCTAAAGTAGTTTAGCCATAGCACAGACCCCTTGATGATGATACGGCCTGACGGCCTCCTTCGCGGTCCGGGATGAGTTGAGAGATTTCGAGTCAAGGGACGAGCCTTCGGCTCGCCACTCGCCCGTGGCTTTTAACCACGGGCGAGTACGGCGGAAGTGGATCCCCAGACAAAGCCTGGGGCCCCTGCCGCCGGGTATGGTTCCCCAAAGGGACCATCCCTTTTTTATTTTGGGGGGATTTTTTGTCTACCCGGCCGTTTAAAGCGGCCGGATGAAAGCTGGCTCATATTCAGCCGGAGAACGGCGGCGCGTTTTAGAAGAGCAGGGGGAATTGAGAATTCCCGGACTTCTCCGTCGTCCTTAGAAATAGGGGGAGCCGCTTGACAGATATGCATAAAAAGGTGCATATTCATGCATATGAGAACGACGATCAACATCGACGACGCGATCCTCGGCAAAGCGTCCGAGCTGATGGGGATCAAGGAAAAGACGGCCCTGGTCAGGATGGGCCTGGAGGCCTTGATCGCCCGGGAGAGCGCCAAGAGGCTGGCCAAGCTGGGAGGAACGGACAAAAACCTCCAGCCTATTCCACGGCGCCGAAGCGCCGGGTGAGCGATGGTCCTTGCCGATACGTCCGTATGGGTCGAGCATCTCCGTCACGGCTGCCCGGGGCTTGAATCCCTGCTCGATAAAGGAGCGGTCCTTTGCCATCCCTTCGTCATCGGGGAACTTGCCTGCGGCCGACTTTCTCGTCGGGCCGAGATTCTCACTCTTCTTCGATCACTGCCCCAAGCCGCCGTCGCCGACCCGGAAGAAGTCCTAAGCTTCCTCGATACACATCGGCTCATGGGAATCGGACTCGGTTTCATCGACGTCCATCTGTTTGCCTCGGCTCGCCTCCATGAAGCGCTTCTCTGGACCTTGGACCGCAGGCTGCAAAGAACCGCGGAGAGGCTCGGAGTCGGATTCATCTGAGAATTTCTTCCCCATCAAGGCGTCTTCTTCTATGGCGCCGGGTGAGAAACCGAAATTGACGATAAATTCTTTACCTGATATAATAAGTAAAGAATATAATGTAAAGTAAAGGAACCGCTTATGACGGTCGCCACCGTGTCTTCGAAAGGGCAGATCACGCTCCCCGCCGCCGCGCGCCGGGAGGCCGGGATCCAGATCCATGACCGCGTCTTCATCGAAAGCCGGGACGGGGAGATCATCGTTCGGCCCGTTCCGGACTTGATGAAATTCAAGGGCTTCGCCGGAAAAGCGCTCCCCCGTGACGTCGAACGGGTAGCGATGGCCCGCGCCGTCGCCAAACATGTGACCAAGCGTTCATGAAGACTTGGTTTGTGGACAGCAACGTCTTGCTTCGGTTTTTCACAACCGATGACGCCGGACAAAACGAACGGGCGACGGCGCTCCTCAAAAGCGCCGCGGAAGGAAATATTAGCCTTGTCTGCGGCCCGCCCGTTCTGTTCGAAGTCGCTTGGACGTTGCGGGCGGTCTATCGCGTTCCCAGGGACCGAGTGTTGGCCGCTCTGCAAATGCTTTTTGCCTTGCCCGGCTTGGAATTCGCGGACGCGTCCATCGTCGGCGCGGCCTTGGCGTCGTCGTCTTCAACGGGCGTCGAGTTCGCCGATGCTTACATCGCCGCGAGCGCCCGCGTGAAGGGGTGCGACGGAATCGCAACCTTCAACCTCAAGGATTTCAGCCGCCTCGGTCTGCCGACGGTTCGATTCTAAAATGAATTCGGTGACAGATGGAAAAAGGGGGACGACGCATCCTGTCCCCAATTTACCAAATCGAGGAGATGGACTCGATAGGCGTAAAAAATGGGGACAGGATGCGTCGTCCCCCTTTTTCCCAGACGGAGTGAATGAAATGGGATATCGGTATTGCGTCTTCGATTTATTTAAGGGCGCGAAAGACCGCGGTCGCGATCTCGATGTCCTGAACGGCCACTCCCGTGAGATCGACGACGGTGATCTGGCTTTCCGAGGTCCGGCCTCTTTCCTTGCCGGAGACGATGGCTCCCAGCTCAATACATCTGTCCTCCCGGATTCGGCCCGCTTCGAGCGCCTTGTGGATCTCTCCCCGGAGCCGGCATTGGGACAGGCTGTCGGCCACGATCACGTCGGCCTTGGCCAGGATTTCCGGATCGAGCTCTTGCTTGTCCGGAGTGTCCGATCCGACGGCGGTGATATGGGTTCCCGGCCGCAGGTCGGCGGCCGAGAGGAGAGGCGTTTTCGAGGGCGTCGCCGTGACGACCAGGTTGCAGGTCCTCAGGATTTTGGCCGCGTCCAAGGTGGTTTCCACCGAAAAACCGCGGGATTCCATGTCCCGCTCATAATTCTCGAGCT
>Ga0315286_10004070_pt1 | contig 13964 bp, 22 predicted proteins | sample YL17G10_0_MG_FD_205038 | JGI IMG/M metagenome (GOLD analysis project Ga0315286, IMG submission 205038) | Sediment microbial communities from Yellowstone Lake, YNP, Wyoming, USA - YL17G10_0 | ecosystem: Environmental > Aquatic > Freshwater > Lake > Sediment | place: USA: Wyoming | collected... | reverse complement strand
TAGTGGCCTGTTCATCTGCGGCAATACGCCGCTCGCGCTGGAAGGCAAGTTCATTACCCTTCGGGCAGGTGATGATTCCGACTTTATCGGATTCCATGGCCCACCGTTCCATACACATTTCGAATGCGAAACTGCGAATTCGTCCCAATGGGGTTTCGTCATAGTCGAGTGTCGTTACAAGGATGTCCGTCATACGAATTGGACACCTTTCTTTCGAAGGTATTCCGCAAATTGTTTGTCGTCCATGTTGGCGGTTTCGGACTCAATATTTCCGATTTCATCAGTCGGACCCGCTCCGGCACCACCGAGAACAGGCGGGACTCTGGGACCGGGATTCTGTTCTGCGGCCTGCGCGTTCTTCTTAATGACGCCTTCACCCAAGAGAGAGTAGTAGGCCAGCCTCATGTTGTCGGCAGTCAGCGGCTTCTGTTCGGCGGCAAGTCGCGTCCTGATCCGATCGGCATTCTCGGGCAGATCCTCATAATCAGGCACGGCTCGCAGAAACTCCTGGGCCTGAAAGCCGTATTCCATCTTGTCCACGGTCGAGAGAACGCGGCTGACCATCGGCCGATAACTGTCAAGGTAGTCCTGCGCCTTGAGTGGGTCTTCTTCGAGCAGTTTGAAATATTCCGCTTTCTGGAATCCTCCATTGACAGGTGCGGCTACAGGAGCCTGAATCGCTCTCGCTTCAAAGTCCTTCAGCCGATCATGCTGTTGCTTGATGTGAATCGTGGCGTTTTCCTGCGCCTTGATCATCTGGGCGATTACTTCGTCCTTTGTCTTGCCCTTGTAAACCTGTCCGGTGGCCGTCTTGAATTCGTATCCTTCGGGCGGATCTACTGGCGGGGTTGGTGTTGCCGGGGCGCCTGTTGCTGTGGTGCTTTGCTGGTCGATGGCGGTCTGTAGTTCTACATCCGTCATTTCGTCTTCCATGCTATTCTCCTTGGCCGGTCTGGCCGATTGAAAGTTCGGGATACTGGATACCCAGTTCCCTCAATTCCTTTTCCTTCGCCTCTAACTGTGCGATGGTTCCATCAACTTCGGTAATGATCTCCGCATACATATCCTCGCGCGCACGCCACGTATCAAGCAGACGCAGAGAGGCCCGATCCTCGAGTTCCCTGCCCCTGCGTAACCTCTCCTCATGATCGTTACAATAGGCAACAAGATGCTTGACGATGCTCCGCCATCCCGCCATGCGCTTCAATTCGCGGTAGTCCTGTCCAGCCTGGATCAGATCAAGTTCTTCCTGAGTTGGTTCCGGCATTATCCGCCTGTGCTTTCGGAAGGTTCGGGTTTAGCTGCAAGCATATTCATTCCGTCCATGCTCTTGCCGATAAGCAAGTGCTGCAAGTCATGCGCGGCCTGCTGTCCCATTTCGGCGTGTGCGCCGCCCTGATCAATGATGCCCTTCAGGAGCGTCCGCACCAGATCGGCAAGTTGCTTGTCCTCGTTTCCGTCGTGCTGCGCAGCAAGCCGCTCCTGTTGCATCTGAAGGTGCAGACGGTCGGTAGGCGGCGGCTGGTCCATCTTCTGTTGTTCCTGCGGGGTCATGTCGCGGAACAGGTTTGTGACGGGCTGATGCACCAGCATATCGAATAGCATCTGCTCCAGTTCGACAAAATTGATGGTCTTGCCGGTCGCCTGCAATTGCTGTATCAGGCCCGGATTCATAAGCGTCTGCAATACCAGCGGGAAGTTTTGAGCCAGAGCCGCACGGCTCGCCATCTTGGCTGATGCTCTCATGGAGAATTTCACCGAGGCATTCATGACCTGGAGCGGGTCGATCTTCAGGATTTTACCAGCGTCACCGATGAGATTGATTACTTCGTTCGGGTCGAGAAACTTCTGGTTAAGCGTATGCCAGTCTCCAAGGAACTGTTCGATTACGCAGTCTTCCCCGTTTTCGACCTGGTACTGAACTCGCGTCCCTGTGGCTTGCATTTGAGCGCCCACTCCTGTTGCTGTGCGATTGGCAGAGTTGCCACCGCTTGACGGAGTTCCGAGAATCGCCAGATCAGACCCGCCTGTAATTTTCTGCACTCTGATGTCGGACGCCTGCACTTCGACATAAGCCTGCTCCGTGATGTTGTTGACCGTCCCCATGACGATATCGTTTTTGGGGTCGTCCGCGTCCGTGACCTGACCGGGCCGCACTTTCAGTTGGTAAGCGGGTATCGCCAACCCGCGCCGCTTCACCATTGGCTTATTCAGGCAGAGCGCCAGCTCATCGATGCGCGCATCCACAATGGCCTTCTGTAGCCGCTGCTCGCCCTCGCACACATCCGAAATAGCGAGCCCGTAGAACCGCCCCGGCACGTCACAGTAGAAGAAGTCGTAGTAGTTCAGGAAGCCGTATTCGTTCGGCTCGTTATACATTGTGAACAAGCGGTTGATGACCCACACCTTGCGCGCCCGCGTGGTATATTCGATGATTTCCAGGCGCTTACCGGCCGGGTCGGCGGTCGTGTCGTTTGCGGGTTGCGACCACATCTGCCGGTACAGATCCGTCTGCTGCTTGGTGAAGTCCGCTTGCGCTCCCGGTTTTCGGTAAGACAGATCTATCAGATCGTCGTCGGACGGGACATTGAAGTCATCCACGTCCCGGTAACTGGCAACTTCATCAATCGGGACCAGCTTGCGGACGGCACAGAAACGGGCATCGCTTACGAGATGACTTGCGGTGAGCGGATCAATGTAGAAGTCGCGGATATCGACGTGACGCACGAAAGGCTGATTTATCTTCTCCTCGTAAGGCATCCGCTTGATGGTAAACTTGAGTCTGCCCGTTGGTATGGTGATCGCACCGAACTGAGGATGATGGAAGGTCTTTTTTTCGGGCGCACTATGGCGATAGGTAAAGATGCGCTTTTCTTTTTTCCGGCTCTGGTAAATCTCAGCAATCCCGTTCCCATAGAGCAGTCCGCTCTTGTAGCAGCGCCGGAATACCTCTCGCACTGTCGCCATGCGATGCGCGGACAGGTTATCCATCTGCGCCATGATGAGTGCCTGAGTTGCGCGGACTTCATCGGGGGTCGTCCCCATCCTCGCGGCAGCCTGAAACCAGTCGGGCCAGTCCGCAAAGATAGCTCCGACGATTTTTGGCAACATCGCTTCGGTCTGTTCGAATATGGTGTAGTTCGGGATATTGGCGCGTGGTGTGCGAGTGCCTTCCCAGAACTTCGTTGCGCCCCATCCGAGGTAAAGTTGATCGGCGGTAGCCCATCGGTTATCGAGGTTACTGGTTCGGTACTGTTCGGCTTGCTGGAAGTCCTGTGTTGCGATCTTCAGCGCCCGGTCGTTGCTCCACGGCTTGTCGGGCAGGATAAGTTGGCGGTTTTCCGCGTCGGTCAACGGCACACCCGCTGCATTGCTGTCGAGGTTCATAGGACACCCGTCATTGGGTCGTATTGGCTCGATTTGGCGCGGTCTGCGGTCCAGTCGGGCATTCCGGTTATCGGATCAAAGCCCATAAATCGGTCTTGCATCGGAAACGGCAGTAGATTGCTTCCCTTCGGCGCATTCGGTATCACATCGTAAGACGCTTCGCCGTCTGCGCGGAAGCAGTGGTCGGTAATCGTGTCGAGAATGTCGTCGTGGTAGCTCGAGGTGCGCGAAAATCGCACAATCTGGTTGATCAGTTCGGCTTTGCATGAGATTTGATCGGAAAACCGTATCAATCCCGCTTGGAACCAAGGCTGTAGACCTGCAATCCGCTGTTTTTTGCTCTTTCGATTGTCCCGTTGTATCAAAACAAGGGTCAAAAACACTCCCCGCTTCTCCATTTCACGGCGCAGGAAGGGCTTCAACACGCGAGCATGGGAATCCTTCTCGATTTTGAACGCAATCGGATTGAAACGGCGCTGGATATCGAACATCAGCGCAATAACTTGGTGCGGTGTGGGCTTACCCGCGGTGATTTCCAAGGCATAGATGCGCCCGTCGCGGTCCCACCCGCTCACATTCAGCACGGTATCGTCGTTTTTGGCGATATTGACGGCATCTTCGTCCATGCCGGCCAGATCGACGGTGCAATAGATGTTCAAGCTGGGACGCAGTTCGTTCAGCAGATGCGCGGGAGTGAATACGATCTTGTCCTTACTGCACAGACCGCCAGTGGACGGAACCGGATTCATGTAATACTGGCTGGCAACCAGGAACGGTTCGACCGCTTCCTTCTTACTAAGAAAGTCTTCAGAGATTCGTTCCGGCCACAGCAATGTTCCATCAGGGTTACGAGCACTCTTAACCTTGATCTTCCATTCTCGGTCCTTCGGTTCGCGGTTTTCTTCCCGATCGCGCACCTGTCCGTAAAAGTCGGCGTAATCATAGGTGGTCCCTTCAACGATCATCCAGCCTACGGTTCCATTTGGGTAGTGCTCGATGAGCGGGTCGAGATATCCGCAGAATCGATTGGTCTTGGCAAGCTGACCGGGCGTCTCGGCCGTAGTCCAGTCCACCACGTCACACAGGAAAATCATGTCGTAATGGAAACCCGCGATGACCTTGCCTACGCTCATGAGCGAAAGCGTCGGTTCCTTGCGATGTACGGGTCGGTGACAGACCGTGAACGCTTCCTGATTGCCCCAGTCGGCGGCGCTCTTGGCCGGTGGGCACAACTCGGGGAACAGGGCGCGTAGATGCTCGTTGAATTGAAAGTGCTTGCGGATCACATCAAATACGGCTTGCCCCTGCTCCCCGATGGCCGTAACGAGTCCTATTCGGATATCGGGATAGTTGATGATGGCTTGAATGATTCCGCCCTCGGTGATGTAGGTGGTTTTCAGACTACCGCGAGGGTAGAGCGTCATGATGTTGCGGATGCCGCTTTCCTTTTCCAGTTCTTCTACGGAGCAGTCGGGACGGTATTCAATGCCCGTTTTGGCGTCGTTGAGTTTGTCCGTGCCGCCGCGAAATTTGGGCATGTTCTCCCCCATTTCGTCGTGGACCTTGTGATTGACCCAATCGTGCTTGAGGACATCGTGAACGAGGTAGTAGAGATTCGTTCGTGCCGCCTGCCGCAGCATGATGAACTTCTTTATCTCATATTCCTTCTCGTCAGGCGTCACGATATCCTCAGAATTTCAGTTCTCCGCGGGCTATTGAGGTTGAAGAAATGGCGGCAGGAAGCGTTAACGCGAGCGCATTCTTCATAAGCGCCGTCTCCCACGCACCGTCCAATCTCTTCATCGGCCACATGGCGCAATTGGTGATGTGCCCGAACGGCACGTCCAGATCGCAATAGATCGAGACATCGGCATCACGGAGTTTCCTGCACAGGTCGAGATCGTCTCCCCATCCGTCCTTGCGTATCTGACCGAGTGTCCAGTAGGGCGACTCGATTTTGTCGAACACCGATGTCTTGATGAGGAATCCGCCGCTGGTGCAGGCGATAATCTTTACCAGTCCGCTTTCCGTTCCGTTCAGGAATCTGGGATTGCAAAATCCCTTCTCGTCCATCACAGAATACATCAGCGGCTCGAACGGAGGTTCCCGTGCGACGGACAGCCCAACTACCACATCAAGATCGCGCTCCAGCAGACATAGGAGAACGCTTGGATGGAATAACTGATCGTCGTCAAGATAGAAGATGCGTTCCGCTTTCAGTGACCGCGCCTTCTCGACGATGTTGTTTCGGTTCTCGGCCACACTCGGGCCGCGCGCTACCGCGACCGGCGGTGTTCCTACGGGACGCTCCAAGTTCTCAAGCGCGTCCCAGAACACGCTCCAGCGTGAGTTTTCGGCGCATGGTACTCCGATCAGAACTTTAGGCACAATCCTCCCACCATGGTTTCAACGGCTTTCGAGCGGAAACGACTCCCATGAAATTCCCTTCAGGCAGCAATTCAAACCTCACCGCCACAAAGTCGCATTTTATCCTGAAAGGATTTATGCAAGACTTTGAACGATAGGAGTCCTGACAGAAGAACGTGAGCGATTCCGGTGACAGCGCCCGGACGTGACTGGGATCTCCCCACGCCCACACAGACGAAAACATCGGCGCCCAGAGCTGAAGTTGCGCGCCCGACTTCATCACACGATAAAGATCCTCCCAGAACCGGAACCACTCTGCCGTCTCTCCAGTCTTACCGATATGTTCCAGAACGTGAACCGCCATCACCACATCGATGGAATCGTCCGGGAGCGGGATATTCTCCACCCCCAGGCGACACACGATGTCAGGCTTAAGCGCGGGATCGCAATCGAGCAGGATGACTTCAGCTTCAGGCATCACTATATTGCTGCGATCCATGCGCCCCGAACCCAGAACGAGAATCTTCAGATAGGTATCTCCGCCCAGATGAAGGTTTGATAGAACAGGTTCACGCTTGCCGCCGTCCCGGTAGGATACAGGAACGTGCTCGGAGCCATGATGCAGGTGCCGTTAAACTCCATCCACATCCCCGGAGTCTGATAGATGTTCGTGGCCGTTGCCACGGTTCCCTGCTGGATACCGATGCCCCGGAAATGCACTCCTACCGCCGTCAGGGTGAAAGCCGACAGAACGATCGCCTGCGGTTTGCCGAAACTCGAACCCAGAAAGCCATTGACCGCCGTGGAAATGGCTGTGCCCGTGGGAACCGGAGCCGCCGTAGCGATCGACGCACCCGCCGGCGTGAGCGCGAGGAACCCGAAAGAAGTCAGTACGCCCGTACCGCTGACGTTCTCCAGCTCGTAACGTATCGGAACGACATTCACGCCCGACCCAGCCGGATTCCACAGGGCAAAGAAGCCCGTGGTAGACGTACTGATGGAAAGGGCCAACCCGGCCGCCGCAGTCGTTACCGCGAACACCTTCCCACTTTTCGTCAGATCGTAATAATCCCCACCCGCCAATTGCACCAACGCTGGTACTGCCATAATGATTCTCCTTTTCGAAAGTGTTTTGTCTTACTCTCTGCTACACCGTTACCAACTCTACCGCAATCTGCGCGCCGTCCATGTCCTCGCACAGAAAGTTCCTGCTCGCAGTTGAAACAAACTGCGTCCCCAATCGCCACTGCACAATCTGACCGGGAGCCAGTTGCAACCCCCATCGCAGTCCAGATAACTCCCCGTCCCCATACTTGATCACAGCAGGCCGCTCGCTCGTCTTCCCCGGATTCACGATATTATCGAAACTCGCCTGAAGATTGATCGCGGGCCAGGTAGTCGCCAGTTTCGGATTGATGTCGTACTGGCTCATGATCATCTTTTCCAGGTTGTAGACTGTGTTCTTTTTAATAAGCGTCAACGTAAAACACGGCATCGTCTTGCTCCTTTCTCTTTCGGTCTTACTTCCGTTTCACGTGAAACCTCACCCCCGCATCATCCTGTCCACAAGCGCGCTCTTGACCCGCTTCGGCTTCTTCACCGGCCCGCTGGCTAAATCGTGCATCTCCCCATGGCTCATCTTCAGCATCCCCTTGTTCCGGTCGAACAACTTCCCCGGCTCATGCTCCGCTATCGCCGCCGCTACCCTCTGCTTCTCACTGTATGGCATCAACCTTCCCCTCAAACCCCAGACACCACCCATCCGCCTTCGTCGGCGGCCACAACGACACCGGAGTCATCCCCATCTGCCCCAACCCCGTCTGCACCGGCATCACCACCACAGCCGGAGGCCCCTTGTGGCACTCCCCCTGCATCAATCCGTTCTTCAGCCAACAGACACACTCACTGCACTTCATGGAAATACTCCTCAATCCTACTCCCAATATATCTCATCGCTCGCTCCAACTTCACCCTACCATACGCGCTCTCATCCAACCCCCGCCCCCCATCTATGAGCGCCATTATCAATCCCTCGCTGACTAGCAAATCCTCAAGATAATCTAATGATTCTGAATTTGATTTGAGTGCGCTGGAGACTGATGCAACTGCTACAGCGAGGAGGGGGGGGCGATCCTGGGGCCGGTCGCCAAGAGACTCCAGACTAGGTACCGGAATTGCGAGGTCCTGATCTTTATCGATTTGTGACGCATAGAATAAAAGAGTTGACATAATATCTATTATCAGAAGTTGGGTTTGTTGAGCCCATTGCACTTAGCAAGATCACAATTACTCTCACTACCCTCAACCACTACATGTGGTAGTGCTCTCCTGGGAGTGACGTCGATCATGCCATCAGGCAGAGCCAGACTGCTGGGCAGATTGATGGTGATAGCGATTCCCCCTTGGGACTGGATGCCGCTATCGAATTCCCCAATTCCTTTCATGACAGCGATTGCAGTAGGCGCCGCCTTGATTGCAAGGTCCTGGTCTCTGGTAGGCGTCAGAGCGGTTTTGAGTATTCCTATGCTCTGTTGTTTCAGTTCGGTCTTATAGCCGGCCAATTCTTGACTTAGCTTATTACTTTCCAGAGCCGCTGTATTGCGCTTGTATTGAGCCACAACTCGTTGAACCGAGGCTTCACACAATCCTACCTTGTTGGCAATCTGAGGATAGGTCAGATTTAGCAAATGAGCTGCAATGATGGATTGTTTTTGGACAAGATTAATGCGAGGGCCTGATCCCATGGCTAATAATTACGCTAGGATGGCGTATAGAGTCAACAACAATCTGAGGTTGATGCTATGGAGCAGGTCGTTTGCGGGACATTGTGTCCAAAGCCGGCGCCGCTTCGCTGCCGGGTATAGTAGCATTGTGCCGGTCGAGCGTCCCCGCTCTTTTAGCATGTTTTTTTGATTATGTCAATACACCCGATTGGGTGTTTTTACACCCACTCATAAGCCTAGCTATTGCAGCATTTATGGCTCTGCTTGGTTAAATGAGAATGTGAAATCCGTGGCAACGCGCTATGATGAAGCGCGGGAAGATCGGATCTTCGCGTTCAGCTACAATCACAAAATCAGCATCGATCCTGTTCAGGTGCTCAAAGCCTGCCACTGCCTGAACTATCAATCCTGTGAACATGAGACGTGGGAAGCATCGGAAGCTTATGCGTTTCTCGAATCACTCAAAAGCGATACCGAACACGCTCTACCGGGATACGATGAGGCACAATGGGAAATCAGAGCAGCCTAACAGAGCACTCAAGCTGGGGCGATTCATAATTCCTCCGCGCTTGAGTGCTCTGTAACGAGCTTTAGCTGCGGAGGAATTATGAATCGCCCCAAGCTAAAGCTCGTTGACTTCCCCGGCAGCACAGAACAGCTCTTGCCTTGGCTGGGGGATGCGGCCGGCCTGTGGGGGAGATTGGCAGTGCAAACAATATCCACAGGAGAAGCGATGTCGGCTGCTAGTTTTGCCCGCACCGCAGCCGGATATGCGATCGCCTACCAGAAGCTCTCGGAAATGAGGGAATCGTGATTTGTCCCAAGTGCCAGCATTGGATTTACTGCCCAACCTGCGGATCAAGAATGGAAAGGTTAGATTTGGTCCGCGCCATCGAACATGACCACTCCCACCTGGTGAGTCAGGAGGAGGAACGGCAGGCAATCACCGATTTAATTCAGGCAAAAGAGGAGAAACCATAGGAAAGTCTCAATCGCCTTTCGGCTCATCCCTGCTTTCGATTACACCTCCAGGCCGCCGGTGAGTATCCCGACGGTAGCTTTCCTTATCACTTATCCTCGCTCTCCGAATAAATTCCGGTCCCGCTCCTGCATCCAACCGCTGAACCCTCGGCCGGGCGCCCTCATGCCTCCAACGTTGCCCGCAGGGATGCGGTAAGTCTGCGGCTCCAGGTGGTACCACTCAGGAGTCTTGAGATATCCGGGCTGTTCCTCCATGGCTGCCTTTGCGGATCGGTGCGCCTTGTATGGCCCGTCGACCATATCGCCGTCGGCGCCCATCACGAACCAACGCTTAACTTTTATGTGTTTCATGGCGTCTCCGGTAACGGGAAGTCCCGCAGCAGATTCGAGATAGGCTCTAATTCTGATTGCTGCTCCCGATCATGCCGCCGCTTGTCGATCTGCCCGTGCCACTCCAAATGCGACGGCAGGCAGATGCGTCCGTTGGCGGCCCCATGCGGCAGCGGAGGAGGCAGCGAAGGATCGGTGATTTTGCGGGCATAGCGCAACCCGTCCAAGTCGAACGTCTGCCAGATGATCTCGGCTGACGGTGCCGCCTTGACTTCGGCGTGCTTCAGGAAATTGTAAATCACCGCAAGCTGTGGCAACCCCTCGCCCAGTTCAGCATCAGCAGCTATCAGGTCCAGGGCACCGTTCCATTCGTCCTGAGTCAATCTCCACTTGCTCAGGCGCTCGACATACTCGAACTCACTGCCTTCAGGCGGCTTGAACCGAGCGCACTTAACGCCTACCAAGCGTTTATAAAATCGGGCCGCTCCCTGGTTTGCCATTTCTTTCCTCCGCTTCTGCTTCGGCTATCACGCGATCGGCATATCCGAGTGGTTTCTGTGGCCCCGGGTCAGTAGCTCGATTGCGGCCATTGTTTTGCGCCCGCGCCAGCCAGCTATTGAGAAAGCGCGGGCATCCCGTGTGGGTCTTGCACCTTGCAGGATTCGTCAGGCACCAACCGCGGGCTGCTCTGAGTTCCTGCAACACGTCGATGCCAGGGTAAAGCTTTTCGAATTCTGCTTTCATGCCGGGCGTCACGTGAAAATCTTTTCCTCCGGCGAGCGGTATGCTTATCACCGCCTCGGCGGAACCCCCTTGAGGGGGTATGGGGGTGTTATTTGCAATAGAAGATGAAGAAGAAGACTGCAAAGCGATCGTTTGCGATCCGATTGCGATCGCAAAATCATCGCGTTGCGATCCGATTGCGATTATCTTTTTTGGTTTCTTTGGTTTGCCCCATCGCTTTTCATTGCCTTTTTGACCAGCAAGCGACCTTCTCGCAGCATGATCGGCCTGTTTTTTGCGCTCTTCGTCGAGTCTTTTATGTCGCAAAACCATCGCACTGGGATCGCTCTCGGATCGCACTGCGATAAAGCAGGAAAGGACCAGGGCCGTAGGCTCCTTCCCTTTGCACAGTGCGGACAGGATTTTAGGATCTGCCGGCAGAGCCACCTCGCACCAGCAGTAATCCATCAGCCGGTTGTACATCCCCTCTTCCTCCAGGGACATGGACTGGACTTTGATGTCCGAAACATAATCCTTCGGGTATCGCTGGTAGGCTGGGGATTTTTCTTTGGACACACTCACCTGTTATAAAATCAGAATAATTGCCGCGTCGACCAGCTCATGCTGCATCCGGCATCTCCCTCCGCATCCTGATCACTTCCGCCCACTGCCGGAACAGGCTCTCCACGCGCTCCACATGCCCATCAGCCTGCGCGATCGCAATCTCAAGGCTGAGCCGGCGGGCGAGGGCATCCAGGTCTTTGTCGTCCATTTCAACTCCCCGATTTTCATAATTGGCCTTCCATGAACGCCCTTACGAATTCCGCGGCGACTTGCGGAACGATCGCATTCCCTGCGGCACGCAACTTTCCCACACGTCCGGGAACCCCATGAGCCAGAGGACGAACGCCGGATTGAGTACGCCGCCACTTCCCATCACTGCATGGGAGCCAGATTGATTCAGACCATGAGTTAGAAGTGCATCCCTGCCGAGATCCTTGTTTCTGCTGGCCGGTCCTGTCGCTCCACGCCCGTCGGAAAATTTTGGCGTTGCCCATCCCGCCATCTTCGCTTGCCGATCCAGCCCCGGCTCGTCCTTCCGATCGCCGCCCCGAGTCCTGAAGCTGTCTATCCCCGGCGTCGGCCACCCCGCCTTGCTCGCATCGTTCGGCAGACTCCCGCCCGACTGGTTCGGGCCGCCCTTGCTCCCGTCCGTGCTCTTCGGGGTGTACCAACCCGACAGATATACCGCTTGACCGGCGAGGGACCCCGCCTTGTTCAAGGACCGATCTCCCATCCGTCTGCTGAATTGTTCCGGAGTTTCGCATGGATCGTTCGCCCTCAGTGTCAACCATCCGTCTGTCTGCACACCAGAATAATCTCGCTCTGATGTGCGGTGCCCCGACGCTGCAAGCTGGTAGTACAACCGCCCCGCAGGCGTAGCCTTCCGCCTCCAGGCCATCGAATACTCGATCGAGCCAGCCCATTCCAATTGCCGCATTAACCTGCTCGCCAAAGATGACTGGCGGTCGGCAAATTCGGATAAGGTTGAACCACGTCGGCCAGAGATGTCGGCTGTCTTCATCCGCTTGACGCTTGCCTGCGGCACTGAAGGGCTGACAGGGACAGGAACCGGTCCAAACATTTCCACCTGACCAGGCCGCGAGGTTAAGGGCGAGTTCCCATCCGGCGATTCCGGCGAAGAAATGGCAACGGGTGAATCCGTCAAGGTCTGAGGGCTTGATATCCGCGATTGATCTTTCATCGACCGTTCCCTCTCCTATGTGACCCGCTTCGATCAGGTTCCGCAACCACTGCGCCGCGAAGGGCTCGTTGTCGTTGTAGTAATTCATATCCACGCTGAATTGACTACTCCCGAGAACAGGGGGCCGCCGATGCGTTCAATGGTTCACCAAAGGGTAGCCCCGGCTTCAGGCAATGCGGGCTGAACCAGATGCGTTCGCGGTGCCTGTTCTCTGCCCCGCGGCCGCTTCCCAGGTTTCCGTAGCCGCCCGACGCCTCCCAGTGGAGGCACTCCCAAGAATCTGGCATCTCGTGCTCGTCCGCATATCCACACAGGGCAATTCTAAGCCGGGGATCGTCTCCATGTTCGATAGCCCATACTCTGACAGCATTAGCGACATTGCCATCGTCGCTGCTGTAGATGTTATCGTATCGCTCCGCTTCGTCGGCGTAAGGTGGATCGAAGAAAACACCCGTGATGCCAAGATAGATCGTTGGCGAAGGTCCGCAGATACGGTTCCAATCCCCGCAACAAACCCGCACGCGGCGCAATCGCTCCGACAATTGCACCATGTAATCCAAAAGAGCAAAGGCACGCTCTGAGAGGCCGCTTAGGCGTGGTTCGTCTCCCCTGCCCGCGTCCCCGAGGTGAGGCAGCTTACGGTTTATGCCCCTGCCGCCCCCGAGGTGAGGCAGCTTACGGTTTATGCCCCTGCCCGCGTCCCCGAGGTGAGGCAGCTGCACCGAACACCACCCAGCACCGATCCATATACATTGTCCCCATAGCCACCACCCTGCGATTTTTGCGTCATAATATTCCGGTTCAATCTTCATCCTTTCCCTGAATTCTTCCTGCGAACACAGCCAAAGATGCCGCGCATGTTGGTCCGCCTCGTTGACAGGATTGTCGGCGTGCGTGGCAACCGCTTCAGGGTCACGCTGTAATGCCCGCCAGAAGTTTGCGACCATGCAATCCAGATCGTTGACAGTCTCAACCCCAGGATCGTAGGGACGGCCCAAGAGGACGGCACCGGAACCGAAGAACGGCTCCACATAATTCGGCACGTTCCCGAACCGCTCCCAGACCAGATGCGCGACGCGGGACTTACCGCCGAACCATGGGAAGGGAGCCTTCAGCATCTCACCCACCCACGATATAATTCTTCGGACCAGCACTCAAGGCATGTCCACGCCATCCAGTAGCCGCAGAAAAAGATCGGATAGTGGGAAGGACGGTGGCAGAGGGAGCAGAGTCGGGGCGTCAAGTTGTATCTTCGCTTCCTCTCAAGTGCGTTTTGCCTCGCCTTTTCGGGATCTTTATATGGCATTGGGAAACTCCCTCACCTGCAGATCCTTCGGAAAGGATTCGAAATTCTTGAAGTCGGACCAGTTCGCTTTTGAACCCTGCTTCATGAAAAAAGGTACTCCGGCTGATTTACATTGCAGCATGACGCTGCGAGCCCAGGCCTCTTCCATCGGCCTCGCCTTCGGCCCCGATTCGCCGCCGCAGAGGACCCAATCCAGTCCGTAGTGCATAGAATCCGCACCACAACCGAGACAGCATCCATCCTCGTCCACCCTCTTGATGCGTCCGTGTTCTGGACAATCGGCCCATTGTCCAAGTTTGTCTGTGAAATCCACCGGCCCCAACAGCGGTTCCACGCTCACGAACCGCACCGACGCAGGAGTCTGAAGCAGCAGCGGTATCCG
>Ga0315286_10004069_pt1 | contig 13965 bp, 15 predicted proteins | sample YL17G10_0_MG_FD_205038 | JGI IMG/M metagenome (GOLD analysis project Ga0315286, IMG submission 205038) | Sediment microbial communities from Yellowstone Lake, YNP, Wyoming, USA - YL17G10_0 | ecosystem: Environmental > Aquatic > Freshwater > Lake > Sediment | place: USA: Wyoming | collected... | reverse complement strand
ACGTGCTCGGCGGGGCGAAGCTACAACCCTCTCCGCTCTACCTCTCTGCGGGCAACCTGGTCCTCTTCTTCGCACTCGCCCGGGTGCAGAACGCGCGGCTGAGGCCTGGACGCGTCTTTGCGCTCTATCTCGCGGGGTCGTCCCTGCTGCGGTTTGCCGTCGATTTCACCCGGTACTACGTGCCGAGCGATCGGATCGCGATCGTGGGGCTGCGGCTGGCGCATAGCCAATGGGTCGGGGTGGTGCTCTTCGGGCTCGCGGTGGCGCTCTGGTTCTTCGCGCCGCGCGCGGCGGTCCGGGGCGACGCACGGTCGTAGGCGCGGTTCTTGGTTCCCCGCGGGATGGGGGGCCACCAAGGGCTCGGCGCTCGGACATTCTCGCGCGATTCGACTTCGGCGCTCGGCTTTGGCGCGGCTCTGGGGCAAATCGGTACTTCCGGCCGCGAATGGGGGCGCTGCGAAACTCGCGGCGAGCCCTTGGTGGCCCCCCATCCCGCTGCGCTGGCGAGGTCCTGCGGCACGCGATCGGCTACGCGAGTGGCATGATATTGCGCGCGACCTTCGGTGCGACGCTGGAGGCGATTCTCGATCTCGTGGCTCCGCTGCGGTGCCCGGCTTGCGGCGTGGAGTTGGACCGGGCCGCGGGTTGCGCCGCGTGCGGGCTTCCGGGGGCGGAGCGGGTGGTGCGGCAGTTGCGCCGGGATGGGGACGGGGAGTTCTTGGTTTTCGCCGGCGCGCGATTCGAGGGAGGGGTGCGCCGGATGGTGCACGCGCTCAAGTACCGGCAGGACCCGGCGGCGCTGCGGTTGCTGACGAATCAAGCGCGGCTGGCGCTGCCGGCGGATCTGCGCTGGGATGCGCTGGTGCCGGTGCCGGCGCACGCGGTCCGGGCCCGCGAACGGGGCTGGGAGCCGGCGGTCGAGATCGCGCGCCAGGTCGCGCGAGCGCATCGTCTCCGCTTCCTGCCGGCGTTGCGCCGCGTCCGCAGCACCGAGCCGCTCGCCGGTCACAATCGTTGGGAGCGGCGCCGGATGATCTCGGGTGCGTTTCGCGCCCGGCGCGTGGCGGGAGACCTGCTCGTGGTCGACGACGTCGGCACGACCGGCGCGACCTTCCTGGGGTGCCGGCGGGCGCTGCTCGCCGCGGGTGCGCGCTCGGTCGATCTCCTGGTCGCGGCGCTCACCCCGCCACGCCCGCTTTGACCCTGCCGCCTGCCGCCTGGAATATTGTACCCCGCCGGTGGGTGTGCTAGCGTGCGTGCGATCGTGAGCCGCGGGCGAGGGTTCGGCTGCGCCGCCCTTCACGCGATTCCGTAGCGGACCCCTGGAACCCATTACGATGTTTAGAGAAATCGTGATCAACGCCGAGCCTGGCGAGATGCGTCTGGCGGTCCTGGAGGATGCCAGCCTGGTCGAGTTCTTTGCCGAGCGCGAGACCGATCGGCGCCGGGTGGGGGAGATCTACAAGGGCCGGGTCAACAAGGTCCTGCCGGGCATGGAAGCGGCCTTCGTCGACGTGGGTCTGCCGAAGGCGGCATTCCTGCACACCTCGGACATGCTCACCTCGATGATCGACTTCGAGAAATTCGATCTGGACGAAGAGCAGGCCGCCGGTCGCCCGCGCCGGATCGAGAAGCCGATCCAGGATCTTCTGGAAAAGGGACAGGAGATCCTGGTGCAGCTCGTCAAGGAACCGATTGGCACCAAAGGGGCGAAGGTCTCGGGACGGATCAGCCTCCCGGGGCGTTTCCTGGTCCTGATGCCGGGCATGGGGCGCGTCGGTGTCTCGCGCAAGATCGCCGATCCCACCGAACGCCAGCGCCTGAAGAAGATCCTTCGAGAACTGCGGCCGAAGAACGCGGGACTGATCGGGCGCACGGTGAGCGAGGGGCAGTCGAAGAAGGACCTGGCCCTGGACGTCGGCTACCTGGTCGAGCTCTGGAAGGAGATCGAGGCCGACGCCGGGACCGAGACCGCGCCGGCGCTGGTGCACCGGGACCTGGGCATGGCGACGGGCGTGATGCGCGACCTCTTCTCCAGCCGGGTCGATCGCGTGGTGATCGATGCCAAGGAGGTCTACAAGGAGATCCTGCGCTACGTGAAAGTCGTCGCGCCGGAGCTGCGCACGCGGGTCAAGCTGTTCACCGGCGGCGGGCCGATCTTCGACGAGTACGGCATCGAGACCGAGATCCAGAAGAGCTTCGAGCGCAAGGTCTGGCTCAAGAAGGGCGGCTACATCGTCATCGAGCCTACCGAGTCGATGGTGACGATCGACGTCAACACCGGCCGCTTCACCGGCAAGCGGTCCCAGGAGGACACGATCCTCCAGACGAACCTCGAGGCGGCGCGCGAGGTGGCGCGCCAGCTTCGGCTGCGGGACCTGGGCGGGATCATCGTGGTCGACTTCATCGACATGGAAGAGGAGTCGAACCGCCGCGCCCTGGTCGACGCCTTCCGCTCCGCGCTTCAGGGTGACCGCGCCCGCATCAAGATCCACCCGCTCAGCGAGCTGGGTCTGATGGAGATGACCCGCCAGCGGGTGCGGGAGCCGCTGCTCCACTACTTCAGCGAGGATTGCCCGGCCTGCCGCGGCACCGGGAAGACCCGCTCGCTGCCGGCGGTCGGCATGCGGGTCGAGCGCAGCCTGCGGCGGATCGGCGCCCGCACCAAGGAGAAGGAGGTCCAGCTCTGGATGAGTCCGGACCTGGCGGTTTGGCTTTTCGACGAGCGCGGCGACCGGCTGGAAGCGCTGGAGCGCCGCTACGGGTTCATTGTCGACTTCCAGGAGGACCCGCGCCTGCGCCGGGACGAGTTCAAGATCTTCTTCCCCCGGTCGAAGCGGGACGTGACGTCGGAATTCGAGGGCTGAATCGGCGGTCGGCAACGGGCTTGACGGCCGGGCGGCCCGCTGGTATCCTCCGTCGTTTGTAGTATCCATGGGTCATTCGAGGGGAGGCCGGTCGTGTACGCGATAGTCTCGTTGCAGGGCTTTCAGTACCGCGTGAGCGAGGGGGAGACCTTGCGCGTGCCGGTGCTCGAGGGCGAGACGGGGGTCGAGATCGAGATCCCCCAGGTGCATCTGATCGCTGACGGCGAGAAGCTGCTCGTCGGCCGGCCGACGATCGACGGGGCCATGGTGCGCGCCGAGGTGCTCGGCCACGGCCGGGGCCGCAAGATCCTGATCGGGAAGTACAAGCGGCGCAAGGACTACCGGCGGCGTCGCGGCCACCGGACGAACTACACCGAACTGCGCGTCAAGCAGATCACGGGCCCGCAGGCGTAGGGGGCGAGGATGGCTCACAAGAAGGGCGTCGGCAGCTCGCGCAACGGGCGCGATTCCAATCCGCAGTTTCTCGGGGTGAAGCGCTTCGGCGGCGAGAAGGTCACCGCCGGGAGCATCCTCGTGCGCCAGCGAGGCACGCGCATCATCCCGGGCCGGAACGTGGGCCTGGGCAAGGACGACACGCTCTTCGCCCTCATCGACGGCAAGGTCGTTTTCGAGCGGAAGGGGCGCGATCGCCGGCGGGTCCGGATCGAGCCGCTGACCGCGTAGACGCCGCGCCCGCCCGGCCCGGACCGGGCGGCAACGATCAAGACCGACGAGGCTCACCGCACGCGATCGACTCGACGGAGAGGGCGCGCCATGGATCGGCTCGCGATCGTGATCCCGGCCCGCCTGGACTCGAGTCGCTTCCCCGCCAAGCTGCTCCGACGCGTTGCGGGGCGCACCATCCTGGAGTGGACCTGGTCGCGCGCCGTCGCCGCGCGCGGCGCCACCGGCGTCTGGATCGCCACCGACAGCGCGGAGATCGAACTCGAGGCGATTGCCTTCGGCGCACCGGTCATCCGCACCGGTGCCTGCGCCACCGGCACGGACCGCGTCGCCGCCGCCATCGATTCCATCCGACCCGCGCCACGATGGGTGATCGATCTGCAGGGCGACGAACCGCGGATCGAGCCGACGGTGATCGAGCGGGTGGCGGAGCGCCTCCGCGGCGTCGACGAGGCGATCGTGACCTGCGGCTCTCCGCTCGCCAGCTACGAGGACTGGATCGATCCCGACGTGGTCAAGGTGGTCAGCGCCGCCGACGGCCGCGCGCTCAGCTTCTCGCGGCTGCCGATCCCCGGCACGCGGGCGCGACCCGATCCGGCGGCATTCGCGGCGGTGCGCGGACTCGTCCTCCAGCACATCGGGCTCTACGGCTTTCCCTGTGGACTGCTGCGCCGTTTCCTCGCACTCTCTCCCACGAAGCTGGAGGTCGTCGAAGGCCTCGAGCAGTGGCGGGCGCTCGAGGCGGGGATCCCGATCCTCGTCGTTCCGGTCGAGTGGTCGGCGCCCTCGATCGACACGCCCGCGGATCTAGAGCGCGCGCGGCCGGCGCTGGAAGCCGAAGCCGCGTCGCGCGCCCCCGCCCGAGAGGAGGGACCCGAACTGTGACCGAGAACATCCCCCCGGGGCCCGACGGCGAGCGCCGCCACATCTTCGTCACTGGCGGGGTCGTCTCCTCGCTCGGCAAAGGGATTGTCGCTGCATCGCTCGGGCTACTGCTCAAGGAGCGCGGGCTGCGGATCACGCTCCAGAAGTTCGACCCCTACCTGAACGTCGACCCCGGCACGATGAGCCCGTTCCAGCACGGCGAGGTCTACGTCACCGACGACGGCGCCGAGACCGACCTGGACCTGGGTCACTACGAGCGCTTCACCGGGCTCCCGCTCAGCGGGCGCAATTGCGTCACCTCGGGTCAGATCTACGACACGATCATCGCCAAGGAACGGCGCGGCGAGTTCCTGGGGAAAACCGTCCAGGTGATCCCTCACGTGACCGAGGAGATCAAGCGCCGGATGCTCGGCACCGCGCACGAGCAGGACGCCGACGTCAACATCATCGAGATCGGCGGCACCGTCGGCGACATCGAGGGGCTCCCGTTCTTGGAGGCGATCCGGCAGCTCCGCCTGCAGCTCGGCCGCGAGCGGGTGCTTTTCGTGCACCTCACGCTAGTCCCCTACATCAAGTCGGCCGCGGAGCTGAAGACCAAGCCGACCCAGCACAGCGTGCGGAAACTGACCGAGATCGGAATCCAGCCGGACATCCTGGTCTGCCGCAGCGAGATGCCGCTGGGCCAGGAACTGCGCGAGAAGATCGCGCTCTTCTGCAACGTTTCCCCGGCGGCGGTTATCGAGGACCTGGACAGCGAATCGATCTACCAGGTGCCGCTGGCGCTCCACCGCGGCGGGTTCGACAACCTGGTCCTGACCCAGCTCCGGCTCGAGGGGAAATGCCCCATCGATCTCATCCCCTGGGAGGAGATGGTCGAGACCATTCTGCATCCGCCGCAGGAGATCGAGATCGCCCTGGTCGGCAAGTACACGCATCTCCACGACGCCTACAAGAGCGTCGTCGAGTCGTTCGCGCACGCCGGGGTGGCCAATCGCACGCGGGTGCGCCTGCGCTGGGTCGAGTCGAGCGCGCTGCAGGGGGACCCGGCGAACGCGCTGCGCGGCGTCCACGGCGTGCACGTCCCCGGCGGTTTCGGCGTGCGCGGAATCGAGGGGATGGTGCAGGCGGTGCGCTGGGCGCGCGAGCAGCGGGTGCCGTTCTTCGGCATCTGTCTGGGCCTGCACTGCGCGGTGATCGACGTCGCCCGGCACCTCTGCGGTCTGGAGGGCGCGCACTCGAGCGAATTCGACCCGACCAGTCCGCACCCGGTGATCGATCTGCTGCCGGAGCAACGCGGCGAGACGCAGATGGGGGGCACCATGCGCTTGGGCGCGTTCCCCTGCGAGGTCGAGGAGGGGAGCTTGCTCCATCAGGCCTATCACAGCGATCGGATCTTCGAACGCCACCGGCATCGCTACGAGGTGAACGACACCTACCGCGGGCGCCTGGAGGGTGCCGGGCTGCGGGTGACCGGAACCGAGCCGGACCGCGGCCTGGTCGAGGTGGTCGAACTCACCGGCCACCCCTGGTTCCTCGCCTGTCAGTTCCACCCGGAGTTCAAGAGCCAGCCGCGGAATCCGGCGCCGCTCTTCCGCGACTTCGTGCGGGCGGCGCTGGCGCGCGCCGCCGGGCACGCGTAGCGGAGGCGCGCCACGGTGCCGGAGATCGGGAACGTGGGCGGAACCGAAGCGCGGGGCCGGCTGGTCCCGGAGGGGACGCGCCGCCCATTCGTGATCGCGGGCCCGTGTGTGCTGGAAGGCGAGGCGATGGCGCTGACCGTCGCGGAATCCCTCGCCCGGGCGACGCGGGCGCTCGGCCTTCGCTACATTTTCAAGGCGTCGTACCTGAAGGACAACCGGACCGCGGTCGATTCCTATGTCGGCCCCGGGCTCGAAGCGGGTCTGGCGATTCTCGCGCGCGTGCGCCGTGAGATCGGGGTTCCGGTGTTGACCGACGTGCACGCGGTCGAGGAGGTCGCCCCGGCCGCGGCGGTGGTCGACGCGCTGCAGATCCCCGCCTTTCTCTGCCGCCAGACGCGTCTGATCCAGGCGTGCGCGCGCACCGGCCGGGCGGTGAACATCAAGAAGGGTCAGTTCCTGGCGATGCGCGACATGCGTCACGCGGTGGCCAAGGCGCGGGCGGCGCGACCGGAGACGGAGCTGCTGCTGACCGAGCGCGGGACGTTCTTCGGCTATCACGATCTGGTCGTCGACATGCGCGCGATCGCCTGGATGCGCACCCTGGGTGGCCGTGTGGTCTTCGACGCGACGCACGCGCTCCAGCGCCCGGGGAGCGGGGGGGCGCGCGAGTTCGCCCGGCCGCTGGCGCGTGCCGCGCTCGCCGCCGGAGCGGAGGGAATCTTCGTGGAGGTTCACCCCGACCCGGCACGCGCGCTCAGCGATGCGACGACCCAGTTGCCCCTCTCGAGCCTGCCGGCCCTGCTCGAGGAGTGGTCCCGCCTGGGGGAGTTGATCGCGGATCTGGAACGCGCCGGGCCGCCCGAGCTGAGTCCGCGCGGCAACGGAGCCGCGTCATGAACCCGGACGCCGGCGCCATCCACCGGATGGCGGAGGAGGTGCTGCAGGCCGAGCTGCGGGGCGTCGAGGGCCTGCGCGCGCTCTTCGCCGGTCCGGCGTTTGTTCGGGCGGTCGATCTTCTGTACCGCTGCCGCGGACGCATCCTGGTCTCCGGATTGGGCAAGTCGGGTCTGGCGGGCGCGCGGATCGCGGCCTCGCTGCGCTCGACCGGCTCGCCCGCGATTTTCATCCACCCGGTCGAGGCGCTGCACGGGGACCTGGGCATCGTCGCCACCGACGACGTCGCCATCCTGATCAGCAAGAGCGGCGAGAACCGCGAGGTCTGCGCGCTCATCCCGACCTTTCGGCGCCTCGGCGTGCCGGTGATCGGAATCACCTCGGCGCGCGATTCGGAGGTCGGCCGCTCGGTCGACGTACTGCTCGATCTCGGCGCGATCGCGGAGGTCTCGCCCCCGGGCGAGGTGCCGACGGTCAGCACCACCCTGGTCCAGGTGATCGGCGACGCGCTGACCGTAATTCTCTACCGTCTGAAGGGGTTCACCCCGGAGGCGTTCGCCTTCCTCCATCCGGGCGGCATCCTCGGTCGCACGGTCGCGCTGCGCGTCGCGGACGTGATGCACCGCGGCGACGGGCTGCCGGTGGCGGGGGAGTCCACCCCGTTGGTCGACGCGGTGGTCACGATCATGGAGAAGCGTCTCGGCATGACGACCGTCGTCGACGGCACCGGCCGGTTGACCGGAGTCCTCACCGACGGCGACTTCAAACGCATCCTGCATCAGCACGGCGGCAGCATCCAGGCGCTGCGCGTGGGCGAGGTGATGACCCGCGGGCCGCGCACGATCGACGCCGACGCGTTGCTGGTGACGGCGCTCAAGGTGATGGAAACGAACCCGCCGGGAGCGATCACCTCGCTGATCGTGGTCGATGCCGCGGGCCGGCCGGAGGGCGTGGTTCACATCCACGATTGCCTGCGCCCGCCGGCGTCGGGCCGGTCCTGAGCCGGGCGCGCGGGGGGGAGTCTCGGGTGCGCGGTCGGCATGCACTGCGACGCCGGGTGCGGTTCCGCGTCCTGAGCCTGCTCCTGGCGTTGGGCGGGGCCCTGCCGCGACGCGCCGGCCTGGCGCTCTTCGCCCGTCTGGGCCGCGTCGGCCTTGCCGTCCAACCCTCGGCGCGGCGCCGTATGGTGGGCAATCTGCGTCGGGTATTTCCCGACTGGACCGAGGCGCAGACCGACCGCTTCGCGCGGACCTGCGCCGCCGCACTCGGCCGAAACCTCTTCGACTTCGTGCAATTGCCGCGCTACAGTCTCGCCGAGATACGGCGACTGGTCGCGATTGAAGGCTTGGAGCGCCTGGAGCGCGCTCGGCGGCCGGGGGTCGGGGTCATCTGCCTCGGCGCGCACCTCGGCTGCTGGGAGCTCATTCCATACCGGCTGCGCGCGGAGGGGTTTCCGGTCGCAGTCGTCTACCGCCGGTTGCGCGACCCGGACCTCGACCGATTCGTCGCCGAGCGTCGGCAGCGCTTCGGCATCGAGACGCACGACCGCGACGCCGGTGTCCGCGGGATCCTGCGCAGCTTGCGCCAGGGGGCGTTGCTCGGGATCCTGACCGACCAGGCGACCCGGGTCGATTCGGTCCGGGCGCCGTTTCTCGGACCGAACGCCTGGAGTCCGACCGCACCGGTGCGACTGGCCTGGCACGCGGGGGCGCCCGTGGTGCCGCTCGTGGTCGCCATGCGCTCCGACGGAGGGCAGACGGTGCGATTTGGCGAGGAGGTCCGGATCCCGCCGCCGGCGCCCGGCGCGACGGACGCGGAGACGCAGGCGACGATCGAGTCGGCGGTCGCGATCTGCAACGCCGCGATCGGGGAGTTGATCCTGGCGGCGAAGGAGCAGTGGGTCTGGTTCCATGATCGATGGCGTGATTGAGATCGGCCGGCCGCCAAAGGGCGGCGGCACGAGGCTTGCACGACGACCCGCCGGTCGGTGCGAGGCGTCGCGGTCGGCGCGCGCATCGCGCGGCGCCGGCTTCGGGTTCGTGGGCCTGGCGCTGATCGCGGCTGCCTGCAGCTCGGAGCCCGCCGAACAGCGGGGGGGGACGGGCGAGCTGACGCCGCAGCAGGTAGTGCAGGGGATGCGCCTGCGCCAGAGCGAGGGCGGGCGGTTGCGCTGGGAACTGAACGCCGATTCAGCGATGAGCTACGGCGAGCGGGAGCCGACCCACCTGTGGGTCGTGCGTGTCGAATTCTTCGGCGCGAAACCGGAGAGCCTCGAATCGACGCTGACCGCACGCGAGGGGGAGGTCGATCCCCGCACCGAGGAACTGAGTGCCCGCGGGAACGTCGTCGTGACGACGCGGGAAGGGCGCCGGCTCGAGACCGAGGAGTTGCGTTGGGACCCGAAGCGCTCGAAGGTCGTCTCCGACCTTCCGATCCGCCTGACCAAGGGCCGCAGCGTCATCACCGGCACCGGCATCGTGGCCGATCCGGATCTGGGCGAGTACGAGATCCGCTCCCCTGTCGAGGGAGAGCTGCGCGAGGAGGACCGCATCCTCGATGACTTCTGAGCCCCTCGTGGCGACCGAGCGCACGCTCGAGGCGCGCGGTCTGGTGCGTGACTTCGGCAAGCTGCGCGTCGTCAGCGGCGTGAACGTGTACGTGCGGCAGGGAGAGGTCGTGGGTTTGCTGGGCCCGAACGGCGCCGGCAAGACGACGACCTTCCACATGATCACCGGGCTCCTCACGCCGACCGAGGGCCGGATCTTCCTCGCCGGCCGGGAGATCACCCGGCTGCCGATGCATCAACGCGCGCGTCTGGGCATCGGCTACCTCTCGCAGGAACCGAGCATCTTCCGCCGCCTGACGGTGCGTGACAACGTGATGGCGGTGCTGGAGGCGATCGGTGCGCCGCGGGCCGAGCGGGAGGCCCGGTGCCGCGAGCTGCTCGAGGAGCTGGACATCGCCCATCTTGCCGCGCGGCGCGGCTATCACCTCTCGGGTGGGGAGCGCCGACGCGTCGAGATCGCCCGGGCGCTGGTCATCCGTCCGAAGTTCATGCTCCTCGACGAGCCGTTTGTCGGGATCGACCCGATCGCGGTGGCGGAGATCCAACAGAACATCGTGCGGTTGAAGGCGCGCGGCCTGGGTCTGCTGATCACCGACCACAGCGTCCGCGAGACGCTGACCGCAACCGACCGGGTTTATCTCATTTTCGAAGGACAGATCCGGCTCGAGGGCAACGCCCGGGAAGTGGCCGATCATCCGCTGGCACGCGAGATCTATCTCGGCAAGGACTTCCGCCTCTAGCCCTGCCTCCCGTCCGCGCACCGGAGGGACCGCACCGATGCGGCTGCGGGCCGATCTCGGCGTCGCCCCCAAGCATCAGTTGATCCTGACCCAACGCATGCGTCAGGCGCTGGCCGTGCTCCAGGCCCCGGGGATGGAGCTGGCCAGCCTGCTGCGCGAGGCGTTGGTGTCGAATCCATTCCTGGAACTCGAGAGCGAGGGGGCGTGGGAGTCGCCCCCGGCGGAGAGCGCTGGGCTCGAGGCGGTCGATGAGGACCCGGCGGACGGGGGCGCGCCTTCCGACGATCGGGTGGCGGTTGCGACGGTCCGGCGGGAGTGCAATGATGCGTCCTGGGTAGAACGTCTACCGGATCCGGGTCGCGGGTGCGATGTGTTGCTCGCCCAGTACCGAGTCCGGACGCGTGACGCGGACGCGGTGCGAATCGCCGAGTACCTTCTCGGCAGTCTCGACGCGCGCGGGTACTTGGCGATCCCGGTCGCCGAGGCCGGGACGGCCCTCGGCGTCGACGCGGCGCGGGTGGAAGTGGTGCGGCGCGGCCTGCTCGAGTGCGAGCCGGCGGGGGTTTGCGCCACCGGGCTGGTCGAGTGCCTCCTGGCGCAGCTGCGCCAGGACGGCGAGTCCGATTCGCTGGCGGCGCGCATTGTAGCCGGCGACCTGGAACGGGTGGCGCGGCGGCGACTGACCGAGGTGGCGTCGCGTCAGCAGGCAACGGTCGAGGCGGTGCGGGAGGCAGTCCGGAGGATCCGGGGGCTATGGCCCCATCCGGCCATGCGTCTTGACGGGGAGCGGGCGGTGCCGATCGTGCCCGACCTGGTGGTCGAAGAAGTGGGGGAGGGTTTCGAGGTCTTCCTATACGACCGCGTCGTTCCCCAGGTGCGGATCGTGCCTCCGGGGGCGGCGATGCTGAAGCGGGCCGATCCCGCGACCCGGGCCTTCATCGGCGAGCGCATGGCGCACGCACGGTGGCTGATCGGGAGCCTGACGGCTCGGCAGAGGACGCTGGTGCGCCTGATGCGACGGATTGTCGCGGAGCAACAAGGATTCTTCCGCCGGGGGGTGGACGGGCTGCAGCCCCTCGGCTACCGGGAGATGGCCGACGCGATGAGCCTTCACGAGTCGACCATCGCCCGCGCCGTGCGCGGCAAGTATGTGCAGACCCCACGCGGCGTGCTTCCCCTGCGGTTCTTCTTCTCCTCCGGGCTCCCGTGCGCCGGAGGCGAGCGCAAGGCCTCGGCCGCGGTCGCCGCGCGCATTCGGCAGTTGATCGACCAGGAACCGGGTACGACGCCGCTCTCGGACGAGGCGTTGACCCGACGATTGCAGCAAGAGGGTCTGCGGATCGCCCGACGCACGGTCGCCAAGTATCGCGACCGGCTCGGCATCCCGCGGGCCGGATTCCGCAGGCCTTTCTGACCGGTGCGCGGGTGGCATGACCCGCGCGGGAGGAGAAAGAGCATGGACATCATCACCACCGCCCGGCACTTTGAGCTTACCCCCGAGATCCGGGAGTACGCGCGCAAACGGATCGAGAAGCTGCAGCGCCTGCTGGAACGGGTCGAGGAAGTGCACTTGGTGCTGGCGACGGAGAAGTACCGGCAGATCGCCGAGGTGACCCTGCACGCGCGCGGTGCGGAGATCGTGAGCCGCGAGGAGTCGGACGACATGCAGATCTCCATCGATCACGTGGTCGAGCGCGTCGAGCGGCAGATGAAGCGGCTGGACGCGCGGCGCAAGGACCGCAAACAGCGACGCGCGGCGACGCCGCGCGGGGCGGGCGGGCCGGAGACGATCGAAGAGGAGAGCGAGGCCGAGGTCGACGAGATCTTCTCCCCGGTGGTGGTCCGCCAGGAGGGGTTCCACGCCGAGCCGATCACCGTGGAGCAGGCGATCGAGGAGTTGAACCGGCGCCGGGTGGACTTCCTGCTGTTCCAGAATGGGCGCAGCGGTCGCGTGGCGTTGGTGCACCTGATGCACGACGGCAACTTCGGTCTGGTCGAGGCGTTGTAACGCGGGGGAATCCGCGATGCTCGGCATGACGGTCGCCGATTTCTACGAACGAACGCGGGAGCGACTCGAGCTCGAGCTGCTGAGTCGCAGCCTGCACTCGCGCAGCCGACTGATGCGCGCCGACATCAACCGGCCCCAGCTCGCGCTGACCGGCTACATCGAGAATTTCCTCTGGGACCGGCTGCAGATCCTGGGGCAGACCGAGGTGCGCTACCTGGAGACGCTCGGGTCGGCGGAGCGCGGCAAGGTACTCTCCCAGATCCTGGGTTTCGCCATTCCCTGCATCATCGTGACCAAGGGACTCGCCCTGCCCGAGCCGCTGGTGACGCTGGCGTCGCAGAACGAGGTGCCGGTCTTCGCCACGCCGATGGAGACCAGCCGCCTCACCCAGGCGGTCACCTCGTTCCTAGAGGAGACGTTCGCTCCGATCACCACGGTGCACGGCACCCTGGTCGACGTCTACGGCGTCGGGCTGCTCTTCACCGGCCGTTCCTCGATCGGGAAGAGCGAGACCGCCCTGGATCTGGTCGAACGGGGGCACCGGCTGGTCGCCGACGACGCGGTCACGATCCGCAAGCGCCAGCCGAACATCCTCATCGGCTCGGGCAACGAGCTGCTGCGCCACTGCATGGAGATTCGGGGCATCGGCATCATCGACGTCCAGTCGATCTTCGGCATCCGCGCCATCCGCGGCTTCAAGCGGGTGGAGGTCGAGGTGAACCTGCAGGAGTGGAACGACCAGGAGGATTACGAGCGGCTGGGGCTGGAGGAGCGCCAGACGAACATCCTCGAGGTCCAGATCCCGCTGGTCGTGATCCCGATCTTCCCGGGCAAGAACATCACGGTCATCGCCGAGACGATCGCGCTCAACTACCTGGTCAAGGCCTACGGCTACCATCCGGCGGCGCGATTCAGCGAGAACCTGCTCGAGGTGATCCGACGCAAGCGCACCCTCTCGCGTCTTGCGGAAGGGGATCTGGAGTGACCGGATCGGCGGTGCGCGGGATCCTGGTGACGCACGGTCGTCTCGGCGCCGAATTGTGCCGCACGGCCGAGGCGATCCTGGGGCCCCAGGCGGACCTGATCGCGCTGTCGAACACCGGTCTGTCCGCCGAGGCGCTCTCGGCGGAGCTGCGGGCGCTGCTCCCGCCCGGGGAGCGCGCGATCCTCTTCGTCGACCTGCTGGGGGGGAGCTGCGGGAACATCTGTTCCCTCCTGAAGCGCGAGCGCCCCGACGCGCTGCTGGCGAGCGGGGTCAACCTCCCGATGCTCCTCGAATTCCTGGTGCACCGCGGGCGCGTCGATCCGACGGAGCTGAAGGAGCGTCTGCAGAGCCGGGCGGTCGATGCGATCCGCTGCATCGGCTGGGAGCCGGAGACCCGCGCGTGAAGTTCCTCCTGGTGCGCGTCGACGACCGCCTGCTCCATGGCCAGGTGGTCTACGGCTGGGGCGGACCGCTGCGGCCGCGTCGCTACCTGATCGTCGATGATCGCGCGGCATCGGATGCGTGGGAGCGCGAGGCGTACACCGCGTCGGCCGTCGGGGCGCCGGTGGAGGTGCTCGATCTGGAGCGCTTCGCCCAGGGGTGGCGCGGCACGCCGGACGCGGCCGGCACGCTCGTGCTCCTGCGCGACCTGGCCGGTCTGCACCGGCTCTGGGTGTCGGGGTTTCGTCCCGAGGG
>Ga0315286_10004068_pt1 | contig 13968 bp, 11 predicted proteins | sample YL17G10_0_MG_FD_205038 | JGI IMG/M metagenome (GOLD analysis project Ga0315286, IMG submission 205038) | Sediment microbial communities from Yellowstone Lake, YNP, Wyoming, USA - YL17G10_0 | ecosystem: Environmental > Aquatic > Freshwater > Lake > Sediment | place: USA: Wyoming | collected... | reverse complement strand
TTTATCCGGGTGATCCACTCACCCCGGGGGTTGGTGCAACACCGAACGCGAAGAGGCTTGACCTGAAAGAAGTGACGACGCTGACAAAGATACCCGTCTTGCCAATCTCCTATGGTGATGCCCAACCGCTTCTCGAACAGCTTTCCGGTCCGGTGGCGCCAGAGTCATGGCGTGGCGCCCTTCCGATAACATATCACATCGGCCCGGGACCGGCCCAGGTTCATCTGAAACTCCAATTCAATTGGGATCTGAAGACCATCTACGATGTCATAGGAACAATCCCTGGTTCCGTCTATCCCGACGAGTGGATCATTCGAGGTAACCATCACGATGCGTGGGTCTACGGAGCTCAGGATCCGGTTTCGGGTGTTGCTGCGATGCTGGAGGAGGCACGAGGATTTGGCGAACTTCTGAAGCAGGGGTGGAAACCAAAGAGAACGATTCTGTTGTGTGCCTGGGATGCGGAAGAGCAGGCCTTGCTCGGGTCGACGGAATGGGTGGAAACGCACGCGGATGAATTGAAACAAAAAGCGGTCCTCTACATTAATTCAGATTCCAACGGCCGCGGATTTTTTGGCGCCGAGGGATCGCACACGCTGGAGCGGTTCATCAACGGAGTGGTGCGCGATATCGAAGACCCGGAGAAAAAGATACCCGTCTGGAAGAGAAGCCAGCTGCAGCGCATCTCCGACGCCCGCACTGCGGAAGACCGCAATGAACTACGGCAAAGGTTTGACCTTCGCATCGGAGCGTTGGGGTCGGGTTCTGACTATACGGCGTTCCTGGACCACCTGGGCATCGCGTCGCTCAACATCGGCTATGGAGGGGAAGACGGAGGAGGGATCTATCATTCCATCTACGACGACTTCTATTGGTATACGACGTTTTCGGACAAGGACTTTTCATATGGAAAAGCCCTCGCCCAAACTGGTGCTACGGCGGTTCTACGGGCAGCCGACGCTGAAATTCTGCCGTTTGATTTCTCAAATTTTGCTGAAACAGTCCGTCGGTACCTCGAGGAATTGAAAAAACTGCACCAATCTCAACAAGAAGAGATCCGCGAGCGGAACAAACAGCTCGCAGAGGGAGTCTTTGCTGCAATTGCCGATCCGCAGGAAGTCTCTGTCCCTCCGCCGGTCTCGGAAGAACCACCGTCTATCAATTTTGCGCCTCTGGACAACGCAGTCAACCAGCTATCCCGCTCCGCTGAACACTACGAACAGGCAGTAAAAAAGAATACCGGAAAATCACTCCCCGATTCCAAACTTCGCGCATTAAATAGTAAATTAATACGGACGGAACGGGTCCTCGTCCATCCAGACGGTCTTCCGGGACGGCCTTGGTTCAAGCATATGCTGTATGCGCCGGGGCAATATACCGGCTACGGTGTCAAAACTATTCCGGGTGTTCGAGAAGCAATCGAACGGAAGAAATGGAAAGAGGCCGAATCGGAAATCATCCGTGCAGCACTCGTGCTCGAAGCAGAAGCAAAACTCATCGAATCAGCGGGGAATGAGTTTGAGTCAACGAAATAGACACCACAGATCATCACAGGACGGAGCTATCATGAAACCACTGTTCGCATTGTTTCTTCTGCTGGGCCTGACCATTGCCGTGGTGGCGCAGCCTCGCCTGACCGCAGTCAAATGCGGCAAACTGATCGACGGCAAGACAGACAAGGCAATCGAGAATGCAGTCATTCTGATCGAAGGAAACAAAATCAAAGAGGTAGGAAAGAACCTCAAGATTCCCTCTGCGGCGGTCATTGTTGATCTCTCTGACGAAACTGTTCTGCCGGGACTCATCGACGCCCACACACACGTTCTTCTCCAGGGTGATATTACCTCGGAGGATTACGATGTACAGTTGTTGAAGGAGTCGATCCCGTATCGGACATTGAGGGCTGCTGTTTCGTGCAAGACCGCACTCATGAATGGATTCACGACCATTCGGGACATGGAGACGGAGGGGGCAATGTACGCTGACGTTGACCTCAAGAAGGCCATCAACAACGGCGTCATCGATGGCCCACGAATGTTCGTCTCCACCAGGTCCATCAGCACAACCGGGCGATACGGCCTCTCCAACAAAGAATACGCCTGGGAGCTCAGAATGCCAAAAGGCGTCCAGGAAATCACAGGTGCTGATGAGGCAAGGCGGGCAGTGCGAGAACAGGTGTCGTATGGAGCGGATTGGGTCAAGATCTACGCCGACGGAAGCTACTATCAGACGGCGGACGGCTCGTTCCGGAGTATCCCGAATTTTTCCAACGATGAGATCATGGCCATCGGCGAGCAGGCACGAATGCTGAGGAAAAGGCTTGCAGCGCATGCAGTCACGCGCGACGGGATCTTGTATGCCATCAATGCGGGCGCCAGTTCAATTGAACATGGGACAGGAATGGATGACGAGTGCATTCGCGTGATGGCACAGAAGGGCATCTATTGGTGCCCCACCATTTATGTCGAAGTGTGGGTTGCTGAAGGGCGTGCGGCGCAAGGAAGCCCGATGTTCAAGATCATGTTCGATAAGATGCCGGCGCTCTTTAACAAAGCTCTCAAAGCGGGCGTGAAAATCGCGTTCGGTACCGATGTCGGGGGATTCGATTGGAAAGAAAACGAAGCAAAGGAATTTGCCTACATGGTAAAATGGGGTATGACGCCGATGCAGGCAGTCAAATCCGCCACAACAGTTGCGGCCGAACTGCTTGAACAAACCGGAAAAATCGGCGAGATTTCCCCCGGTGCCTTCGCGGACATCATTGCCGTCAAAGAGGATCCGTTGAAAGACATCACCGCACTAGAACGGATCACTTTTGTGATGAAAGACGGAAAAATATACAAGGGCAAGTAATGGGTGTCGGAGCAACGACGCCGTGCAGATAACAGCCAACAACGAACTGTCATTGCCATGAAAGCCAAAAACCTCTCTGAGCAGCGAAAACATTTTCCCTCGCTCGTGCGAACGGTGAACGGATCCACTGTTGCCTATTTTGACGGACCAGCGGGGTCGCAGATGCCTCGGCAAGTCATCGATGCGATCTCGTCATACTACGCGACCTCGAACGCAAACACCCACGGGTTATTTCTTACAAGCCGGGAAACAGACAGCATGATCGAGGAAACCCGGGAAGCTGTGGCATGTTTTGTTGGTGCACCGCACGGCCGTACGATTTCATTCGGCGGCAACATGACGACACTGAACTTCTCCCTCAGCAAGGCAATTGAACGCTCGCTGCAGGAAGGGGACGAAATCCTCATCACGCAGCTCGACCACGAAGCCAATCGCGCACCGTGGCTGGCACTTCGAGAGAAGGGCATCGTTGTGCGTGAAATTCTTCTGAAGCACGACGGCACGCTCGACTACGAGGATGCCCGACGAAAAATCACGGAGCGTACAAGGCTTGTTGCCATGGGATTGGCATCGAATGCGCTCGGGACAGTCAACGACGTGGAGCTGATCAGGGAATGGACCCACAAGGTCGGATCCTGGTTGTTGGTCGACGCCGTCCATTTTGCGCCTCATTTTTCAATGGATGTAACCTCACTCGACGTCGATTTTCTTGTTTGCTCGGCGTACAAGTTCTACGGTCCACATGTGGGGATCCTGTATTGTCGTGACGGTTTGCTCGACCAGCTTGAGACGGATAGACTGAGAACGCAGGATCCGAGAGCACCGCACAGAATAGAAACGGGAACATTAAATCACGCAGCAATTGCCGGGGTGAAAGGTGCGATTGAGTACCTCGCTGGTTTGGGGATCGGGAAGAATTTACGAGCGAAGCTTGTAAGTGCAATGAACGTCATTCACGGACATGAGGGCGAACTTGGCCACCGAATCCATTCCGGCCTACGACGAATCAATGGCCTTACCGTTTACGGTCCTCCGTATGGCAAAGCGCTCAGGGCACCGACCATTTCGTTCACAATGAACACGTTGCCAGCGGGTCAGGTTTGCGATGAGCTCGCAAAGAAAGGCATCTTTGCCTGGGACGGACATTTCTATGCTATTCGTGCTGTCGAGATTCTGGGACTTCGCGCAAAGGGTGGATTGACGCGAGTGGGTGTCCTGCTCTATAATACCAGCGATGAAGTGGAGAGACTCCTGGAGGGAGTAAAGGAAATTGCGAAAAGACGCTAGGCGCGTCCAAGATACCCGGCAGAAACACAAACAGAGTATGCACGAGGAGAAGAACGTTTTGAAAGACAAACTGGACGATACTGCACCCCCACGCGTGTGGCCCCGCACGCTAGCCGTCGTGGTTCTATTTGCCCTCATCGCATTTGTCGGCAGCGATGGATACTTCAATGAATGGAAAACCTACAGGCTATTGCGGTACTGGAACGTGTTGGAATTGAAGGATCGAAGCGATTCCACGTGGCAACTGACCGCTCATCGGGATTTCACACTCCTGAGTATTGCCGACATTCGTTCGATTGCTGTCCCGGAGAGTCTGGTGGCGTTCGATCGACCCTACCATGATTCGGGTTTTTATCGTATCTACTTCCGATTGTCGGATACGTCTTCCCCACGGCTCCAAAAAATGGCCGACATCCTTGCACGTCTCGATACAGGTCACGTGCTGTCGCGTTCCGTTGAAAATGCCAAGAAAGCTCTTCGAAATCTCGGTGAACTCCTTGGACGCCAACAACAGGTTGCGCGGGACACAATTCCGGGACGCCAACAGCAGGTTGTGAGGGACACAATTCCAGGACGTCCACAGCAGGTTGTGAGGGACACAATTCCACCACGCCAAAAGCAGGTTGCGCGGGACACAATTCCAGGACGCCAACAGCAGGTTGCGAGGGACACAATTCCACCACGGCAAAAACAGCTTTCGAGGGACACAATTCCATCCGCCAAGCGTGACACGCCATGGAAGCTTTCACGTGGCATTCAGTCCCTCGGGACGGAAGAGGAGGCGATCGCAATCGCGAAGAAAATTGCGACAAATCCTCAGTTCATCATCGGTCTGGGTCTCGGCATTGCTGCTTCGACGGGAATCGACATGCTTCGAGGGAACGCATTCTGCGCAATGGCAAAGAACGATGTCTTTCGTGTTGACAGTATGAAAGCTGGAGCGCGCACCGGTCGATGGGAGGGATCACCAATCGATATCCTGTGGGTGCTGAGACCGACACAGTGAGCCGTAGAGGGCTAACGAGCTTGAACAGCAGGAATCATTGAAGTAGTGATCCAAAACGACAACCGCAGAACTCCGTGAAACAAGTTCTTTTCATTACGTACTATTGGCCCCCCTCCGGGAAAGCGTCACTCCACTGGCCTCTTTTTGTCATGAAGCATCTTCCGTCTTGCGGATGGCATCCGAGCGTCCTCACGGCTGAAGCCGACACGTTTTCGCACCGGGACCAATCGCTTGTCGGTGAAATCCCTCCCGATGTCCGCGTGGAAAGAACAGCCGGCTTTGAGCCGTTCAATTTGTACCGTCGATTTCTGGGGAAGGAACAAGACGTTCCGCTTGTCGCATCCGAAACCATTTCAAACTCTCAAGCAAGCCTTCGACACAAGATTTCTGTGTGGATTCGGATGAATCTCTTTGTGCCGGACGCACGAGCCGGCTGGATGCTTTCTGCCGTTCGTGGCGCACGACGGCTGATATCCGATCAACACATTGATGCAATTGTCTCCATCGGACCGCCACACACGGCACACGTTATTGGCAGGCGCCTGAGCAGAAAGCACAGCATACCGCATGTCCCGGTCATGATCGATCCCTGGACGGACATTTCCTACTACAAGGGGCTCCGCCGAAATCGACTCACACTCCTTCTTGACACCAAATTGGAAAAGGGAGTGATGGAGCATGCGGCTCAAGTGGTTCTTGTGACCAAGAGTCTGCGGGAGGATTTCGTTTCAAAATATCCATTCCTGGCAGAAAAGAGCCACGTGCTGTATTGGGGATTCAATGAAGAGTCCTTTCGCGGGATCAGACAAGAATGCGATCCTTCTGCTGAATTCATTCTGCATGCGGGAAACATCTTTGACTACCAGAATCCCGAACATTTCTGGATGGAAATCGCCGAAGAAAGGTCCCGCGGCCGGAATCTCCGGCTGCGATTCATCGGCACGGTCGGCCCCCGAGTGAAATCAAGCATACAGGCGCACGGCCTCGAGCCGTATACCGAGTATGCGGGCTTCGTGCCGTATGATCAAGTTGTCCGGGAATTGTTCCGCGCATCGTATCTCCTCATGTGTCCGACCGAACGGAGACATGTTCCGGGGAAGTTGTTCGAGTACTTGAGAGCGGGCAGACCAATTATCGCGTTCGGAGATGACAATGAAGAAGTTGCTTCGATCCTTCGCGACGCGAATGCCGGCGTCCTCTTGCCCTATCACTATGGTGACAAAAAGGCATTCGAAGAACTCAGGAGTGTCTCACCCAACATCCACCTCGCCCTTCAATACAATCGTCAGTCAATCGCGCAAGGACTGGCAAATATCCTGGACATGACAAAGAGATAGAGTGAGAAGAAAATCTCGTTGAAATCCAGGTATCCAGAAAACATTATTGCGGAGTGCGCATTCTCAGCGGGCGTGACAGGCAGACCTCGAAATCGAGGTAGTTCCTTTCTTCAAAAACACCGTTGCTTCTTCCACAACGTACGCTAACGTGCTGTAGGGGGAGCTACTGCATTCGCCCCAGCTGCAAGCGGCGCAGTAAAAACAATATTCACAACGAAACCGTTGAGTCGGCAAATAGCACGGGGCGGCATTTTGAGGACATCGATTCCCAGGCAACACCTATTTCAGATATGGATTCGGCGGTAATTGCAGCGTAACAAATCCTTGGTTCTTCAGAGCCTGTTTGAGGGTCTCGTTTGGCTGTTCTTTGAAGAGAATAGTACAAACTGAGCCGTGAGGCACGATCCCAATCGAACTGATGAAGCTCCTGAGCGCGAGTTTCCGCTTTATTGTTCCGTACACTTTCTTATTGAGCGGTACATCCAACAATCCATCCACCTGCTGATGGCTCGCATAGTTGGTGTAGTGTTTGAAAGCGATGCAGGGGAGGCCGATGCCCATCGCGACTTTTTCGATTTCCCGCTCAGAGATCTTGAAGACATAGTTTCCCACTATCTCCCAAGAGAATCGATTCTTCCAAAAACGATTGATGAGGAAAGGATCTATTTTGTCGAGAATGTTCTTGATGAACATCAGCACTGACATTTTCGATAGTATGTCGATGGGTTCGGTTACCATGATGGTTGCAATTCTGCTGACGCGGATCATTTCATAGAGTCCGAGATATGCTCGAGGGAAATGGTGGAATGCTTCTTTGCACATCACGTAGTCAAATGATCCGTTTCCGAATGTCAGCCGCTCAACGTTTTGTTTGCTGTATTCTTTTATGAGACCTTCGGCGTTTGCTTCCCTAAGTAAAGCGTCGGAAAGATCAGACGCGACGACATTTTGACCCATCCCCAGCAAGTAGTTGGCTTCCAGCCCGTTGTAGTCCGCAACCGTCAGCCATGATTTGCCGGGTTCGAGGAATAGATCCAGCTGCTTCAAGGGTTCCGCCATGAGTCTGTAGATAGCACAATCCTTGTTCTTGATATGAAAGAGACGCTGTTCCTTTTCGCTGACCATGTTCGCGATATTGACTTCCTGGGCCACATAGTTTCTTTCAACCACATCTGTATGTTGCTCAGCCATAGAATGTTATCGATTGTTGAGAATTGTGTTGTAGGTTTCGAGAGTCTTCAAGGCGGTGTGTGCCCAGGAAAATTCAAGGGCTCGGGCGAATCCTCGTGCTCTCAAATCCTCAGCGAGGTCCTTCTTTCTCAGTACGTCGGCGAGAACTGCCACAAGACTCTCGACATGATCGGGTTCAAAATAGAGCGCCGCATTTCCACCCACCTCAGGAAGAGAACTCCTGTTGCTGAGAAGCGCCGGACAACCACAAGCGAATGCCTCAAGGACGGGTATCCCAAATCCTTCATACAACGAGGGAAATATGAACGCTCCGGCTTTTAAGTAGAGGAATACGAGCAAAGCGTCGTTAACATCCATCTGGATCACGCGGCGAGATAACCCCAGTGCATCAATTTTCGCGGTCTCTTCCGTTGTCCAAGGGCCACCCCCCGCACACACAAGAGCATATCCATCCTGGGTGACAGGGCACGCTTTGAACGCGTCGAGCAGGAAGGGGAAGTTCTTATATGTGTTTCGTTTGCCAACATACAGCACGAAATTGTCGGGGGCGCGAATTGCTACCTGTACGCTCTTGATCGAGAGCGTTGTTGCGAGTGGGATGACGTCGATTGATGAAGCCGGTATTTTCAGAATTGCCGTGATGTCCTTTTTGGTGTGCTCCGAGATTGTTATGATGCGGGCCGCTTTTGACGCTACGATTGCCTTGTTTGATGATGTATAGTCGACTGTGCTGAACAGTTCGGGATAAAGTTCGTGTGACATGTCATAGATAGTGAGGACGAAAGGGATCGAACCGATTACTTTAAGGAAATATGGGCTATAGTAGGTCGGATGAACAAGATCCGGAGTGTTTTCAGACGGGAAGTTACGCCAGACATACCACTTATTCAATGTCTTGATGATCTCGTTTCTACCTTTGAACCTGTAAGAAGGGAAAAAGGGTCTGGTTCGGATAGAACCAAGATCGGGCAGATAGCGATTGTTTGAATACTTGATGATGAGCGATGCCTCGACCCCTTCCAATGAGCCAAACTGCTTCAGCAATTCGCAGTAATACCGGGAAATACCGCCGAATTCCTGAAACGAAAACACTTGCGGATCAAAGAGCACCTTCACAATCGTCTCCCACGCTGGATGCTTTGTCTTGTTCCAAGCGTCGCTGAGTCACGTTTCCTTTTGTTTCTCATTAATCCCTCCATGAGCAACGGCAATCCCAAAACCGAGAACTTGTGTTGGAGGTCAAACATGGTGTTGTTGAATTGTTTCGGTGTCGAGAATGAAAGGAATGCAACCTGCTGCCCATGAGAAAAATGATAGTAGTCTCGCGTGTGCCGATCGGGCGTCCTTCCCGAAAACGTGACTGTGGAGAAGATGATGGTGCGGGAGACGGACAACATTTGCTCGATTTCATGAAGTAGATCGGCGAAGTGTTCGAAGCTTTCGAACGATCTGACTGTGTCCACGGAACCGATGGCGATATGGCCGCGGTCGAAACCGCGAGTAAATATGTTCTCACTAAGCGGATCACCCCAATACACGCAGTACAACGCTTCGTACTTGGCCAGAACCTGGGATCGGAATACCTGCGAGGAGATGTCTTTGCAAATCTTGCGTGCCGTCTGAGAATTCACGTTGGGTACACTCGTTGGAGGCTTCGTCGAATGAGCTGCCATAGTTTCTTGAACTTGTGCGGCTCTACGTATTTCCTGAATTCATACCGATCTGCCGCGTGATCGGCTGACACGAATGGAGGATGTACGATGGAGTCCAGGCTTGATGTCGGGCGGTTGGCGAGCGAATGAAAATTGTCGATCGTGTGAGTCGCATTCAGATTGAACCCGATGTTGGACACCAAATTGACATTGGGAGTGATGCACAAACCATTGTTAATCGACAGAGAGTACTGCCATTGGAAATCCCATGTGTCTTTGAGTCTGTTGAACACGAGATCAAACCTTTTGCGCCAGTACCTCTGCATTGCCTGCAAGGGAAACATATCTTGCAGCATATTCGTCGCCAGAAATTCCGGATACGTAGCGATGTTGACATCGTAAGCATCCCATGCCCGTTTCCAAGTAGCCCATCCCCAAACATGACTCAGGCCGGAAAAATAGTATGAGCCATTCCCGCGGAGGACTCCGTCCTGACAATTAACCCCGTTGATGTGCATTATTCTCAGGTCACGACGATACTTCTGAAGAAGCGATTCACAAAACGGGAAAAATGATTGATCCGGCAGACAATCATCTTCCAGAATGATACCTTCGTTGACGTTGGCAAAAAACCAATCGATGGCCGAACTGACTGCGACACGGCATCCCAAGTTCTTTTCCGAAAAATTCGTTTTCAGCGTGCAGTCCCAATCGATGTTCCTGATAATACTGCGTGTCTCTTCGCATTGAAGCTGTTCATTCTTTTTGCTGAGTCGAGGTCCATCCGCAGAGACAAAAAGTTGTCGCGGTCGAATAGCCCGAATCGTTTGAAACACTCGTTCGGTAGTGCCGGGGCGATTGAAGATGAGAAACAGAATGGGGGTGTCAAAAAGTTGGGGTGCCATCGTTACGACACATTGGTAAATGTCTTCTGGACTGCTTTCTGGAACAATGCCGGGGTCAAAGCCCTACGACGTTGTGAACATCCTCAAAAAACGCTTCACGTAGGTTCGATAGCGTGTCATAACAACACCGTCGTTCAATGCCCAAAAAATAACCATCGCCCTTGCTGCATCATAGACATTCAAGACGCCAAGAGCGGATGAATCGGGAATGCCGGAATATGCCGCATGCAAGGGAAACTGTTTAGAGAGTTCAAAAAGAGATCTCTGAATTCGTGGAACAATCCTTCTTCCTTGCCGATAAATGCGGTTCACATTCAAGTTGTTCAGAGCAGCCATCTCCTTCACAGCTTCGTCGATCAATGAGCGAGAGTATTCATTGCGTTCACTGAGGGCCGCGGACAAGAGTGCACTCAGATCAAATTTGTATGAACTGGTTTTTTCCGGAAACGCATCTCGCAGCTGCAGAAATGCTTCAAAGGCAATCACGCGGAAGGAAGGACAGACTTTGAGCATGGGGTGAAACGGAATAGTATTTTCCCGGAAAAACCTTTCTGATTCTGTCTTGTCATGTCCGTGAAAATAGGAGGCGCCATTACTCCGCCCTGAGGAACCATGGATTGCGAACGGGCGATGCGTAAACGCATATGTTTCGAGCGCCGCGGCACAGGCGAACGCGGAATAGGCGTCGGGTGTTTGTGATCGGAAAAACACACCGTCCTTTTTCATGGAATTGATCACGTCGATGTGGACAAAGCCGCAGTACAGTCCCGGAAGATCAAATGTATAGAATGGTCGAAAACTCAGAACGGTTCTCAGCCATTCGGCAGAACGACGAATTTCAACATCATCCCCAATGGACCAAGACATCTTATGCCTCAGATGCTCATCGGGATGATTCGGCCACACATACTGTGCGATGCCGGAGGTCACTGCGCGCAAACCGGTCTTCTCAACAATGGTGTTGACACGCTGGATTGCTCCTGGGAGCAGTCCGTCATCATCGCCGAGAAACAAGACGAATCCATCTCCAACATGCTTCAGACCAAATTCGAAATTCTCCGACATACTCACACGTTTACCGGTATTGAGATATTGAATCCGGGGGTCTGTAAACGATGCGACCACTTCGCGCGTGTTGTCCTGGCTGAAATTATCGCTTACGATGATTGTAAGGTTGGGATACTGCTGCTCCACAACCGTGCGGAGGGTGTACAGGAGCGTCTCAGCTCTTTCTCGCGTCGGAATAATGACGGTGTATTTATTGCTTTCACCCATTGCTTAGCAAATATGATTGCTTGTCGTTATCGTCATGATGTATGATCAATCAAAACAAACGTCGAATCTTCAACGTGTCCCGTAACGTCGCTGTTCCCATCACGGTGCTCAAGAGCGCTACCCCAAAGACTATTACCAATATCACGAATTTCGCAATATCTTCCAAACCATCTCTCATGATGAATCGTCCTGCCCCGGTGACAACCAGGGAAATCACGAGCAGCTTACCCACATCATTGCGATACCATGACCATTGTTCAAGCTTCAATAAGCGTAGATGCATGAGCTGGACAACGATAAGGAGATATCCTACATTCAAGACGATCCATATGCCGGCAGCACCCACAACACCCCACGCTATCGTTGAAAAATATATTGCAGGAGCCAAAAAGACGACAGCGACCAGGTTTGTGGAAAAGGAAAGCTTTGTCCATCCATGCGCGAGCTGTAGGGCATAGGGGAGATGCATAAGTCCGTGCAGCATATTTCCGATCACCAAGAGACTCACCAATAGACTCGCGTGCTCGATGATTGCCGGATCCCTTACCCATAGGCTAAGGACCTCTTTCGAAAAGAAAGCGAGAGTAAGTGCTGACGGAAGAATAGCGACCGACATGAACTGGCAGCCCTCGTGATAGGTTTGGACGAGGCCGTGCTGATCATTTTTGGAAACTAACTCTGTCAAACGGGGATAATACGCTGTGAACACCGGTGTGATGAGTCTATATAATACTGCGGCCACCATCGCGGCGAAGGTGTAATACCCGAAGTCAGCGAGAGAAAGCAGCTTGCTGAGCAAGATCTTATCCGTCTGCATCAGAATTGTGGATACCAGGGAAATGCCGGTCATGCCTGCTGCAAACCGCCAGATTTCCTTCAACACATCTCCACGAAATATTCCTTTCTGCTCGGAAGAGAGATTCTTCCACAATACAGCCCGCAGCACGATCACTTGGGCCAGTGCCATCACTGCCTGCCAAAAGAAGAACACCTGAACTGTCGGGTGTATCAGCCACAACGCTGCTACCGCGCCCGCTCCCTGCAGCGTAGCAAATACTGCAAGGATCGAATTCACGAGGACTTGACGCTGCAAACCGTTAAGGCCCCCTATATACAACGACACAGGCCAACGCAAGCCCACGACCAATGCCATGATCCAGAGAACTTCCAGGAGGAATTCCCGAGACAGTTTTTCCGGATTCAACCAATGATACGCGATGAAATGAGATGCCAGCGCGATAACGGCAACGACGACCAGAGCGATTCCCCAATAAACAATTTCCAGTGTGCGCGCCGTATCAGCCATGCGGCGTGCATTTTTCTGATCAACAGACAGACGGGCCATTTCTCTGGCAAGGGTTTGGGACAACCCGAGATCGAGCACCGCGAACATTGCCTGGAGAGATGCAAAAATTCCGACAACTCCATAAGACTCTACACCCATCAAACGGATGTAGAGGGGAACAAAGATCACTCCCATCAGGCCGGTCCATGCACTCCCGGCAAAATTTGCAGCAATATTCTTTCGTATGAGAGACACGGAGCGCTAGTTCTTCCTCAGCCAGGCGCCCGGCCAATGAGTGACGTTGAGCGAAAGTTCGCTTTCGTTGAAAGGCCACCGTGGTTGCTCCAGGGTGAACTCGGGATGGTGTTGTTGGAATTCGACAGCAGCGGCGGCGGGGTTATTCCATTTCCAATCCGGACTTCCTCGAGGTACATCGAATAAATCGAGCATGCTTCCGTCAGTTGCTACGATATATGAATTGGGAGTCACAAGACTATGATACGCTTCAAGTTCGTTGGCAACATGCTGCTTTGTATGGTTGGAGTCGAGAATCACCAAGACGGTTTCACCGGGCTTGACCATACTCTTGACTCTCGCAACAATCTCAGGATCGGTTGAACTTCCCTCGACAAGAGTGAGAAATCCAAATAATTCATGTGCTTGAATTGCCTGGGCGTTGTGTGGGCGAATCTCGATATCGATACCAAGAACTCTTCCCTTTCCCATCGTTTTGCAGAGGCTGGCATAGTAGATCAGGGAACCGCCGTGCGCAATGCCAGTTTCAATGATCACGTCAGGTTTGACGCGGTAGATCACTTCCTGGATACGAATCATGTCCTCGGGAAGTTGGATGATGGGTCGTCCCATCCAACTAAAGGTATATGGATATTTTTGATTCCATCCCACCTTGAGCCATTGACTCGATATCAATTCAAATGCTTCTTTCGAGTACAAATCAATGGTTTTCGTACGGGCATCAATCTCATACGTCAGTGTTTTCAAATCCGTATCTATCGTGAGTCTCATTGTTGCGGTCTCTTGGCAGTGAGAAGGTTGTTTTTCCACCAGGCAATCGTGTGTTCTAGTCCGGTTTTCAAGTCGTAATGTGCTTGCCAACCGATGCTTTTGAGGCGGCGCGTATCGGCAATCAAAACGGGGGGTTCATTGGGGGGTGAGG
>Ga0315286_10004066_pt1 | contig 13970 bp, 8 predicted proteins | sample YL17G10_0_MG_FD_205038 | JGI IMG/M metagenome (GOLD analysis project Ga0315286, IMG submission 205038) | Sediment microbial communities from Yellowstone Lake, YNP, Wyoming, USA - YL17G10_0 | ecosystem: Environmental > Aquatic > Freshwater > Lake > Sediment | place: USA: Wyoming | collected... | reverse complement strand
AACGTCGGCCGTTCGCGGAGACGCTCACGGGAACTGATTACCCGCCTCCGTCCGTCATTTGTTCGCAAGCTTCTTATCCCCTCCCCTGTTGCCACCTCCGGCAACGGGGGAGGGCTAGGGAGGAGGCGCTGTCACCAGGCGGCGCTCGCAACGTGGCCGAGTGCCACCCTACGGACACAACGCATCGATCCGCGCTGCAATATCGGCGTCCGATGGAATGCTCGGATCGATCACGCGGAAGCTCGGCGGTACCGGCGTGAGGCCGAGCAGATGGCGGGCGATGTACACGATGTCGGTGGCGACGTCGCTGCTTGTTCCGCTCGCATCCACGTCCAAGGCGTTGCCCATGGCATTCACGTTTGCTGCGATGTCGCCGTCTGACGGGATGCTCGGATCGAGCATGCGGAAGCTGGGCGGGACACAGGCCAGGCCGAGCAGATAGCGGGCGATGTACACGATGTCGGTCGCGACGTCCGGCGGTGGCCCGCTGCCGTCTACATCGAGGAAGCAGCGTGGTGTCGGTGTCACGGTCGGCGTGGGCGTTGCCGTAGCCGCTGGGGCACACACGCTGGGCGAGCCGGTGCAGGTGTAATCCGGCTCGACCGTGCAGTTCGCGCTGCAGCCGTCGCCGCCGGTGGTATTCCCGTCGTCGCATTCCTCAATGGGGTCAACCACCCCGTCACCGCAGACACCGGTGCTGATCGTGTTCAGGCACTCCTTGTTCGGGTCGGTGCCCCTCGACGGGTCGTGCGGGTCGACCTGGTTGGTAGCGATGGTTTGTTGGAAGTCGAAGCTGATGCGTGCAACGTTGCGGACTTCGGTACCCGTCACAAGCCCCTGCTTGGGTTTGCTCACATACGAGAAGTAGCCTTGCCCGCGGCCGGTTCCATCCTCCGGAGGCAGGAAGCCAATGTCGACCGTTGGCGGCAGACCCATGACCGGGTCGATCGAGTAGAGGTTGGCGTACACCTCACCCGTAGTGAGATGAATGCCCGCTTCGATCTGCACTTCAAAACTCACGCCGTTGTATTCCATCGGCACGGACGTCTCGAAGTGCTGCGACTTGGCGGGAACGGCGATGCGCGTATCGCCGAAGCCGATCTCGGTCAGCTCGAACGTGGTCCAGTCCAGATCCCCGTCGAGTTGGTCGGTTACGGTTACAATCTGCGCCGGTGCGGTGGCGTTGCTCTCGTTCTCGAAATCAACCCGGTAAGCCAGCGTGTTGCTGGCAGCGATAAAGCCGTTGGTGCCGAAGCCGGCGGGGCCGGTCTTGGTATTGGGGTCGGTTGCGCCAGCAACCGCGGCCTGTTTCGACTTGAGGCTCTCAGCGTAGAGCTGAACAGAGTCAAGGAGCTCTTCCGGAATCAAGTCGGGCCAATGGGGGAAGCCGCCAAACTCAAGGACCATCTGCACAGCATCGACGCAGTTGTCAAACAGCCCACTGAACGGATCCTTCCTGCTCTTGAGAACGTCGATCATGGCTCTCATACGGGCGGCGGTTGCTTCCGACACGTCGAATTCAACCGCCGTTGCCGAGTTCTTCCGCCATTCCGATTCCGCTTCCCAGCTCTTGAATTCGGTAGGGCCAAAAGGTCTGGGGCCGCCCTTGGGATGCTTCGACAAGTAGGATAGCGGGGAGCCTTCAACCGCTATGGCAGCATGCCCTTCCCAGACAAATACGCCGGGCTCGACATAAACTGTGACCTTGACTAGACCCAAAGGATCGACATACCGAGTTGGGGCATTGCCGGCATACATGTAAACATTCTCCCCGCCAACTCCGCCCAGCGGGTCGGCACTCAGCAATCGACCGAGCGAAGGTTGGTAGTGCCGTGAACGCATGAAGCTTAACCCGTTCTTCACATTCATCACCCCGAACTGCCCTACGAATTGGAACGAGTTCGGAATGGCTTCCGTCTGTCTGAACAAGCCACCAAATGGCGAGTAAGCGTAAGCATTGGCAATGGCTCCGGCGGAGGTCACAAGTTGCTGCACGTTGCCGATGGCGTCGAAGGTGTCGTAGGCCGGGTTGCCGCCTGCATCCGTCCGCGACAGCAAGCCGAGGCCGTGGTCGTAGTGGGCGAGGAGATTGCCGGCACCGTTGTATTCGCCGACGACGTTGCCCAAGCCGATGGGGTCAATCACGAAACGCTTCGTCACGCCATTCTCGGTCGTGGCCACGCGATTGCCTAAGGCGTCGTAGGCGTATTCCGAAGTGTCTGCACCTTTGCTGACGGCGATGAGGCGGTTCTCGTCGTTGTAGGTGTAGGTGGTAGTGCCGCTGGGCGAGGTCTCCTGAATCAGGTTGCCGTCGAGGTCGAAGACATAGTCCGTGTCGCCCACACTGACATACTGGTTCAGGTTGTTGGCGGTGTATTCGGTGGTGACGCCGTTCTCGATGGTGTGGATGCGGTTGCCCAGGGGGTCATAGACGTAGGCGAGGTCCTGGCTGGGGATTTGTGGGTCCGTCGAAGTCAGCACGGCACGCGTCAACTGGCCGAGGTCGTCGTAGTCGTAGGCCCAGGTGCCGTAGTGCGTGGCCATCGCGGTGCGACGACCGCGCGTGTCGTAGGCGTAGTTGAACCACGAGATCGGCGTCCCGTCGGCCAGGCGGTTGGTCAGGGTCAGCAGTTGGCCGGCGGCATCGTAGTCGTAGATGGCAACCATGCCGTTGCCCAGCGTCTTCCGGGCGAGGCGGCCCGCCGCGTCGTATTCGTAGTGCACCACCGACTGGCCCAGTTCGTTGGTCATGCTTTCGAGCCGGCCCGCGGCATCGTAGGAGTACATCAACTGATGGCCGAGTTGGTCCACGCTGGAGGCGCGGCGGCCCGCGGCGTCGTAAGTAAAGGAGAGCCATTTGCCGCCCGTAGAGGTGATGTTGGTGAGGCGGTCATTGGCGTCGTAGGACATGACTGAGTAGTCGAGGGGCGAGAGCCCAGGGTCGAGGGTCGTGGCGTTGGTAAGGTTGCCGCGCACATACGCGTATTCGGCACTGGAACCGTCGGCGAAGAGCTTGCCAGTAAGCTGGCCGTTGGGGAGGTAGTCAGGAGGCTGAGGGTCGTAGGTGTAGCTGATGTTTGTGCCGCGTCGGTTCGTCCATCTGATCGCGTTGCCGAAGGTATCGTAAACCGAGCTTTCGCTGCTGCTGTCGGCGTACGTGATGGACTGCAAGTTGCCGGCACCGGTGTAGGCGTAGCGCGTGACGTTGCCGTTTGCGTCGGTGACGGAGGCGAGGCGGTTGAACGCAGCGTGATACGTGAAGCGTGAAGCGTGGCCGAGCGGGTCGGTGCTCTGCGTGAGATTGCCGTTGCCGTCGTAGGCGTAGCCGTAGGAACGGCCGGCAGGATCGGTCAGGCGCACGAGGTTGTAGTGGTCGTCGAACGCCAGATGCACGGCGTTGCCGAGGGCGTCCTCGGCCTTCACCAGCAGACCACGATGGTCGAAGTAGAAGTGGCTAGAGTCAGTGAGCGTGTCAGTGGCGGTGACCTTGCCGGCGGTGTCGTAGGTGAAGGTGACAAGTTCGGCGTTGTCGTCGCGGTAGGTGCTGCTGAGGCGGCCTTGGACGTCGTAGGTGAAGTAGCGCCGCGTGCAGCAGGAGTTCGCCGCCTCGGTGAGGGCATGCCGACTGGAAGTCGGCGTTCCGGCATATACATAATTGGCGGTGTGGCCGTCGTAATACTGCGCGGCCAAGAGGTGCTCGTTCGCACCGTCGTAGCTGAAGGCCGTTTGTCGGCCCAGGTGGTCGGTGATGCTCTGGATACGCCCCGCGCCGTTGTAGGTCAGTTGCAGATACTGACCCGAAGAGTGCGTGAGGCTGGTGAGCAGGTCGCTGGAATAACCACAACTGATGCGGTTGCCGTTCGGGTCTTCCACGTAGTCCAGCTTGCCGTCGGCGCGGAAAACGCGCAGCAGGCCCACCGGCTCACGCAGTGAGAACGCCCCGCCGCCCAGCGGTGTGAGCGTGGCGTGATCGCCGGACTGGGCAAAGTACCTCCCGCTGTACCGGCTATCCGGCTGGAAAACGCGCCGCGAACCACCCGGTCCCGTTATCGTGACGGTGCCGTCGGCGGCGACGGAGAGCGAGTATTGCCAGTTGTGCGACCAGCCTCTGCCGAACGGCCCGAGCTCGAACCGTTGCGAGATGGACTCCGGGAACGAGCGCGAGAAGACCAGCGGCAGGCCCGGCGCTTCCACGGCCGCGTCCACCGCGCTCGCAAGCGTGCGGAGCGGACTCAATCCATCAGCTTGCAGGAACTCGAACGCGAGCAGTTGCCCCACGTCCACCACGCGCTGACCCAGTCGGCCGAGATACGCCGCGTTGTCATCGAGCATGCGCACGTAATCGCCCCAGGTCGTGCCGACTTGGCTGGTGAAACCGGCCCAGATCACTTCCCAGGCCTCGGTGTTTATGGTCGGGGGCTGCATGCTGGTTTTCAGCGCGGCCCAGTCCACCGCGGTGGTGTCGTCTGCCCGGAGCACGCCGAGGTTCCAGTTCATGGGTGGATAGGCGAAGTCCCACGGCTGTTGCCAGCCAGCGTAATAGACCGGCACACGCACCGACTCGCCGGGTTGCAGCACACCCGGAGTGTCGCCGCTGGCGAGCAACTGCACGGAGTGGCTGAACCCTTCGGGAACGGCGGAAGTCCAGAAGCCCTCCACCAGCCGCGTGGGCTGCAAGGTGAGGAACGCACGTTCGTGCCCGTTCTGCGTAGCGGTCAGCACCAGCAACGGCGCGGCCATGGCGGCGTTGCCGGTATTGCGGTACTCGACATAAATGGTGGCGAGCGCGTGATAGCCGAGTTGGCGGGGGACAATGAGGCTGGTTTCCAGTCGCGCTTCGCCCACCGGAAGAACCTCGAAGGCGTTGGCCAGCGTGCTCGTGCCCCACAACGGCGACGAAACGCGCACGGAATATGCGCCCTCCGGCACGCTGCTGAGATCAAACGTGGCCGTCAACTGCGTGAACGAATCGGCGGAGACGCTCGTCGCGCCATACGCCGTGCCGTCAGATGCGACCAACTCGGCCACGGCGGTGGCGTCGAATCCCGCGCCCGTCACCGTCAGCACAGCGACCGCGCTTTGGCCGTGGCGGCTGGGCGTGACGCCGGTGACCTCCAGCCGGGAAGTGGTGGCCTGGAGCGCGAACTGCCCGTTGCCGGGGACCGACTCGCCGCGGACCAAGATGTAATAGGTGCCCGGCGCGGCGGCGGGAATGAGGATTTGCTGATCCGCGCTGCCCGGCGTGGCGGCCCGAAAGTCGAACGCACCGCGCGTTGGCAGCGCGCCGAAGCGGACATAGACCTCGTTGGCCCCCTGACTGTCCGCGTCGTCCAACCGGATCAGCAGGTTCTGCCCGGCGGGGACATCAATGCGGAAGTATTTCTCGTCGCCGTTGCCGCTGAGGCTGCCCGTGAACGGAACAGCGTTGGTGAGCCGGGGAATCACCAGGTCCGTGGCTACGGCGAACTCGTTGTTCAGTTGGTGTCGCTCCAGCACCTGCCACTGGTCATCCACCGACAGCAGCAGGTAATAAGCGCCTTCCTCAACCGCGGGCAACGTGACCGTCAACGTGTTGGTGTAACTGCTACCGACGGCCACATTGTTGGAAACCGCCGCCGACACCAGCAGGCGGTCGTTCACGTCGAGATACGGGTCGCGCGAAAGGTAGAGCGCGTCTTTCCAGGATTGGCCGGAGAGATTCCCATCGCCGGCGTTGCGGACGGTGTAGGTGATTTGCGCGGGCTGGCCGATGGCAAGGTTGGCCGGGACGTTCAGTTGGGTCACGGCCAAGTCGGGGATGGAGTTGGCGTCGGGGACGACGGTGATGGTGCGGGTGTCCGGCGCCGGAGCATGGTGCCCCTGGCTATCCATGACATCCAAACTAACAACGTTCGTGCCAAGAGTAATGAAGTTGACAAGTCCGGGATCCTTCAAAGTCGATGAACGCCCATCCCCCAGATCCCAGAGATATTGGAGTGGTCCCAAGTCTTCGGAGGCCGCGCCATGTCCGGCAAAACGCAGCGAGTCCCCGGATACCAACTCGCCAGAGTGCTTAGGGGCATCAATCTGGGACAGGACGAGGGAAACATCGGCCATCACCTGCACGTCGACGTAGGTGTTTCCCGCACCAGTATCTCGAGCCCGAACGGCAAGCAGGTTCGTGCCCGCCACTAAGGCGTTGTCGGGCGCTCCAAAGCTGAAGTTGTCTCGCGTTGCGCAATTGGGAGGAGTGTGTCCCTGGATGCCGTTCGAGATGTCCTGCCCGTTGATGAACACCTGGCCCCCGTCATCGACCGCGCCGGTAACCTTCAGATTCCGGGCGTTGGCGGGCAAGGTGAATGTCTTGCGAAGCAGGATGTCCGTATACAGCGGCCACTCGGTCCGCACGTATGTGGAGTTGTTCAGCGAGCAGCCACAGCAATCCGCTGTCGTGCCGAAGCCAGCATTACCGGCGGCGAATCCAGAGTCGTTGTACCCCGGCTGCTCGAAGCCCGTCTCTTCACCGAGGCTTACGACCTTATAGCGGTAACCTGTGTCCAGGTAGGGAATGATTGTTGTGGTGATTAGCCGCGCCTGTGCTGGGGCGCTCGGCGTGCAGAAGAGAAAACACGCAAGTGGTACCCCCAGATGCGTAATCCACGACTTCGAAGTTAGAGCCGAAGTCTTTCTCTCTGACATTTCTGTTGCCCCATTGGTTGCGCTCCCACTGACGGCTGCAGTCACATCGCTAACGTCCGCCGTAGCCGCACCGCCCCAGAAACGCGGCGTTGCCGATGCGCGATGTGCTGCCTCTACGAGAAGAGAGACTTCGGACTTCAGCCATCCCGGGCCTCCTTCCGGGTTGAACTTCAGACCGTCGCAGACTGACTCAGGAACCCCTCTCCCACCGAGAATGTCGAATGACGAGTTTCGAATGACGAATGCTGGATGCTGCCCGCGACCGCTACGCCACCATCGTGACTCGTTGCCTGTCACCTCTGCCACCAGGGCATCTGGATACAACGTTGGCGATTCCACATTCAGAAATCGACATTCTCCACGGGAGAGAACAAACCGTGCGACTTCTACGCCTGCGCGGGGGCCGGCGTCAAGGGACGAGCTGCAGCCATAATCCGGCGCTAAGCATCGCCGGGCCAGGCCAGACAGGGCTGTCCGAGAACCCACTGGGTGCCGTAGATACAGCGCTTTCGGGTGCTGACCACAAGGCGTTGCGGGACTTGGGAAAACCTTAGCGCCGGATTATGGTGCAGGTAGCGTGTCGCCTATGGCATGTCGCGCTCGGGTTCTTGGCTCGGCAACGTTGCCGCAAGTGGCATCCGCCGCGAGGGATTGATCGCCTCGGCTTACACGTACTATCTTACATCCCTGGAGGAGACTGCGATGGCCAAGGTTCTCTCGGCTCGGCTGGATGAAACGGTGGTCGATGAGCTGGAGCGCTTGAGTAAGCGCGTCGGTCTCAGCAAGAAACAGTTGATCGAGGAAGCCATTCGCCTGCGAGTGGCCCGCGACCGGCAGGGCGCTGCAGCGGATGTCTGGGCGGAAACGTGCGGGGCGTGGCGACGGCGCGAGTCGCCGCAGCGCACGATCCGTAGGGCGCGGGAAACCTTTGAGGCCGCGGTGACCCGCCATCACCGACGGGCAACGGACGCCTGAGGGCTGCGCCCCGCGCCCGTGCGGCAGGTCCGCTTCCGTTGGTCGCTACGAGCGTCTACAGAGGCTGCCCGTTATGCACCGGGCGCCCGATTTGATCACAAGCTCTGAGTCTTGCGGCGACTAACCCTAGATGCGCGTTTACGTCGACAGCGACATCCTCATCTGGCACCTCAGAGGGGAACGAAAGGCCGCCGCGCTGCTCCGGCGCCTGGCAAGGGAAACGGACACAGAGTTGTGGACCGGTGCCATGCAGCGGGCGGAGGTCGTGTTTTTCATGCGCCCCGAGGAAGAAGTCAAGACCCTCTCTTTTCTGTCGCGAATTCGAACCCAACCCGTTACCCAGCCCATCGTCGATCGTGCCGGAGCCTTGTACCGACGGTGGCACCCCAGCCACGGAATTGGCGTGAATGACGCCATACTTGCAGCCGTAGCCCAAGAGACTGGCGGAAAGATCGTGACTCAGAATCTCAAGCATTACCCGATGCCCGACGTCACCGTTCAAAAAGGATGGTAAGGGCGTGCATCGCAATGTCGACAGCAGGGCCAACCCGGGCTGGGCCAGGAGCTTGTCGATTTCTGCGAGCGCCTCCGCTGCCGTAAACGGGACGCTGACCCGTCGTGAGTTGGTGACGACGGCGTAGAACTCCGCAATGGTTTGTGGCGCGATGCAGAGCGCGGCATCGTCTTCGTGCGCGCTGTCGCGCAGTCGGACAGCCGCGGGATACTGCGGCTGCTCGTCATAGAATGAGTGCACGAGAACGTTGGTGTCGATCAGCCCAAGGTCAGTCGTCGTCCCCATAAATCTCTTCCCGTGTCAGGCGGCCGTAGACCCTGCCCTTGCGCACGGCGAACTCGATGCGGCGTTGGCGGCTCACATTCTTCTTTGTCGCCAGCTGCCGGCGGAGAAACTCCGCTTGTTCGGCAAGGGCACGGGCCGTCTTCTCCGGTAAATCGCTTACATCGATGCTCTGCATGTGGGTCACCTCCTTACTTCACACGGTTAGGTACCAGCTTACCACGGGGGCTCTTCGCGGGTCAAAAACGCCTCTCTCCCCCGCAGCGTGAGCGGGACCGTTGACCTCGCGACCGACAATCCAGAGGCCGCCCTCGATGTCCCGTTTCAGGAACTTCGGGGCTCCGCCATTTCGGGCCTCCTTCCGGGTTGAACTTCAGACCGCGACAGACGAACTCCGGAACCGCTCACCCAACGAGGGGAATGGTGAATGGTAAATGGTGAATCGTGAGTTTCGGATGAGGTCCGGTGCCTCGCCTGCTGCAAATTACATCGCGGCTTGGCGGATGGACCGCGTCCTGCCTCGTTGAGCATTCACCGGTAACGATTCGAGATTCGCCACCCTCCCGTGGAAGAACAACCTGTGCGGCTTCTACGCCCGTACGGGTGCCGGCGTCAAGGGGTCGGCGAGTGCTCTGCTGCGCACGCGGTGGCCTCGGTGACGGTGCTGTCCCTTCGTCTCGTGGAGGTTTGGCAAACTCGGAATCCGACGGGCCGATCTGGCTGGACGCGGTTGGCGGCAAGATCGACTCCGGACGCGGGGTTGCGCAGATGGAAGTTAGGTCAGCTCGTGCCGCACTCTGCAGCTTCGCTTGCTCGAATTCGCTGGACGGCGTAATGGTTGCGTACATGAAGATCGAGTACGATCCTGTGCACGACCTGCTGAATATCGAGTTCCTGTCAAACGTGGAGATTGACAAGTCCCTCGAGTTGGACGGCATCGTCTTGGACTATGCGAAGGACAAGCGGATCGTCGCCATTGAGGTCCTCGATGCGAGCAAGCGGACCAGTGCGGACCCACTGCATCTGATCGACGTGGCGATCGTTCGCGAGGCAGCCGAGCCGTGAACCCGATCTGGGTCGCTTGTGGCTACCGCCGCGAGCGCAAGGCGTGCAGACGGGTCACGCCGGGCACTCCCAGCGTTCACACCATCACCGATCTCAGCGCGTGATCCGGTAGACGTGCACGCCGTATGGTCGAGGGCAGCGTCGGACAGCGGGCGATGGTGAGTACGACTAGCGCCGTGCTGAAGGCGCCTCCACCCTAACCCTCCTCCGTTCGCGGAGGTGCTCACAGGAGGAGGGGAGCTGACCAACGTCCGCCGTTCGCGGAGACGCTCACGGAGGAAGGGAACTGATTAACGGCCTCCGTTCGCCAAGTCTTCGCAAGCCTCTTGTCCCCTCCCCTGTGGCCACTTCCGGCCACGGGGGAGGGCTAGGGAGGAGGCGCTTCGCCACGCGGCGCTCGTCTACACTGCGCCGTAACGAGAAGGTACATCGCAACATCGAGGCGGTGTTGAACGCGATGGCGGTGCTGAAAGCGCCTCCACCCTAACCCTCCTCCGTTCGCGGAAGCCTGTCCTGAGCCCGGTCGAAGGATGCTCACAGGAGGAGGGGAGCTTGTCAACGTCCGCCGTTCGCGGAGACGCTCACGGAAGAGGGGCGCTGATTGACCGCCTCCGTTTGCCATTTGCTCGCAGAAAAACCTCTCCCCTAACCCCTCTCCGACACGGAGAGGGGAATGCTGCCGTTCCGCCGCCAACTTGCGGTTCCCCCTTCCCTCGCAGGGAAGGGGGCCAGGGGATTAGGTTTCAGGCTGGCGCATCCCGTTTCGCTAAACACATGCGCCGCGGCGACCTCAGGCTATCTTGCGCAACGCCTCCGGCGTAGGAGAAATGGTCGAGTGATGGAGTCCTTCGAAGTCATCATCGTAGGCGGCGGTATTGCCGGTGCATCGCTGGCCTATTTCCTTGCGGAGCGCGGCATGACCGATGTGCTGATCCTCGAGCGTGAGGCGCAGCCCGGCTATCACGCGACCGGCCGGAGCGCGGCGGTGTTGGTGGAGTGGGATCCGCTCCCGGCACTGCGACAGCTCAAAGCGCAGGGAGGCGCGTTTCTGCGCCATCCGCCGCGTGGGTTCTCCGAGCATCCGTTGCTCCACCCGTCCGGGATACTGGTGCTGTTCCAAGAGCCGGTCTGGAGCGTGATGCGCGAGCTCGTTCCCCTTTTGCAGGAGCAGGGAGTCGTCGCGCAGCTGATGACACCGGTTGAGGTGCTGCAGCGCGTCGCGGTGCTGTCGGCGCAGTACTTCGACGGCGGCGTGTTGCTGCCGGAAGACGGGCACATCGACGTGCACGAGCTGTTGTGGAGTTATCTGCGCCATGCGGGGCAGCGGGGCGTACAGCGCCGGTGCGGTGTGGAGGTGGAAGGTGTCCGCATAAGGGGTGGGCGATGTCGCGGAGTGGTGACCAACGCCGGTGAATTGGCGGCGCGCTGGGTGGTGAACGCGGCCGGGGCGTGGGCAGGAAAGATCGGGCATCTCGCTGGCGCAGCACCTATTGAGCTCACACCGCACCGCCGCACGATCATCACGTTTGCCGCGCCGGAGGGCGTCGATGTGAGTCATTGGCCGCTCGTCGGGCACGAATCTCACCAGCTGTACTTCGCGCCGGAGTCTGGCGGGTTGCTGGCAAGCCCGATGGACGAGGAACCGATGGAGCCCTGCGATGCACAGCCGGATGAGCTGGTTGTCGCCGAGACGATCGAACGACTGGCGAATCTCGCCCCGCGCCTCGTGCCGAGGGCGCTCAAGCGAAAGTGGGCAGGCTTGCGGACCTTCGCGCCTGACCGTGTCCTGGTGATCGGCGCAGACCCGCTCGTGAAAGGGTTCTTCTGGTTGGCAGGCCAAGGCGGCTGCGGCATCGAAACCAGCCCCGCCGTCGGCCAGATCGCCGCGGAGCTGCTACTGGACGGCTGCACCGACCGCTACGATGCCACCATGCTGGCTCCGTCCCGATTCGCGGCCAGCTGACCGGGCAGCGGTGTGCCGCGCCTCAAGTCCCTGGCTTCTTGCTCCGCCCCCCGGCAACGAGGAACATCACGCTCTTCCCTGCAGCGTGCGGCGAGAAGAAGTCGGTCACGTCGTCGTCGAAGAAGGTAAGGCCACTCGCACCCAAGCGCAACGCGTAGGCGGCCAGGTAGATCTTGCCGCCGATGATCGCCGCGTCGAGTTGCGCAACACGATAGCCACGGTTGCCGAACCGCGACAGCACCGTATCGAGGTTGCAGAGCAGGAACACATCCACGTTCGCGTCGGCGGGGATCTCTTGCCCGAGTCCCAAATGGCCGGCTTCCCGGCGGAAGTTGCCGGCGCGCAGCAGCTCGAGCGCGTGCTGCGCGTGGTGATACACGTACGCACCGCTCGGCAGCCCGTCGACGGCGTTGACGATCAGATAGAGATCAGTCGGCGAAGCGCCGAACGGCGACACGCCGAAGTCCGCCGCTACACCGCGGGTCGCACAGTGCAAGACGGTCGACAGCTGCTCGAGTTGAATGGGCACACGTGCGAACCGACGCGTGGAACCCCGCCTTCCGATCACCTCGTCGATCGTCTCGTTCGGGCGCGTGCCCTGGCCGGCCTGCGGCAGCGGGAAGCTCTGCCCTGCCGGCGGGCTCGGCTCAGGCACTGGCGCTACATCACCTTCCCGCCACGCCTTCACCTCGTCTGCAGCCTGGAGCGCAGAGGCGGCATGCATCTCGCGGATCGCCGGATAATCCACCGCACGCGGCGACAGCGGCACCGTCTCCAACGCCAGCACCGGCAGCGCCGGTGGTGGCGGCCGGGCGGGTCGCGGGTCGAAGCCGAGCGGCACCAACGCCAGAGCGCCTTCGCGCCGGCGATCGAGATCGAGGAGTCTTTCGACCGTCGCATCGACGAACCCGCACACGACCCGTGCCGGCAGCTCGTCAGCCGCCGCGACCGCCAGCAGGTTCGCCAGCACCGTGCCGCAGTCCCAGAAACAGTGACGGTAGGCGCGGGCCTGGTATTTCCAACTGTTGCGCCAATAGGTCGAGGCGCAGGCGAGGATCACCGGCGCGCGTTGCATGGCGGGCTCCTGCCCGGTGGCGTCGACCAGAATGCGGCGATAATCACCAGAACGGAGTTGGTGTAACCCAAAGTCGTGCGGTCCGAAGTGATACACGCCGGCGCTCAAACCGGGCAGGTCCCCGCAGATGACGTACAGATCGATGTGATACAGCCCGCCGGTGCACGCCGCGGCGCGAAAGTACTGCTCCTCACCGCCCGGGTAGACCTTCTTGTGCGTGATGCCCGCGGAAAAGTGGAGCGCGCGCGCCAGCGAGATCAGATCGGGGATCCTCGGCGCGCCCGGCTGCACCCCCGTTGCCGCGATGGCCGACAGCGCCGGCACCCGCGACGGCGGCAACTCGCGCGGCAACGGAATCGGCTCGAGGTTCGGGTAGATCTTGAAGGGCCGCGGTTTGTTTTCCCAATCGAGGTAGTGACGGTTGGCGCGCAGGCTGGCCACGGAGTGCTTCGTGGCGTTGTGATATTTCCACGCGGCGTTCATGCCCGTTCCCTTTTCCCTGCTCCCTACCCACCCGCCAGTGGCGGGAACAGGTTCACCTCCTGACCGTCGTGCAAGAGGCTCGTCGGCTCGAGATGCTCGGCGCCCGAAACGATCATCCGGGTGTGCGCCGGTGGGATGGCGAGGCGCGTGATGACGTCGGCAACCGTCGCGCCCTCCGGCATCTGCAACGGCACAACGTTGTCCTGACTATCGGCAGGGAGGTACTTACGCAGGGTGGCGTGAAGTTTGACGATGATGGTCATGGCGTCTCAGAGATCGAGGAGATGGGAATGAGAAACCGGAAACGGGAAACCGGAAATTCGAAACCGGGAAATGGAAGAGTCTGCACAGTTTGCCAGTGTCCGGTTTCCAGTGTCTCATTCTCCGAAACCCTCAAGCAGCACACGCACTGTTCCGAGCCGCCTCTTCCGAATCAACCGGGGCGTCCCCCACGGCGACCGGGTAGCGCCCCGAGAAGCAGCCGTGACACATGCGCGTGGCCGGTTGCGTCGCCGTCAACACGCCGGCGAGCGACAAGTAGCGCACGCTGTCGGCGCCGATGCGCTCGGCGATTTCATTCTCATTCCGCCCGACGGCCACGAGCAGCGACTGATCCGGGATGTCGACGCCGAAGAAGCAACCGTGGCGCAAGGGCGGCGCCGCGATGCGCGCGTGCACTTCGCGGGCGCCGGCTTCGCGCAGGATGCGCGCCAGGGCGCGGAACGTGGTGCCGCGCACCAGCGAATCGTCGACGAGCACGACCCGCTGATCGCGGACGTGCGGGACATAGACGTTGTACTTGATGCGCGCCTTGAAGTCGCGCGTCGCCTGCAGCGGCTCGATGAACGTACGCCCGACGTAGTGATTGCGAATGAGACCGTGCACTAGCGGGATCTCCGACTCGCGCGAGAAGCCCAGCGCCGCGAAGTTACCGG
>Ga0315286_10004064_pt1 | contig 13972 bp, 15 predicted proteins | sample YL17G10_0_MG_FD_205038 | JGI IMG/M metagenome (GOLD analysis project Ga0315286, IMG submission 205038) | Sediment microbial communities from Yellowstone Lake, YNP, Wyoming, USA - YL17G10_0 | ecosystem: Environmental > Aquatic > Freshwater > Lake > Sediment | place: USA: Wyoming | collected... | reverse complement strand
ATAACGAAATACGAGAGGTTCGGGAACCGGATCGAGGGGCGCCCTCGGCCGGGCTCACAGCCTCGCCGTCGTGCGTCGCCGGACCCGTTTTCCCCTCGGCCCGCGCCAGGTAGGCGTCTACCACGGCGGCCCGCCCTTCGAGCCGCTCGATCTGCCGATCGATGATCTTTTTGTAGTCGAACTCGCCCCTCCTGATGAGCTCGTACTCGTCCTCCCACTCCTCGAGGGTTATTCTCCCTTCCATGCCGTTCAGGGTCTCCGCGTGCTTCAGCACCTCGTCCCAGTAGTTCAGGCTCACCTCGTAGAAGTAGCGGGCGATCGCGAAGCTCTCTTTCAGCGACTTCGCCCACTCGAGGTTGAAAAAGTATACGTGCTCCTTGTCGTACCTGCGGGCGAGCTGGAGGGTGGAGTCGATGATCAGCATATTCACGTGCATCTTGAAGAGGGTTTTGTAGCGTGCGAAGTCGTTCTCGGTCTGTATGAGGGCGAGACTCCGCACCGGGTTGTCGAAGGGCGAGACGAGCGCCCACTGCATGAACCGGATATTGCGCTCGAGGTTCGGGTTCGTGTGGTAGAGGTTCAGGACGTAGAGGTAGAACTCCTCCGCGTAGTAGAGGCGTCTCGCCGATCCGGGCGTGGGGACGAGGAGGGCGGCGCAGAGGGCGAGGAGGAGCAGGGCGAAGGTGAGCTTGTTTCTCATGGTTTTACAGCCTGTCAGTCCTCTTTGGCGCGAGGTCTCCCCTTTTTACGAGCGGATTCTCCGCCCCGGGATCCTCCCTTTATTCTTCGTCATTTTGGAGCCGAGTCTTGAATAGGGGCGCCTGGCCGCTCGTCGGACGCGAAGACGAGAGCGGGCGCGGGGGGAAAGGATTTGCTTGGGCTTTCCATTCCGTGTATATTAATGAAAATCATTTCACTGGTGGAGGGGACGCCGTGAAGATCGACGACGCGGGAAGGAGACCGGGGGTGGGCGGGGGAGCCGAGATCGACGACGCCGATGGCAGGTTCTTCGTCGAGGCGGGCGGAAAGCTCGACGAGACCGTTCGAGGGATAACATTCGACGACGTGCTGCTAAGGCCGGAGTACTCCGAAGTAACCCCCGGCGACATGGACGTTTCCACCCGGCTGAAGCGGCTCGAGCTCAACATCCCCATCGTTTCGGCGGCAATGGACACGGTGTCCGGATACCGGATGGCGATCGCCCTCTCCCGCGAAGGGGGGTTTTCGGTCATCCACCGGAACCTCTCGATCGAGGAGCAGGCGGCGGAGGTCGAAAAAGTCAAGCGGTCACAGAGCGGGATGATCATCGACCCGGTTACCCTCGGCCCTGAGGCGCCGCTGAGCAGGGCCCTCCAGATCATGAGAGACTTTCGGATCTCGGGTATCCCGATCACCGAAAACATGCTGCTCGTCGGCATCCTCACCAACCGCGACCTCAGGTTCATCAGCGACTTCGAACAGCCGGTGAAAAACCTGATGACGAAGGAAAACCTCGTCACAGCCCGGGAGGGCACGACTCTCGAGGAAGCGAAGTCGATCCTCCAGAAATATAAGATAGAGAAGCTTCCGATCGTCGACCGGAACTACCGGCTCGTGGGGCTCATCACGATAAAGGACATCCAGAAAGCGATCGAATTCCCCCGCTCGGCCCTCGACGAGAAGAAGAGACTCATCGCGACCGCCGCGGTGGGGACGGGCAGCGACCTTATCGACAGGGTGGACGCTCTGGTCGCGGTGAACGTCGACGCCGTAGTAATCGACACCGCGCACGGACACACGAAGAAAGTGATCGACTCTGTGAAGGCCCTGCGGAGGCGTCACCGCGACCTCCTCATCGTCGCCGGGAACGTGGGGACCGGCGAGGGGACGGCGGCCCTCATCGAGGCGGGGGTCGACGTGGTGAAGGTGGGGATGGGCCCCGGCTCGATCTGCACCACGAGGCTCGTCGCGGGGGTCGGCGTCCCGCAGGTCTCGGCGATCATGTCCTGCTACGAGGTGTCCAAGAAGCACGGCGTCCCCCTCATCGCCGACGGCGGCATCCGCTACTCCGGAGACATCGTGAAGGCCATCGCCTCCGGGGCCGACGCGGTGATGATCGGGAGCATCTTCGCCGGGACCGACGAGAGCCCCGGGGAAAAAGTCATCTACCAGGGGCGCGCCTTCAAGGAGTACCGGGGGATGGGCTCCGAGGGCGCGATGAAAAAGGGCTCCTCGGACCGCTATTTCCAGGAGGGGCAGGACAAGTTCGTCCCCGAGGGTGTCGAGGGGCTCGTCCCCTACAAAGGGAGCGTGCGGGATATGGTCTTCCAGCTCGTCGGGGGGCTCAAGGCGGGGATGGGGTACGTGGGGGCGCGGTCGATCCCCGACCTCAAGAAAAAGTCCCGCTTCATCAGGATCAGCTTCGCCTCCCTCAGGGAGAGCCATGTCCACGACGTACAGATCACCAAGGAGCCTCCCAACTACTTCCGTCCCGCGAACGAGTGACAGGGCGGCATACCTCCTACCATCTCACGGCGAAGTTTAACATCATGTTCTGGGCGGGGCGGGAGCCGGGGTACGCGCCGAGCTCTTCGACGAAGTAGGCAAGATCGATCCGGGTGGTTTTGAAATCCAAACCCACACCGCCCGTGAAATAGCCGCCGTCGAGGCCGATTCTGAGGTTCAGGACCCGGAGTGTGGTGAGGCTCATTCCCGCCTTTACGTTCGCGAAGAAGGGGGAGAAGTCGAGGAGATTCGCGTAGTCGACCGCGACGACGAAGTCCTTCACTCTGCCCGGACCCTCTTTGCCTCCCGATGCGAATGCGGGGTGAAAAGCGACCCCGACCGCGATCCGCGGTGGTATCATGCTCGAAGGGAAAGGGGTGCCGGAAGAGGTCAACGTCTCCCACCCTGTGAAACGGGTCCCGAAAAAGTCCTTAGCCGCGACCCCGATCGTGCACCAGGGAGCAGGGAGGTAGAGGAGCCCGAGGTCCCCGCCGAATCCGATCGCCTTCGCGACCGGGATGGTGTCGGGGTCTGAAAGCGTATCGATCACGGCTATTATCGTCCCCTCCATCTCGGCCTTTGCCCTCAAAATCACTTTGAAATTGAAACCCCCGTAGAGGTTGTCGAGGATGGGGAACCCGTACCCGCCGACGAGTCCGAGGTCGCTGTAAACCTGGGCGCTCGCCATGGGGATTGTGCCGCCCGGCTGGGTGGTGAGAACCGCGTCGTAATTGTTGAAAAAGGAGAAACCGAAGTTGTTCCCCACCCTCCCGAACTGAAAGGGGCCGACGATTCCCTGGGTGAGCGTCGTGTTGGAGAAGTAGTCGTCGATGTTCTCCGGGGAAGTGACATCGGTGCCCGACAGGAGTGCCTCGTAGATCTTGAGGGCGGACGGGTCGACGTTTATCCTTATCCCTATCGTAAACAGGGAGACGATGCCGTCCTCGACGAGGGCGTACCCCGCGGGGTTGGTGAAGATCGCGTTCTGGTCTTCCGCGACGGCGGTGCACGCGCCGCCCATCGCCCTTACCATCGGAAGCACGGGCTCCGCGGGTGGCTCGGACGATTCGGCGGCCGAGATGCACGCTCCCGGGAGCAGAACACCCAGGACGAGGAAAATGAGCAGGCGCGTACTACACCCTGTTGTGACGGTTTTCAAAAAAGACACCTTCCTCCCGCCGCGGCTTAAGGCCACGGCCACGGCGTCAGAACTCCGAGTCCACTCTGCACCCACTCGATAATGTTGTTCTCCATGTCCAGCACGTCCGCTTCGCTCATCCCCGCGGGGGGGGCCGGCCTGAGGAGCTCGAGGGCCCCGAATGCCGCGGACAGGTACGAGAGCATCTCCGTCTCTTCGGGCGCTCCGTCAACGTACGCCGCGAGGCCGTTCCCTACCGCGTTGTCCCAGGTGCTTATGTTGTAGGGGTACGCCCCGAGCTCGTCCAGGATGGCGTTGTACTCGTCGTCCAGGGGGGCCGTATCCCACGGAGGGACGTTGTACCCCGTCGCGATCCGCAGCGCCCCGACACCCGTCGCGGCCATCATGTTGACCTGGTAAGTCTCGAGGAGGATGCCGGGGTCGGCCCCTGCGCCGATGATGCCGACGGCCGCGTTGAAATCATCCGCCGCGAGGCGGGCTTCGTCGAAAAAGCCCGTGAAATCTCCGTCCTGCACCACCTGTTGTATGATCGCCGACGGGTTGTCCACGCTCAGCGAACCGCTGATCAGGCTTCCCACGACGCTGCCGATCTCCGGGGACGCGATGTTGAGATGGGTCGACCCGCGCCCTATGTAGGCGTCCGCCTGCAACCCGCCGCTCGACCCCGCTATCACGTCGCTGAAGTACTGGAGCGCCGAGTCGTAGTTTCCGCTTTCGATGGCGTTGTAGCCCGCCTCCATCTTCGCTTCGTTGCCCATCCTGGACGGGTCGACGAAGGGGCTGAAGATGTTGATGGGGGTGCAGGACCCGAGGAAAAGTACCTGCATGAGGATGAACAGGAGGGGCAGCGATCGTTTCATAAACATTCTCTCCGAGTGGATCTCACCTACAAAGTATAGTGCATGCGGAGAGGTTTTCTCAATACCCGATTGAGCCGGCGAAACGTTAAGTTCGGGAAAAAGGGGCTGTTATTGACCTTTCATGGAAAAAAAGAAGGCCCCCCGAAAAGGAGGAAAAACGGGGGGCCAGAAAAAATAGTATCTCCTAGGGGAGTCGAACCCCTGTTGCCGGGATGAAAACCCGGTGTCCTAACCACTAGACGAAGGAGACATGTGAGCCGCGAAGGATTCGAACCTTCGACCCACGCCTTAAAAGGGCGTTGCTCTGCCAACTGAGCTAGCGGCCCTTGCACGATGTCACGCGGAACCATTTTAAAGATAGTCCCCCGCGCCATCGCAGGTCAAGCCTTTTTTCCCCAGGCGCCCTGCACGAGTACACCGCAACCGTGTGCATGCCTGCCGGTGCCGGGGGAAAATATTCCTTTCGATTCTTCCCGCACCTATGCTATTCTATTAAGAGCAGCCCCGGGAGCCGGGCCCCGAGCGTGATTCAAGCGGCCCGCCCGCCCGCAACCCCCACAACAGAGGTGCAAAAGCGTGCACAGCATGACCGGTTATGCCTCGAAGAGCTTCGATTTCACGGATTACAGCGTCACGGTGGAGATAAAATCCCTCAATAACAAGTTCCTCGAGCTCCGGTGCAGGCTCCCCCCCGCCCTTGACCACCTCGAGGAACGGTTCAGGCAGATCATCAGGGGGTACATCCAGAGGGGGAAGGTGGACGTCTTCGTCAAGCTCGTCGCGCGCGAGGAGCGGGAGCTCCGGATCATAAAAAGAATGATCGCAAAGTACTACGGGATCCTCACCCGGATAGAGCAGGAGACGGGGTACGGTTTCCAGGTATCGCTTTCCGAGATCGTCACGATGAAGAACCTGATCAACCCTTTCGAGGAGATCGCCTACACTGACGTTCCCGACGAGCTGATCGAAAAGGTGTTCACGGAAACGGTCGAGGTTTTCCAACGGACCCGTTCGATCGAAGGAGAAAATACGGGAAAGGATCTCCTTGCCTACGTTCTTGCGGTTTCGGATTCGCTGGGCAAGGTGGGGCGGCTCGCGCCCGCGGTGTCGGAAAAGTACAAGGCGCAGCTTAAGGAGAGGGTGCGGGAGCTGGTCGACGGGAAGGTGGACGAGACGAGGATCATGATGGAGGTGGGGATCTTCGCGAGCAAGATCGACGTGAGCGAGGAGATTTCACGGGCCGGAGGGCACGTCAGGCGGTTTTCCGCCACTGTAGCCGCCGGCGGGGCCTGCGGGAGAGAGCTCGACTTCATCGTGCAGGAGATGGGTCGTGAGGTGAACACGATAGGCTCAAAAGTCCCCGACTACTCCGTCGCCGAGGAAGTGGTGAACATGAAAACGAATCTGGACAAGATAAAAGAGCAGGTGCGCAATATTGAGTGACCCATGCCGGATCATCGTGATCAGCGCGCCGTCGGGGAGCGGAAAAACCACCATCTACAGGGAGCTCCTTAGGCGGAATCCCGATCTCCACTTTTCCGTCTCGTTCACGACGAGGTATAAGAGGGAGGACGAGGCCGACGGCCGCGACTACTTCTACGTCGATCGCGCGGTCTTCGAGGAGATGGCGGCCGAAGGGCGTTTCGTCGAATGGGCTTCGGTCCACGGCGAGCTCTACGGGACGGAGAGGCGGCAGATAGAGGAGTGCCTCGCGAGGGGGAAGGATTGCCTTCTCGACGTGGACGTGCAGGGCGCGCTGAGCGTGATGAAGGCGTTTCCCGGGGCGGTGACGATCTTCATCGAGCCGCCCAGCCTCGAGGAGCTCGAGCGGAGGCTGAGGCTGCGGGGGACAGAGAGCGAAGAGGCGATCCGGATTAGGCTCCGCAACGCGAAGAAGGAGCTTGAATACAAGGGACATTTTCAGTATATTGTCGTGAACAAACGTGTCAACGAATCCATCAAAGCGATCGAAGATATCATAGAAGCCGAACGACGCGGGGGGAAATAGCTCATGCTCACGACCATCTACGAGGTCATCGATTACACCGGAAACCGGTACCTCATCGCCAAGGCCGCCATGAAAAGGGCGCGCCAGATCAACTTCATCGGTGACGAAGGGCTTCAGAAGTTTAACGGGAAGATCGTAACTCTCGCGTTGAAACAAGTCATGGATGAAGAGATAAAGTTCATGCTCTCCCGGGAAGAAAAACCGGTCGAAAAGGAAGCGTGAGCGCCGCGCCCTGGTGAGGCCGACTCCCGGCGCCCTTCCCTCCACTTGGTCCGCAAACATACGATAATCACCGAAAATAACTGTTCTCTCGGCAAGGCCATGCAGGTTTGAAACCCGTGGAGACAAAAAAACTCGTGTTCATTTTCGGTCCTACCTGCGCGGGAAAAACCGAGATCGCCTGCGACGTCGCGGAAGGCGGGGGTGAGATCGTCTCCGTGGACTCCATGCAGGTTTACATCGGCCTGGAAAAGGGAACAGCCAAGCCCACGGAAGAGCAGCTCCGGCGGGTCCCGCACCACCTCGTGAGCGTCGTCCCGCCCGGCCACCGTTTCAGCGCGGGCGATTTCAGGCGGATGGCCCTGGGGGCGATCGAGGGGATATGGGGCAGGGGCAAGGTGGCATTCCTCGTGGGGGGTACGGGCCTCTATTTCAGGGCGCTTGAATACGAACTCGCCGACGCCCCGTGCGCCGATCTCGGGTTGAGGGAATCGCTCTACGCGGAGGAGGAGCGCGCGAAGGGGTCGCTCTACGAGCGGCTCCGGAGAAACGACCCGCGGACCGCGGGCTCACTCCACCCCAACGACCTTGTGCGAATCGTGAGAGCCCTTGAGATCTACGAGCTCACAGGCAGGACCTTTTCATCGTCGGTCAGCGGGTCCTTCAAACGGCGTTTTTCGCCCTTAAAAATCGGCGTCACCATGGAAAGGGACGCGCTCTACGCGAGAATCGAGACGCGCTGCGGCGCGATGATTCAAGCGGGGCTCGCGGCGGAGGTCGGCGCTCTGGTCGAGCGCGGGTGCGACGAACGGTTTCCCTCGATGAAAGGTCTCGGGTACAGCCACTTCATCCAGTTCTTCAAGGGGTGCCGCTCATACGACGAGACGGTAAGGCATTTCGTGCGGGACAGCAAACGCTACGCGAAGCGCCAGCTCACCTGGTTCAGGAAAGAGCCCGGCGCGCTCTGGTTCCAAAACGCCGACCTGGTCGGCATCAGGTCGGCGGTCGACGGATATGTCGTTAGAATTTGCTGAAGGCGGATTTCTTCGGTATATTTTCTCGTGAAAAATACGTATTACGGGGTGTAGACAATGGCCGAGAACGACGCTCGCGCTTCGGACGAAACGCCGTCAATGGAAGTGAACTTCGCGTCCCTTGTTCTCACGCTGACCTCGTCGGCGTGGATGGGGCTCGGCAAGATCGCCGACCCCATTTCCGGAGAGGTCAAGAAAGACCTCGCGGGCGCCCGGTACACCATCGAGATCCTCATCATGCTCAGGGAAAAGACGAAAGGAAACCTCACGAGCGACGAGGACCGGTTGTTGAAGGGCGTCGTCGCGGATCTCCAGGCGAACTACGCCGAGACTGTTTTTACCGGGGGAGAGAAGGCGCCGGAAAGCTGAAATACCCACGAACCTAATGAATTTCACAGCTGGGGAGGACGAATGCCGTCAGGTAAGAAGCGCAAGAGACAGAAAATCGCGACGCACAAACGGAAAAAAAGACTGAGAAAGAACAGACATAAGAAGAAATAGGACCGCGCCTTGGGAAGGACGCTCGCCTTCGGCCTGAGGACACTCGTCATGGGGGTGATCAACGTCACCCCCGACTCCTTTTATGCCGGGAGCCGGGTCCAGGAACAGGGGGCGGCGATCGAGAAGGCGATCGCGTTCGCAGAGGCCGGGGCGGACATAGTGGATATAGGCGGCATGTCAACCCGTCCAGGCGCCCGGGAGATCTCTCCCGCTGAAGAGGCGGCGAGGGTGATTCCGGTCATAGAAGGGGTGAGGAGGAGAAGCGGGGTTATAATCTCAGTCGATACCTACAGGTCGGAGGTGGCGCAAAAGGCCCTCTCGCGCGGCGCCGATATCGTAAACGACGTATCGGGTCTCGGTTTCGATCAGGGGCTTGCGGACGTCGTCCGGAAAGGGGGTGGATATATCGTTCTGATGCACACGAGGGGCAAACCCGAGCGGATGCAGCAGAACGCCGTCTATGCCGATGTCGTGCAAGAGGTGTCGGACGAACTCGACATCTCGATCGCTCGGGCTCTCGAAGCGGGGATCGGGTACGAAAAGATCATCCTCGATCCGGGGATCGGCTTCGCGAAGAGAGCCGAGCACAACCTCGCGCTCCTGAAACACCTCCCCTCCCTGAGGGCGAAGGGATACCCCCTTCTCGTTGGTCTTTCCAGAAAGTCGTTTCTGGGGTCCATCACCGGTCTTCCTCCGGAGGACCGGCTCTTACCCACCGTTGCCGCGAACGCCGTAACAATTTTTCAGGGGGCCGATATTATAAGAGTCCACGACGTGCGCGAAGCCGTGATCACCGCGAAGGTCGCCGATGCGATCAAGAAGGCATGAGGCATGGGTTGGCTGTTCAACATCTCCTGGGTGAAATACTACCTTCTGCCCGTTCTCGACATCGCGATCATCGCGTTCGCCATCTACCGAGTCTACACGATGATCTCCGGCACCCGCGCCATCCAGGTGTTGAAGGGGCTCGGCCTAATCGTTTTCGCCGCCTGGTTGTCCCGGTTTCTCCGCCTTCAAACGGTGAGCTGGCTGCTCGGCCAGCTCATCCAGGTCGCGGCCATCGCGGTGATCATCCTCTTCCAGCCCGAGCTGAGGAGGATGCTCACTCAGATCGGCCAGAGCAGGCTCATCGGGTTCTTCTTCAAGGAGAGCGCCGGCATGGTCGAGACCATCGCACGCTCCGTCGAGGAGATCGGGGGAAAGAAGCTCGGAGCGCTCATCGCCATAGAGGCTTCCGTCGGGCTCCGGAACTACATCGAGAGCGGTGTTCCCATCGACGCGATGCTGAGAAGCGAGCTCCTCTCTTCGATCTTTGGCAGGGGATCCCCGCTCCACGACGGGGCGGTCATCGTCAGGAGGGACCGGATCGCGGCCGCCAGGTGCATCCTCCCCCTCACCGAACGCCGGGAGGCGGTGGACGGTTACGGCACGCGCCACCTCGCCGCCCTCGGGCTCTCGGAGGAGACCGACGCGCTGGTCATCGTCGTGTCGGAAGAGACGGGGAACATATCGACCGCCCTAATGGGTGTGATGAAATCGCAAGTCACGCCCATGGACCTGAGAAAAAGATTGGCCGAATTCTTCGCCGAGCGATCATAGGGCCCACATGCCTCAGAAAATCCTCAAGAGAATCACCGATAACTGGCACATAAAGCTCGTCGCGGTCATACTCGCCGCTCTCCTCTATTTTTACGTCGGCGGTCTCAAGGAGAAGGAGCGGTTTATAACCGTGCCCTTCGAAATCAGGAACGTCCCGCAGGGATACACGGTGTCGAGCGACACCCCGCCGTACGTGAAGATCGTCCTAAAGGGAGAAGAGACGGCCCTCGCGCTGGTCAACGAGCGGGATATCAAGGCATACGTGGAAGCGGGGAAGGAGAGACCGGCCAAGGTGAAGGGGATCGTGAAGATCGACAGCAAGGGTGTTCCTCCCGGGGTAACCGTCAAGGAGGTGCAGCCCAGAACGGTGGAGTTGACGGTGGAAGATCTCGTCACCCGTTCGGTGGAGGTGACGCCCGTTATCGTCGGGAAACCCGCGGCGGGGCGCGTCCTCACCGATGTGTTTACAAACCCTTTGTCGGTCAGGATCCGCGGTCCCGCGACGGTCGTGAACGGCGTCAAGTCGGTTCATACCGAGGGGATATCCGTCGAGGGCCTTTACGAGACGACGGTCGCCGAAGCGAAGCTGGAGCTCGAAGATGGAAAGGTCGCCCTCCTCGGCGACGAACCCATGAGAGTGACGATCGTCATCGAGGAGGAGTACGTCGTGCGGCAGCTCGGAGACCTCCCCATCGAGCTTCGCGGTCTTTCCGCGGGGTTCAGGGCGGCCGTCGACCCCGCGTTCTCCTCCGCTCTCGTGAAAATCCCGAGACGTCTCGAAGACAGGCTGTCCCGCAAAGCGGTTCATGTGTATATTGACGCCGAGGTCATCCAAAAGCCCGGCACCCTTCAGCTCCCGCTTCTTTTCATGACCGACATAGAGCACGCCGAGCTCGTTAGGCTCGACCCCCAGTACGTAGACGTGTCGGCGGAAGCTCTAAAGCGTTTTAGGAAGTGAGGGGCGGTTAAGGAACAGGGGACTGATCGGGAGGCGAATCATGGCTGACGAATCTCAGGTGAAAGTTTCCTACTACCTCAAAAACCCCGTCACCTGTCCCGTTTGCAAGACTTTGTTCTACAAAGAGGAGATGCTCTCCGGCGGGGGGCGGCTCATCGCGAAGACCATCACCGACGAGCTCAGAAGGGTTTACGAACCGAGCAAGAAGGTCGGGGAGATCCACCCCTTGATATACCCGGTGACCGTCTGCCCTGAATGCCTCTACGCCGCCTACGCAGAGGATTTCCCTCATTTGAGAATCGAGCACGTCCCGATCGCGTTTTCCCAGCGTGTCATGCGAAAGGAGGAAATCGCGGCGATCTTCCCGGTCATGAGTTTTAAAGAACCGCGCAGTCTATCAAGCGGTGCTGCCAGCTACATTCTTTCCATAGGATCCTACTCGTTCCACCCGAAAGAGCGGGCTCCGACTTTCAAGAAGGCGCTTTCCTCCCTGAGAGCCGCGTGGATCTTCGACGATCTGGACAAGAAGCATCCCGGGCAGAACTACGATCGGATCAAGGTGCTGCTCTACCGGAAGACCATCGACTATTACGAACGGTCCATCAACTTCGCCCAGAACGGGCAGGAAAGAATCGACTCGGTGAAAAACTTCGGGCCCGACCTGGACAAGAACTACGGGTTTCAGGGCGTGCTCTTTATGTTCACCCGTCTCCTCTATAAATACGGCGATGATTCCAACAAAAAAACGCGGATCGCGAAGCTCCAATCGTCGAGGAGGATCATCAGCAGGGTGTTCGGGACGGGAAAATCCTCGAAGACCAAGCCTTCGTTCATCCTCGAACTCGCAAAGGAGCTCTATGAGGAGATCGGGGTGAAGATAGATGAGATCATCGGGTAGAGGCATGAGGAACGTCGCCCTCGAAATCGCCTACGACGGGACATCCTACTCGGGCTGGCAGGTGCAGGACAACGCCGTGACCGTCCAGGGGATCATGGAGGAGGCGCTCACGCGGATTGGGGCGTTTTGCGGGGAGGCGGGTGCCGCGACCGGCCTAAAGAGCGGCGGCCGGCGGCTCAGATGCGCCGGACGGACAGATGCGGGGGTCCACGCCCTGGGCCAAGTAGCCTCATTTTTCACTGAGAGCCGCATGACGGCGCGGGAGTTCCAGCTCGCACTCAATTCGCTTATTCCCTTCGACATCCGGGTCTTGAGGGTGTTCGACGCGCCGGCGGAGTTCCACCCACGCTTCGGCGCCAAGAGGAGGTGGTACCGGTACCTCGTGTACAACACCGATACCCTTATCCCTTTTTTCAGGAACTACGCCCTGTGGCTCGCGAGGAAAGTCGACCTCGATCGGCTGAACGGGTACGCTCGCCGCATTCTCGGCGCGCACGATTTCACGAGCTTCGCTTCTCTGGAAATGGATGAAGCTCCGATACGGGAAGTTTACTCGTGCGAGTTTACCAGGAAGGGCGAATTTATCATATTCGACATCGCCGCGAACAGCTTTCTGCGCAAGATGGTCCGGACAATCGTGGGCACCTTCTTCGAGATGGAAAAACAGGGGGAGGGGGAAGAGAGGGTTGACGAGATCCTGGAGGCGAAGGACAGGAGTGAGGCGGGGAGCACGGCGTTCCCCGGGGGTTTGTACCTCGTGAAGGTGTTTTATTGAAGGTGCGCGAGGGCCGGCTTCGTCGACATTTTCTCGAATTCCGCGTCAAGACTGCCGAAAATTGTATTAATACAAAGGCGGATGCAGCAAAATGATCCTGGTCGTTCTCACTGTTTTTCTCGTCGTGGTCCTCCTCCTCATAGGGATCCTCCTGCAGACGAGCAAACACAAGAACAAGTTCGACAAGGCGAAGGAGTCCTTTCAGGCGGGGAGGTACGAGGACGCCTTGAAGCTTTTCGGCGAGCTCTACGCCAAGGACCAGGGGAACAGGCTCTACAACTGGTTCACCGGGCAATGCTACGAAAACATGCGCAATTACGAGCTTGCCCTCGTTGAGTACAACAAGGTGGCCCTCACCACGACCTTCGAGCCTCCGCTGAACGAGATGGAGGTCCACGAGAGGATCGCCCAGCTGAACCTCAAGATCGGGAACGTAAAGAACGCCTACCAGGAGTTCCAGACGGTCATATCCCTCTCACCCGAGCACGCAGAGGCGTACTACTACATCGGGATCATGTCGAGGAACAAGGGGGAGCTCCAGAAGGGGCTCGAGTATTTCGAAAAGGCCGTCCGGTACAAGAAGCAGTATCCCGAGGCCTACTTCGAGCTGGGCCGCGTCCACTACCTCTTGAACCACAGCGACAAGGCGAAAAGGGCCCTCTCCCAGGCGATCAGTCTCAACCCCGGGCTGAGCGAGGCGCACTTCTATTACGGGTTGGCCCTTGAGAACGACCACGTATACAACAAGAGCATCGAGGAGTTCCAAAAGGCGTGCAAGGACGACCGTTTCACGTTCGACGCTTGCGTCCACCTCGCGTCCATATACATAGCGCTCTCCGAGTTGGAATCGCCGAAGGAGTACTTCGAGAAGGCCCTCGAGCATGGGACGACCGACATCGAGGCGCTTCTCGACGCGAAGTACAGGTACGCAAACTTTCTCGTGCAGTCGGGCGACCTGAACAAGGCGATGACCCTTTGGAACGAAATCGTCTCGATAAAGCCTCACTTCAGGGACGTGGACAACAGGCTTCAGGTGTACGGCGAGATCAGCAAAAGCTCGAACCTCACCCGTTTCATGACGTCCCTCAAGGGGGACTTCCTCAGCACGGGAAGGGAGATATGCGGGATCCTCAATTTCAGAGTCGAAACCTTTGACAACCAGAAGGACGACTTCATCGAGTTCACGGGGACCTACAAGACCGCGCGGGAAGATCAGCCCGCCGTGCTCCACCTCGCGCGGTGGACGAACCCGGTCGGGGAGATCCCTGTGCGGGAGCTCCTCGAGCGCATGGCGGAGAAGAGCGCGACCCGGGGCATCTTCATCACCTCCTCATCCTTCACCGACAAGGCCCACGATCTCTCCAGAATGCGCCCCCTCGTCCTGATCGAGAGGGAGAAACTGGAGGGGCTGCTCGAGAAGACCTACACGAACATCGAGTAAGCACTTTTCTATTGGCAATTCGTGAATTATGGTTTA
>Ga0315286_10004063_pt1 | contig 13973 bp, 11 predicted proteins | sample YL17G10_0_MG_FD_205038 | JGI IMG/M metagenome (GOLD analysis project Ga0315286, IMG submission 205038) | Sediment microbial communities from Yellowstone Lake, YNP, Wyoming, USA - YL17G10_0 | ecosystem: Environmental > Aquatic > Freshwater > Lake > Sediment | place: USA: Wyoming | collected... | reverse complement strand
CCATAGCCGATCTGTTCGTAGCCCGGCCGTACCGCCGCGGAACCGGCGTCTCGCGAGATCTTGACGACGCGAACACCTCTGTCCGCGAGACTGTCGGGCAAACTGAGTGTGCTGCCGATGCCGAAACCTCGGGGATCGGCCGCAACGGCCTGGACCACCGCCGATTCGTCTTTCAAGAACGTTACTCGTGGGGACGTTTCCTCGTTCTCCGAGAATCCGAGCCCGGCGCGAAAGGCATCCCACAACCCCTGATTGGGGTCGGGAGCATAAAAGTGGTCGAAACGCGCATCGGCGTCATCGCGCAGAAACCCGCGAAGGTCGTCGAGCACGAGCGAATCGACCGCCGAAACCGGGTTGACGAGGACCACGATCCCTCCCAACGCAACCGGGAAGTACAACACGGAATCATTGACGGCGGATCGGATTTTCGCCTGCTCTGAGCGGGTGGGAGGGCGGTAGAGCAGCCCCACGGTGGCCGGCCGATTCGCGATCGCTTCCAGGGCACGGGCCGTCCCCCCGTCCTCCACGATGACGTGCAAGCGAGGGTAGTCCCGATGGTAGTTGGAAACCAACCGCGGAATCACGCTGGGAGCAAGTTCCCGTCCCACCAGCGTGATCGTCGTGACCGTGTCGCTTTCGTTCGATAATCGGAAGCCCACGCCGCGTTGGACCTGTTGCCCCCGAATTATAAACACGACGGCCATCACCAAAACGTAAAAGGCCACGCGTATGAACAGCCGGGTGGGGCGGCGCCGAGAAGTTTCCATCGGATTATTCGGTTCACCTCCTCGGCTCGGCCTGAGGGGAGGGCGCGGCGAAGAAGCATAACCTGCTGCTTTAAATTAGTTGATCCAACCGACCGTGTCAACCCCGAGAACCGTGTTGGGAAATTTCGCGCCGGATGAGCGCCAAACGCCCGCCAAAAGCCTATTGACATCCCTGGAGGCGGGTGCTAAAGTCGCCCCCATCTTTTCTACCCCACCTGAAATCGACTCGGCTTTGCGGCCCGCGCACGAGCGGGCGCGGAACTTGTTGTCCGTCATGGCTAGGAGTGGTTTACCGATGATGCGAAAGCTGGTTTGCCTGTTTGCGATGGGTGCCGTAGCTGCGGGCCTCGCCGGGTGCGGCAAGAAGGAGCAGGTCGATCCCTACACGAAGGCGACGCTGCGGGAGGCGACGTACGGCGAGGTGGTCAGCGAGGGGTTCATGTACAAGATCGTGAATCCGCAGATCGTCGACACATTGGGCAACTTCGTGGTCGTCCGTCAGGGAAACCTCACGGCCTTTATCACGGCGAACAACATCGCCAATCAGGTGGGGAAACTCGGAGAGATGTCGAACCTCGCGTTCAACGTCGTCAAGAGATTCCGCCCGATGGTTTACTTCCAGTGCACGAGCGTCGTCTCGCCGAAAGACTCGGTCCTCTGCTCCTCGGAAAAGCCGATGGCGTTCCCACGCACCGCAGACGCCGCGACGTTCGCGCCGCCCGCGGATTACACAGACGTGGCAATGACCGAACTCCGCTACGACGACACCGGCGGCCTCCAAGCCATGGTCGGCAAGAAATTCTCGACCCGGGCCAAGCTCGTCCGCGTCGAGGGGGACAGCGCCGCGGTGTGGATGCTCGAGGGCGACAAACCCTGCCCGTCGCCTTATTTGCGGACGCCGCAGCGCGTGACGGTAACCAAGTTCCGCGTGAAGACGCCCAGACCGAGCCTGGAAATCGTGATGCGCATGCTCGCCAAGACCGAAACGGATTTCGTGGGCGGTTTCACGTTCGCTACGGTGGAACCTCTTCCCGCTCGCGCGGAAAACCAGATCTGCGGGACGGTCGAAGTCGGCTACGTGCGTTTTCTGGAAACGGTCTACATGAGGTAGCCAGACCACCGACGCCTCTAGAACCGCTGCAGACACTCGGGCTTGAACCGGGCCCGCTCGAAACCGAGCTTCTCGTAGGGCACACCCTGTGCAAGAGCGAGAAGCTGGAAATAGTAGATCGATGGGGTGTGGAAGTCCTCTTCGAACTGCTGCGCTACTTTCGCCTGCCCATAATCGAACTGCCCGAAACAGGTGGGGCAGATCAAGCACAACAGATCGACGTTTTCCTGGTGCACCGTCTTGAGAAGATCCCGCATCATGTTCGAGGGGATCTCCTCGGACTGACAGGCTTTGCCGCAGCACAAACTCCAATTCCGGTGACGTACCGGAACCGCGCCCAGCGCCTCAACGAGCTTCTCGAGCATCGACGGGTCGTTGGGATCATCGACCTGCATGATCCGGCTGGGTTTGAGAAGGTGGCAGCCGTAGTGAACCGCAACCCTCAACCCCTCCAGCGGGCGCACCACTGAATCGCGCACGCCGTCGTACCCCACCTCGTCGCGCAGCACTGTGGCGATGTGCCTCACTCGCGTCTTCCCGTTGTACTCGCGCCCGATCTTCCCCAGCCGTTCGTTGACACGCGCGCGGAGCGTGTCGTCCTGGAGAAGATGACGCGCTTCCGATAGCGTCGCCGTGCACCCCGAACAGTTCGTCATGATGTCGAGACCGAGTTCCTCGGCAAGGCAGAGATTCCGCGCCGCCACGGCGAGCCACGAGACCTTGTCCTTGGACTTGAAGTAGATCGGGTCGGGACAGCAAGAGGTGCCCTCGAGATCCACGATCTCGATCCCGAGACGCGGCATCGCGTGCCGTATGGCGAACTCCATCGCCGGATACCGGGCGGGGATGAGACACCCGGGGAAAAACGCAAACCCGTTCGACGCGGTCCGCTCGGCCGCCGGAGCGACGGTTTGGGGTGCCGGCGGGGTTCCGACCGACGGAGCCGAATCGTCGATCAACACCTTGATCTCGTCAACCGGTACGCCCTGCATGGGCGGCAACCCGAACTTCTCGCGCTGTCGATCCACCGCGGCCGACAGCGGGACCGTCCGGCCCGTCTGTTCGAACGTGTCTATGATCTTCTCCACCGCGCCGGGGTAGATCCCGCGGTCGGCGAGCATGTTCTTGAGCGAAATGATCACCTCGACCGGTTTGACCTCCTGGGGGCACCGTTCGTGGCAGTTGTAGCAGTTGGTACATCGCCATAGAATCGAATCCTCGCGCAGCAACTCCGTGCCCAGCCCGTAGAGCACCTTGAGCATGATTTCCCGCGGGTTGAAACCGCTCCCGTAGCTCGTGGCAGGACAATCCCCCACACACGCACCGCACTGATAACAGTAGCTCGCGAGGTTGCCTTCGACTTTCCGGGCGAGCTCGCGGCGAAACTCGAAGTCCACGCGGACGACGTCTTCTTTTTTCTCCGGGGATGGAGACATCAAGAAGGTTCCTTTGCCGGTCTCTTTTTCTTGAGACGGCGGATGCTGTTGGAACGGCACTTCGGACACGAGCGCTCCTTGTCCTCGTCTTCGGCGACGGTCTCCTGGAACTCGTGTCGGCACATCATGCACCGAAATGTTTCAATGGTAGCTGTCATCGCGTGCTCTCACTCCCGGTATACTCTGACGCCCCCGGCGTGTTCTCACTCCAGTATGCTCTTGGGCCCGCGGCCTCATGCGGCCGGCGAGACCTCTTCCCTGCCCTCGCGCGGCGCCTTCGGCTTGGGTTTGAGCGCCTCGCGCGCATGGTCGATTTCCTCCGCGGTGACGGTTTTCCGGATCTCATCCATCTGCCTCATGACGCGGGCGAACTTCTGGCCCTCGGCGGCGCTGATCCATTCGAGCTGGAGCCGCTCGGGACGCACTCCCGCTTTCTCGAGCTTGTCCCACAAACGATGGACGCGTTTGACCGTCTCACGGTTCGCGTTGATGTAATGGCAGTCGGCGTAGTGGCAACCCGACACGAGCACGGCCGGCGCTCCAAAGCGAAACGCTTCGAGCACCATCTCTTCGGAGACCCGCGCGGAGCACATCGTTCTCACCACCCGGTTCGAGGCGGGGTACTGGATACGGGAGATCCCCGCCATGTCGCCCCCGGCGTACGAACACCAGTTGCACGCGAACACGAACACCTTGTCTTGCGGTTTCTCGGCCAGAACCGCTCTCACCTGGGCGATGATTTGATTATCGGTGAAATGCCGCATGGTGATGGCGCCGAACTGGCACGTCGCTCCGCACGATCCGCACCCGGCGCAAGCCGCTTCCACCACGACCGCCACCTCGCCCTTTTTCCACACGATGGCCCCGAACGGACACACCCGCGCGCACAACCCGCACTTCGTGCATACCCTCGCATCGATGCGGCTGGTGATGGCCTCGACCTGGATCTCGCCTCTGTTGAGCAGAGCGCCGGCGCGCGATGCCGCTGCGCCCGCCTGGCAGACCGAGTCTTTGATGTCCTTTGGAGACTCGCAGAACCCTGCGAAGAACACGCCTCGTGTCGGCGCGTCCACGGGCTTGAGTTTCGGATGCGATTCCATGAAAAACCCATCGGATGTCTTCGACAGCGTGAGCAAGCCCGAAATCCTGGCGAGGTCTTCCGGCGGCTGAACCCCCACTGAGAGGACCACCATGTCGAGTTCGTGACGTTCCAGTTTGCCGCTGGTCGTGTTTTCGACGGTAACGATCAGATCCCTCGTCTCGGAGTTCTCCTCGATGTCCCCCGGGAGCCCGCGGATGTACCGTGTTCCCGTTTCCTTCGACCGTTGGTACATGTCCTCGAACGATTTCCCGAACGCGCGGATATCCTGGTAGAAGACGACGTTCTCCGTGTCCGGGTAGTGGTCGGCGAGCAGCAGAGTATCCTTGATCGTGTTCATGCAGCAGATGTTCGAGCAGTACGGCCGTCCGATCTTTGGATTGCGGGAGCCGACGCACTGTATGAAACCGATCCGTCTGGGACGCTGCTTGTCACTCGGTCTGACGAAGTGACCCGCCGTCGGGCCGGCCGCGCAAATGAGCCGCTCGAATTCCATCGACGTGATCACGTTGTCGAATCGGGCGTACCCGTACTCGTCCATCTCCGTCGGGTCGTACACATCGAGACCGATGGCCACGATGATCGCTCCAACCTCGCGCGTCACCACCTCGTCCCTGTCGTTGTATTCGATCGCGTTCTTCTCGCAGACCTCCGCGCATTTGCCGCACGCGATGGGGTTGTTCCCGAGGCAATCGTCCATGTTGAGGATATAGGAACACGGGACGGCCTGGGGGAACGGGATGTATATCGCCTTTCGCGATGACAGCCCCGTCTGAAACTCGTCCGGTTTTGCGACGGGGCACACCTTGGCGCACTCGCCGCAGGTGTTGCAAAGACCCGGATCGACGTAACGGGCCTTCTTCCGGATCTTCACCGTGAAATTGCCGACGTAACCCGAGACGGTTTCGACTTCACTGAAGGTCAAGAGCTCGACATTTGGATGCCGACCGGCATCGATGGCCTTAGGGCCGAGAATTCATATGGAGCAGTCCATCGTGGGATACGTTTTGTCGAGCTGGGCCATGATCCCGCCGATGGACGGTTTCTTTTCGACGACGACGACCCTGTGCCCCGCGTCGGCGAGCTCGAGCGCCGCTTCGATCCCGGCGACACCGCCGCCGATCACGAGCGCCCGCTTTGTGACCGGGACGGCGAGTTCGTCCTGAGGTTCGAGCAAAGAGGCCTTCGCTACGGCACTGGCCACGAGATCCTTCGCCTTGTTCGTTGCCTCGTCCCAATTCCCCGGGTGCACCCACGAACACTGCTCGCGCAGGTTGGCCATCTCCATCAGATACGGGTTGAGACCGGCCTCGCGCACACATTGCCGGAACGTGGGTTCGTGCTGCCTCGGGGTGCAGGAAGCCACAACGACGCGGTTCAACCGGTGTTCGCGGATCGCGTTCTTGATCTCGTTCTGACCGGGTTCCGCGCAGGTGTATCTGTTGCGAACCGCGCACACCACGCCGGGGAGGGTCTTTGCGTACTCCGTCACTGCCGCGCAATCCACGGCGCCGGCGATGTTGAGCCCGCAGTCGCAAACAAAGACACCGAGGCGAACTTCCGCGTCTTTTGTTTTGAGAATCATCGGATGCCCTTCCTGTTGGGGGAACCACCCCTCAACGCTTTACTGCCCTGCCGAGCCGTCGTTGGAAAGAGATTCCATGACGAGTTCGGCGATGTCGCGCATCTCGATCTCGATATCAGCCGAAAGATTCGGATCTTTCATCGCACAACGAAAGTGAATCTGGCATTTGGGACACGCCGTCGCCAGCACCTCGGCCCCCGTCGCCCGCGCTTCGCGGAGACGGTTGACCTGGATCTGTTTGGCGAAACGGTCGCAGTTCGACCAGGTGCCCCCCGCGCAACAGATCGCGGCCGGTCCGGATTTTCGCATCTCCACGAGCTCGACACCGGCCATCCCCCGCAGCACCTGGCGAGGCGGCTCGTAGATGCCCAGGTGCCGGCCGAGCCGGCACGGATCCTGAAAGACGACCCGCCGTTTGCCGTTCTTCTCGAACTTCAATTCGGAGCGATGCTGCGCGATGAACTCGGTGATGTGGAGGATACGCGGCGGCTTGCCGTCGAAGAACGGGGCGTAATCCGCCTTCCACGTCCGGAGGCACTCGGCGCATGAGGTCACGAGGACTTCGGCCCCGCTCTCGCGGACAAGCGCGACGTTGTGCCGGGCGAGCCGCTCGAAGTTTTCGCGATCCCCGTTCCAGAGAAGGTCGTGCCCGCAGCACCGTTCTTCGGGCGACACGACGGGGGTGAAGTTCAGGAAGTTCATGAGACGGACGGCCGCCCGGTTTGCGTCGAGGGTTTTCACATCGAGCTTCTGGAAAAAGGCGTCGAAGTACACCGCGCAGCCGGCCCAATAGAACACGTGTCCCTTGCGGGTGTCCGTTTTCATATCACCGGTCAACCACTCCAGCCGGTTCTGATGCAGGCCCCCTCTGGCCATCATTCGCATCATCGACTGGAGGGCCCCGCCATGCGGGCACTCCATTTGAGCATCCGGGCGGTACGAAATCTCGCGGAGCCTCCGGACGAGGTTCGTGTAGTCCACCTGGACGGGGCAACGCGAATCACACAGGCTGCAGGTCAGGCACATTCTCAAACTGCCGTCCGCCTCGTTCTCGCCCCGCTCACCGCGATTGACGGCCAACACATGCCGCCTGGGGCTGTAGTCCCCGCCAACCCTGGAAATCGGGCACGTCGCCGTACACTTCCCGCAGTCGTAGCACGCCCAGGCTCTTGTCTGTTTCGCCAGATCCGCCGGTCCCGCCATCCGCATCATCTCCATCTCTCGTCAAGCCGATACGTCTTTGCCGCCGAGAGGGCTCGGCCCCAACTTCCGGACCTCTTCGGTAAACCCGTTGATCACTTCCGCGAACCGCACGCCCTCGGCGGCGCTGATCCACTCGAGACGCAGCCGCCCCTCTTCAAGACCCAGGAGCCGCACCACGTCCCTCGTGATCTCGAACTGTTCGGCCGCCCGCTCGTTGCCAAACATGTAATGGCAATCTCCGATGTGACACCCGGACACCAGCACGCCGTCCGCACCCTTCTCGAACGCGTGGAGGACGAACCCCGGTTGGATGCGGCCCGAACACATCACGCGTATCATACGAAAATGAGGCTGGTGTTGAACGCGCGACACGCCCGCCGTATCCGCCCCCGCATACGAGCACCAGTTGCAGGCGAACACAACGATCCTGGGGTTCCAGACCGTCTCGGTTTTGGCCGCAGTTTCTCCGGGCTTTGCCGAGGTTCTCATCCGTTTGGCCGGAGCGTTCGCCGCCCTCGTCACGCCCTTCACTGCTCCGTTCGAAGCCCCCGCCGTTTTGACCGGCGCGTCCGCGGCTTTCTCGAGCCGTGAGCGTTTGGGCGATCGCTTCTCGGGCGCAGCCGGCATCACGATACCTCTTCGGCGAAAAACGCGTCGATCATGGCATGGACCTGCCGATCCGTGAAGTGCCTCGGCGTGATCGCCCCCGAGGGGCACCAGCTGGCGCACGTCCCGCACCCTTTGCACAGCGAGGCGTTGATCTCGGCGCAGAAAAACCCGGGTTCTCTCTCGACGATTTGAGGGGCCCGGAAGCGGCAGATTTCTACACAGGTCCCGCACGCGCGGCACTTCGTTTCGTTCACCACTGCCACCGCGGGGTCGAGCTTGACGGTATTGTACGCCAGAAAAACGGAAGCCTTGGCCGCCGCCGCCGAAGCCTGGGCCACGCTGTCAACGATGTCTTTTGGCCCCTGCACCGTTCCCGCCAGAAGCACACCCTCGATGGCGGTTTCGACAGGACCCAACTCGGGATGGCGCTCGAGAAAGAAACCGTCGAGCCCGACGCTCGTCTTGAGCATGTCGTGGAATTTTGCCGTGTCGGCCGCGTTGGGACGCATCCCGGCGCTCAGCACGACGAGGTCCGCGGGCACTTCGAGCTCGCGTCCGAGCAGATCGTCGAAACACCTCACCGCCTCAGCGCGATTCTCCCCGATGACCAGCGGTTTCCGGTCGGAGGGTATTCGGATGAAGAGCACGCCCTTCCCCCGCGCCTCGCGGTACATCTCTTCGGCTCCCGTCGAGATCGTCCGGATGTCCCTGTAGAACACCGTCGTGTCTATGCCCTGCTCGGCCAGTTGGATGGCCTGTTTGATCGCCGTTGGACAGCAGTAGCGCGAGCAGCCGGTGAACCCATTGGGATCACGCGAGCCGACGCAGAGAATGAAGGAGGCGAACCGGGGTTTGCCGCCGTCGATCGTCAGGTTCCTCTCGGTCGTGAAGAACTCGTGTTCGAGATCCGCGCTCGTCAGCACGTTCGTGAACTCGCCCCAACCGTACTCTCCCGACGGTTCGTACAGTTCGGCGCCGAAGGCCAGGATGATCGCGCCGACGTCCAGGTTGTCGTTGGCATTCCCCGCAAGCTTGACCTGAAAGTTGCCGACGAAGCCGCTTATACTCTCCACTTCGGTCTCGAGACACACACGCGCCCCGCTTGCCGTCAAACGTCTGAGCTTTTCCTCGAGCACCTCCGATGCTCTCCGCATATTGGGATAGAGGTGCTTCAGCGCCGGTTCAACGAGACGCCCGCCCAACCGGCTCCGCTTCTCGACGAGCGTCACCGAAAATCCCTGAGCCGCCAGATCGGTGGCGGCCTGCATCCCGGCGATTCCCCCACCGACGACCAGGGCTCCCCGTGTCATGGGAACCTCGCCTTCCTGCAAAGGTTCCAGATGACGCGCACGGGCCACGCCCATCCGAAGGAGCGTCCTCGCTTTTTTCTGCGCCTCATCCGGCGCCCCCGCGTGGACCCACGAACACTGGTCGCGTATGTTGACCATCTCGAGGAGGTACGGGTTGAATCCTATGCGGGAACACGTCTCGCGGAAGATCGGCTCGTGTGTTCGCGGCGTACAGGCGGCGATGACCAGCCGGTTCAACCGGTGCTCCTTGACCATCTCGACGAGTTCTTCCTGTCCCGTCGATGAACAAACGAACAGGTTGTTTCTGGCGGCGACGACGTCGGGGATCGAGGACGCACACCCCGTCAGATCATCGATGTCGAGAACGCCGGCGATGTTGATGCCGCAATGACACACGAGAACTCCCACACGCGGCGGGCCGGATAGGTCGAGCGGCTCGACCGCGCTTTCCTTTTTCTCCACGCGGTGTCCGGTGAGAAAGAACTGCGCCCGCGCGGCGACGGCGGACGCCTGCGCGACGCAGTCCGGGATCACCTGCGGACCCACCGCGCTTCCGCAAACAAAAATCCCGTCGCGCGTGCTCTCGACGGCCGAGACCGCCGGGTCCCGCCGCGCGATGAACCCGTACCGGTCGGTTTCGATGCCGAGGGTCTCGGCGAGCGCCACCGCGCCGTCGTTCGGCGCCGCAGCGACCGACAACACGACGAGGTCGGCTTTTATCCGCCGCTGCTCGTGTGCGAGCGTGTCTTCGACGAACACCTCGAGCACGTCGTCCTCGGGTGAGCGCTCGACCTTCGATGGACGCCCCCGAATGTACGTGGCGCTTTTCTCATCGAGCGATCGCCGGACGAAATCGTCAAAACCCTTTCCGAACGCGCGCAGGTCGGTGTAGAGGATCGTGACCTCTTCGACTTCAGGGTCATGCTGACGAACCAGCATCGAGTCCTTGACTGCGTTCATACAACAGAACCGGCTGCAGTATGGCCGTCCCCCTTCGCCGCGTGCCCCGACGCATTGGATGAACACGATCCGTTTCGGTGTTTTCATGTCGGAAGGGCGCACCACGTGGCCGCGAGTGACCCCCGAGGCGTTCAACATCCGTTCGAATTCCAGGCTGGTCACCACATTGGGAAGCCGGCCGTACCCGTAGTTGCCCAGCTTCCGGGCGTCGAACTCCTGGAACCCCACGGCGACGAGCACCGCACCCACATCGAGCTCGAGTTCCTCGTCACGCATGTCGAAATCGATCGCATCGATCTCGCAGGCGTCCATGCAGTGGCCGCAGACGAGCATGTTCGCGTAGACCCCCTTCTGGTGCTTCTGGACCTTCATCTTGCGAACTCTCTCGAGCCGCTTTCTCTGTTTTTCGCTGAGATAGCCCATGAAGTTGAGACAGCAGTCGGGGTCGATCACGTAGGCGGCCGGTACCGATTGCGGGAAGGGCCGGTAGATCGCTTTGCGCGCTTTGAGTCCGACGTCGAACTCGTTCCCCGCCACCACCGGGCACGAATCAACGCATACGCCGCAGGCGACGCAACGGTCCTCGCGGACGTACCGGGGGTGTTTGAGGATCTTCACACGAAAATCCCCGGCTTCGCCTTCGCAACCGGTTACTTCCGCGTTGGTGATGACTTCGATGAGCGGATGTCGACCGACATCCATGGCCTTTGGGCCAAGGATTCAGATCGAGCAATCCATGGTGGGAAACGTCTTGTCGAGCTGGGCCATCCTGCCGCCGAGCGACGGTGACTTTTCCACCAGTGCCACGCGGATACGGGCGTTCGCGAGATCGAGCGCCGCCTGTATACCCGCGATGCCCCCACCGATCACCAGAGCGCGTTTCTCGATCGCAGGCTCTCCTGGGTTCCCGATCGTATCGGACTCGCGGTGCATTCGCATCATCCTTCGGGTTCGAGTTGCATCATCCTTCGAGGTTGAGTTGCTTGATTCTTCCAGAACCAAATCGCGTCGCCCGCCGGGGTCGAGTCGCCTTACACTGGACGTTTTCTCTCACTCCGACGACCCCGCGGCCGCAATCTTCGTTTTCTTCCCCTTGGCGCTGCCGTATTGATCATCGTAGTAGGCCAGACCCGCCTCGAAGGCCTTCAGGTTGAGCTCCTCCGTCCCCGCCGGCACCGACGCCTTCACCGCCTCGCGCATGGCTTCGCGCGGGACGATCTCCGTTACCCCGGCGAAAAAACCCAGCATAACGATGTTCTGGATGATCGCCCGCCCCAAGGACTCCGCTATACGTGTCGAGGGCACGCCAAAAAAAGGCTGTCCTACCTTCGGGGACGGGTGGACGAGGTCCTTTTCGTATATCAGCACGCCGTCGTCCTTGAGCTCGTCGCGGTACTTCGTGTATCCCTCCGTCGACATGACGACGAAAATGTCGGGCTTGTGTATGTACGGGTAGAGAACTTCGGCATCCGAGATCGCCAACGTCGCGCTGCACGCGGAACCCCTCGCTTCCGGCCCAAAGCTCTGAATCATGGTGGCGTGCTTGCCCCCGTTTATGGCGCATGCGCGGCCGATGACGTAGCCGGACAATACGACGCCCTGTCCTCCAAAACCGGTAATCCGGATCTCAGTCCTGTCCACGGATCATCCCCCCCTCGGCCGGCATCGGCACGTACCGATCACCCAGAACTTTCTTGTAGTGATTGGTCATCAACTCCAGGAACGTCGGCTTTTCTTCATCGACGAAATTCCCGCAGATGATCGCGTCCTGGAAGCGAATGGCCACGTCGCGGGTATCCGCGTCGTGGCGGACCTCCGCGCTGTCGTGGTAAAACTGCATCAAGTCGAAACCGGTGCCGATTTTGTTGAGCCGGGCGTACAAGGTCGAACAAGGGGCGATCACTTCGATGAACCGGAATCCTTTTCGATGGATCGCCTCCTTGATCGACTTGGTCAGCTGACGGACGTGCAGACAGGTCCAACGGGCCACGTAGGTCGCCCCGCAGCTCGCCACGAGATGCGGGAGGTTGAACGGCGGCTCGAAATTGCCGTACGGCATCGTCGACGTCCTCGCCCCTTCCGGCGTGGTCGGCGCGTTCTGCCCGCCCGTCATCCCGTAGATGAAATTGTTTACGAGGATCACCAGCAAGTCCATGTTGCGTCTCGCCGCGTGGATCAGGTGGTTCCCCCCTATTCCGGACAGGTCACCGTCGCCGGAAAACACCGTAACGAGGAGTTCGGGCCGCCCCAGCTTGACGCCCGTGGCGAAGGGGATGGCGCGGCCGTGTGTCGTGTGAAAACTGTCCAGTTTCATATATCCCGCGACACGCCCCGTGCAGCCGATACCCGATACGATCGTAACTTTGTCGGGATCGACCTCCGCTTCCTGGAGCGCCGTCGCGTAGCATTTGACGACGATCCCGATTCCGCACGTGGGACACCAGATATGCGGCATCCGGTCCATACGGAGAAACGGGCCGATAGGATGTTCTCTGACGGGGATGTTCCCCCGCTCTGTTCCATCTTCCACTTTGCTCATTTCGCTGCCCCCAGGATAGCGTTACAGATGTCCATCGGATCGTGCACGCCGCCGCCGGCGTGGGGCACCGACACTGCCGCCGCCTGGCCCGCGGCGCACCGCTCGACTTCGAGAACGATCTGACCGCAGTTGATCTCAGGCACCACGAACGCCTTCACCCGCGGCGCGAGTTCCCGGATCCTCTTCTCGGGAAACGGCCACACCACGACCAGTCGAATGACGCCCACCTTCGCCCCCCTCTTCCTCGCCAGATCGATGCCCATACGGGCCACACGCGCCGTGATGCCGTACGCAACGACGATCACATCCGCGCCGTCGGTGTTCTCTTCATCGAAACGAACGATCTTATCGGCATTCCCCCTGATTTTGTCCACGAGACGCCGGACACACTTCGCCTGACAATCCGCGCTCATCATCGGATACCCGCGCTCGTCGTGCGTCAGACCCGTCGTGTGAAAGCGGTAGCCGTCGCCCGCGCGCGCAAATTCGGGCACGTTGTTTCCATTCGTGGCATACGGCAGATACTCGGAAGTCGGTTTGTCCGTGAGCTTGCGCGGAACGATTTCGATTCTCTCGGCGGGGGGTATCACCACTTTTTCCGTCATGTGTCCCACACACTCGTCCATCATGAACATGACGGGGACGCGGTAGGTTTCCGACAGGTTGAACGCGACGATCGTCAGATCGAACGCCTCCTGCGGAGACTGCGGCGAGAGCGCGATGATCTCGTAATCGCCGTGCGAGCCCCACCGCGCCTGCATCATGTCCGCTTGACCCACCATTGTCGGGAGCCCCGTGGACGGGCCGCCTCGCTGGACGTTGACCACCACGCACGGCGTCTCCATCATGGCCCCCAGCCCGATGTTTTCCATCATCAAGCTGAAGCCGGGACCGCTGGTCACCGTCATCGATTTCGTTCCGGTCCAGGACGCTCCCACGACGGCGGCCATACTCGCCAGTTCGTCTTCCATCTGGATGAACGTGCCGCCCATCGTTGGAAATCGCCGCGCGATGCGTTCCACGACCTCGGTCGAAGGGGTGATGGGGTACCCGGCCACGAACCGGCAGCCGGCCGCCATGGCCCCTTCACCGCACGCGAAGTCGCCGTCGAGATAGTGCGCGCCGGTCAACACACCGGCTGGGTCCGTTTTCAATGGCTCTCCCCCTTCGTCGCTTTCCTGCGCGTGGGCAATTGTTTCGGCTCATCCGCTCTGATTTCAGGCCCCGGTTCCAGCCCATTCTCGTCGTCGGGCGCCGGGACACTGTAGATCGCGAAATCGGGACAGATCATTTCACAGAGGTTGCAGTTTACACACTCCCCGTCTTTCACGACTTTCGGCGGGTGATAACCCTT
>Ga0315286_10004062_pt1 | contig 13973 bp, 12 predicted proteins | sample YL17G10_0_MG_FD_205038 | JGI IMG/M metagenome (GOLD analysis project Ga0315286, IMG submission 205038) | Sediment microbial communities from Yellowstone Lake, YNP, Wyoming, USA - YL17G10_0 | ecosystem: Environmental > Aquatic > Freshwater > Lake > Sediment | place: USA: Wyoming | collected... | reverse complement strand
TATTTTAGAGCGAGCACCTGCAGAAATCCAACAAAACTTGAGCGCCGGCACAGGTGTCAACGCCCTGCGCCGGCGCTCACGGTTCCTTTGCCGCCGGACGGTCGCCCATTCCTCGCCGACGTTTCACGATCTCGTCAAGCGGGACGGTATCCTTACTGCATTATTGGAAGCTCAGGGTCACAAACTGCGACCCATCGCCCCGCTTGAGCAAGAGAAGCACTTTCCCATATTTGCGGGACTGTTTGACCGCCGCTGCGAATTCATCAACGGAGGTTACTTTTTGCCGGTTGACGGAAGCAATCAGATCTCCCCGCCGAATTCCCTTCTCAGCCGCCGGGCCACCCGGAGTCACTTGCGAGACGATCACTCCCTCCCCCAACCTGTAGTCGAGCTGGTCGGCCAACTCCCTCGTCAGGTTCTCGACTTCGAGTCCCAATGTCTGTTCCGGTTCCTGGGACGGTTGCTCTTTCTTCGCCGTCGCGGCCTGATGCTCGCCCAGGGTCGCGGTCAGTTCGAGGACCTTGCCTCCACGCGAGATGTCCAGTCGGACCGTGCTGCCGGGTGACAGCATGGCCACTTCATTCCGGAAGGCATCGAAGGACTGGACTTTCTTGCCGTTGAGGGCCAGGATGACATCGTGAACCTTGAGACCCGCCTTGTCGGCCGGTGAGCCGTTCTCGACCATGGAGACGATGACCCCCGTCGCCTCCTTCAAGCCCAGTAACTCCGCCGTATCGGAGTCCACGTCCTGCGCGCCCAGGCCCAAGCGACCGCGGCTGACCTTCCCCTGCTTCTTCAGTTGCTCTCCGATGTTCCGCGCCATGTTGATGGGAATCGCAAAGCCGATCCCCATGTAGCCACCGCTCTGGCTGACGATGGCCGTGTTGATCCCGATCACCTGGCCGTCAAGGTTGATCAGAGGCCCGCCGGAATTGCCCGGATTGATGGCCGCGTCCGTCTGGATGAAGTCCTCGTAGTCGGCGATGTGCATGTTGCTGCGCCCCACCGCGCTGATGACCCCGACGGTCACTGTCTCGCTCAGACCGAAGGGGTTGCCGATCGCGATGACCCAATCGCCAATCTCCATCTTGGTGGAGTCCCCCAGGGGCAGCACCGGGAAATTGGTGCCTTCAATCTTGATCAGGGCCACTTCGGACTCCGGATCAGTGCCGATCAGCTTGGCATTGTTGAAGGTGCGGCCGTCCTTCAGTTCCACCGTGATCTTATCCACATCACCGACCACGTGATTATTGGTCAGAATGTACCCGTCTTCACTGATGATGAAGCCCGACCCCTGCCCTTCCTGGCGATACTTCCGCGGGGACTGCTGTTGCGGCAACCGACCACCGAAGAACCTCCGGCGAAACTCATCGGGGAACTGGCCGAACGGGTCGTTGAATCCCGGCGAGCCGCCATACCCCATCGTCGGGCCGGTCACCGTCTTCTCCACTTTGATGGAGACCACGGCCGGCATCGCGGCTTTGGCCGCCGACGAGAACGCCTTCGACAGTTCCTTGGCCGCCTCCGTGCGCCCTTGTGCCCATCCATGGGATGGAAGGCAAAGAAGACCCAGAACAAGGATGGATACGATTTGTTCCCCTCTGACGCGACATCGGCTCCCAGTTTGCTCCATCATGATACACCTCCTATTAACTTGCTTCTTCACCGTCACTTGCGAATCATAGGGTTCTCAGCTCCGGCCAGCACGCCGCCTCATCACTGCCGCGCGTGCCCGGCCAGACAACCGTTACGATAGAATACGCAGAACGCGGCTATGGGTTCGTCACCAACGTGCCATTTGTGACTGAGGTGAAAGACAGAAACGATGGGTGGTGAGAGATCGCAGCGGCAAGCTCAGGCTTTCCGAGGGTCCCCGGATGGCGGCATCGACGCAATTCAGCGCAGCCCCTGAGCATGCCGGGCCTCGTGCTCGAATGTACTACTTCAGCGGCTCAATCCAGATGTTGCGATACTCAATCGGGACGCCTTCGCTCTGCAGGCAGATCTTGCCCGACCGGTCCGAGCATTCCGTCGCGACGTTCTGCAAGGCGCCGTTGGTGAGGACTACGACCCAGTTGTCCTTGCAGACGATGTCGTACTGGTTCCATTCGCCGGCAGGCTTCTCACTGCTTTCGTGGAGCTTGAGGGTCCGGCGGCCGTTGACCCGCTTGCCCCCTCTGGCATGTTCGGCAAACTCCAGACCGCCGATGACCCAGAAATCGCCCGCGTTGCCGGAGGCCAACTGGCACTCGAGACTCCGGGGCCAGACCACGTCCTGACCGCTCATGTGAACGAGCACACCGTTGTTGCCCGGCTTCTCGGGCCACCGCCATTCCACGTGCAGATGATAGTCCGCGTAAGGCGTCTCCGTGCGCATATAACCCGCGGGTTTGCCCGTACAGCGCAGCAGGCCATTCTCGACGGACCAGGTCTGATCGACATTCTTCGACGCATCCGGCAGAAACCGCGTCCAGCCCGTGAAGTCCTTGCCGTTCCAGAGCATGATCTTTTCTTGCGGCACAATCGGCTTGATGTCCTCAACGGCCACAACCGGCGCCATCAGTGAGATCCCCGACAATATGCCGACAATGACGATCTTTGCGTGTCTCATAGGTATTCCTCCCCTTGTGCCAAACGTCGCTTCATCAGAATGGTAACGAGTGGCAGCGTCAAGCGCAGCTTGGCGATGGTCCTACACACACACGACAAAGCCATCGCCAAGGCCTTCGGCCTTGACGCTGCCACCCGGACAATCATCAATAATCAATCATCAATATTAAATCAGTGGTGTCTTGCCGGGAACAGCCACCGGCGGCATCGGCAGATCGCCGAAGTTGTACGTCGGCGGCGTCAGATCCAGCTTCGAGGCGCTCATCGCCCAATCCCACTTCAAGGCCCGGCCCGTATATGCGCTCATCCGACCCATAATCGAGGTCAGGGTGCTTTCAGCGATTCGCCGACCCTCATTTAACCGCTGATCTCGGCGAATCGCTTCAATCTGATCGGCGTGTTGTTTCACGCACGGATCATTCTTGTCCCACGCGATCTCGGCCGGGTTCTGTCCCTCAATCTTCACCCCGGCGAAATCCGCCACCAGCGAACCTTTGGTGCCGACCAGCCGCTGATCGTTGCGGTCGGTCATCTTGTCGATCTGCGAGCCCATGTACTCGACCCGCAGCCCGTTCGGGTACTCGTACTCCACGGCAAAGTGGTCGTACGAATCGCCGTACTGAGGCTCGGTTCGCGCCTGTCGGCCGCCCATGCCGAGACACTGCACCGGGTGGGCGCCGATCAGCCAGTTCATCATATCGATATTGTGTACGTGCATCTCCACGATAAAATCGCCGCTGAGCCACGTCATGAACAGCCAGCGGCGCAGTTGCCATTCCATATCCGACCAGCCCGACTCGCGCTCTTTCGGTCCCCAGCTCCGCATGGCGTCGCCAAGCCGAACGCACTGGCCGCCCAGGATCTCGCCGATCGCGCCGTCGTGCACCCTCTTGGCCGCCTCGACCGCGTGCGAGATGCGCCGCATCTGCGTGCCCGCCAGAATCGTCAGGCCCTTCTTGTCCGCCAATTCCGACGACTGGATCACGGATCGAATCCCGACGGGGTCCACAGCCGCGGGCTTCTCCATGAACACGTGCTTGCCCGCCTCGACCGCCGCCTTCAGATGCGAGGGCCGGAAATGCGGCGGCTCCGTGAGAATCACCAGGTTCACATCCGTCCCGAGGACTTTCTGATGAGCATCCCAACCGGCAAAGCACTTGTCGGCCGCGACCTTCACCTTGTCCGGCATGCTCTTGGAGAGGCCCTCCCGGCACCGATCCAGCCGGTCCTTGAACATGTCCCCCATCGCGGTCAGTTCAACGCCTTCGGCCGCCATGAGACACTTGCCGGCGTCGTGGGTCCCCCGCCCGCCGCAGCCGATCAGGCCCACGCGGATCTTGTCGCTGCCTGCCGCGAAGGCCCGCGGATTGAACGTGGAAACCGCCGCCAGGGAAACCGCTCCAACAGCCGCTTGCTTCATCAAACCACGTCTCGAAAACCCTTCTTGCCTGCCCTGATCGTTCATCGCATCACCTCAGTCACAGCTTGGGAATGTTCGGGTGGCAGCCTCAAGCGCAGCTTGGGGATGGCCTGGCTTCGCGCGAGCAACCATCGCCAAGGCCTACGGCCTTGACGATGCCACCCCGACAATAGTCAATCATCAATAATCTCTCGTCAATCATATGAGCGGCGTCTTGCCGGGGACCGCCACCGGCTCGACTGGATACTCCACGAAGTCGTACTTCGGCGGGGTCAGGTCCAGCTTCGACGCCGTCATGGCCCAATCCCATTTCAGGGCCCGGCCGGTGTAGGCGCTCATGCGGCCCATGATGGCGTTCATCGTGCTCTCGGCCACCTGTTTGCCCTCGTTGATCGGCGAGCCGTTGCGGATGCTCGCGACCAGATCAGCCATCTCCTGCACGTAGTGGTCCGGATCGGGCCCGTTGTACTTGAACGGCTTCTCGCCCTCGATCACGCCGCGGTCCACGTCGGCATAGCCCTTGGTGCCGACGACGCGCTCGGCAATTCGGTCGCCGCTGCCGCAGTTATTGATCTGTCGGCACATGCTCTCGACGCGGACACCCTTGGCATACTCGAACTCGACGGCGAAATGGTCGTAAATATTACCCAGGGTGCGAACCGCCCGGCCGCCCATGCCCATGCACTGCTCCGGATGTGCCTGGAGCGCCCAGTTGATGACATCGAGATTGTGAACGTGCTGCTCGACGATGTGATCGCCGCTGGTCCAGGCAAACCACGGCCAGCTTCGCAACTGCCACTCCACGTCGGAGCGATTCTCCTTGTCCCACCATTTCCAGTAGCCCAGCATGTCCCCGCCGTTCCAGTAGGCCTGGGCCGCCACGATCTGGCCGATCTGGCCGTCGTGAATCCGCCGGATCGTCTCCTGGTACTTTTTGCTGTGCCGCCGCTGGGTACCGGCGACGAGGGAAAGCTTCTTCTGCTGGGCCAGCTCCGCCGTCTTGATGACCGAGCGAATCCCCTTGGGATCCACGCCGCCCGGCTTTTCCATGAACACGTGCTTGCCCGCCTCGATGGCCGCCTGGAGGTGTATCGCGCGGAAGTGAGGCGGCGCCGTCAGGAGGACCATATGCACATCGGTCTGCACCACCTTCTTATGAGCATCGAAACCGATGAAGCACTTGTCCGGCGTGACCTTCACCGCATCGGGCACATCGGTCTTGAGCGTCTTGAGCGATTCCTGCAAACGGTCTGCAAACAGATCGCCCATCGCCACAATCTGCACGCCGGGCGAGCTCTTGACGCAACTGATGAGATCGCGGGTGCCCTGCCCACCGCAGCCGATGATGCCGACCCAGATCGTGTCCGAGCCCGCCGCATACATCCGGCCGGCCACACCCACCGCCGCCAGCGACGCCGCCGACGCCCTGAGAAAACCGCGACGCGAGACTTCGTTCTTGCCCATAGCCATCCCTTTGCGATTTACTATTTACGAATCACGATTTCTGATTTTCGCGTCCATAGGTCCCATACGTCTTTCGGGTCTCTTGGGTCCTACAGCAACTCGCGAATCATGATATTGCGAAACTCGACCCGGCTGCCGTGGCTCTGCAGGCCGATGTACCCACCCGTCCGCATCAGGCCCGGGTGCATATCAAGCTTGTTCGGGTAGTAAGTCAGGTTCGTATCGATGATCTTCTTGCCATTCAGACCTACCTGAACGTGCGGCCCATCGGCAATAATGACCATCCTCTGCCACTCGCCGGCCTTCTTGCTGACCCGGTCCGAGGGGGCCTGGACGCCATAGATGCTCCCCGTGTACTGGCTCGGCTCCAAATCGCTCCATTGCTCCGCGCGGTCATCGAGGATCTGGATTTCCATGCCCGTGTAGGCCGGGTCCCCCTCCAGTGGGGCCCGGATGAAGACACCGCTGTTGCCGCCCGGCGGGACGCGGAACTCCACCGCCAGAGCAAAGTTGTCATACTGGCGATGCGTGGCCAGCCACCCGCCGTTCTCACCTTCGGCGTACAGAATCCCGTCCTCGAAGTGCCACGCCCGCTCCTGTCCGCCGATCTGCTGCCACCCGATGAGGCCCGTGGACATCAAGTCCGCATCGCGAGCCTGCATCCGGGTGCATGAGCCTGCACAGAACACCAATGACGACAATGAAAGTACCGAGATGATCTTCACCCCGTGCATATCACACCTCCCGGGAATCTGCCATGTACCATCCACGCCGTAAGACTACCCGGCCCCGCCACAAGCGTCAAGCCCTTGGCGCTACAGCTTCATTTACTGTTTACTATTTACGATTTGCGATTTACAATTTGAGACAAATGCGACTGAGGTCTATACATGTTGTGCTGGGGATCGTTGTGCTGTTTGGGCTCGGCATCGGGATTTGCCTTGTCGTGTGCCTGGCATCCGACGCCCGTAGGGTGGGCTATGCCCACCATTTCGATGGACTGAGCGAAAACCACCGCTCGTCGCCTTCCGACGGCAACGAAACGCCGGTCCGGGCGGATGTCTTGCACTATCGGTACAAAGTGGTCAAGAGCTACCCCCACGACTGGCGGTCCTTCACCCAGGGTCTTGTCTACGAGGATGGTTTCATCTATGAGGGGACGGGACTCTACGGCCAATCCGCCATCTTCCAGCGGGACCTCCAGACCGGCAAGGCCGCCAAGACGCTTCGCCTGTCGGACAAGTACTTCGGCGAGGGGATCGCTCTCGTCGGCGACAAGCTCATCCAGCTCACGTGGCAATCCAACGTTGGTTTCGTCTACAAGAAAGACACGTTCACACCGCTGGGCCAGTTCAAGTACGCCGGCGAAGGCTGGGGCCTCACCTACGACGGCAAGCGTCTGATCCTCAGCGATGGCACTTCCACCCTGCGATTCCTCGACCCGAACACCTACGCCGAGACGGGCCGGATCAAAGTCCGCGACCAGGGCCGGCCCGTGCCGTATATCAACGAGCTCGAATTCATCGCCGATGGACCCCATGTAGCACAGCCGCCCCCGGCTGTGAAATCCGAAGAGTCACCCCCGAGGGCGGGGGTACCACAAGCCGAGGTTCCCGACGGCCTGGTCTACGCAAACATCTGGCGGACCGACCAAATCGTCATCATCGACCCCAAGACCGGCCGCGTCACCGGCCGGATCGACCTATCGGGCCTCTACACCCCTCCCGTCGACGACGAGGGTGACCGCGTCCTGAACGGCATCGCCTACTTCCTCAAGACCAAACACCTGCTCGTCACAGGCAAGCTCTGGCACAGGATGTATGAGATCGAGCTGGTTCCCGAACCTCCACATCAACCAAAGCGGTAGACTCCGACCGCCGGAGCCGTCTCCCGTTCAAAAGCCAAGCCTTCTCTTCTTGCCTTTCCCGGCTGATCCGGCAATAATGACTGTCAGTGGAAAGACGACCAAGCAGGAACCAAGCCGGATGAGCACCCGAGAGAAAAGTTCGTCGCAGGCAAAAGGGCAGGTAGTCTGAGATATGAACGCGGAGAACACCAACGTACAGGAGCAGCAAGATCAGGAAGCGGAGACGCCGCTGTGCCTGCGCTGCATCAGGCCGATGGACCCGTTGACCTATTATTGCCCGCATTGCGGCGAGGCGACGGGGCAACTCACCCCCTACATTCCCTTCGTCAACATTGCCTGGCAGACGCGCATCTGGGGCCAAATGTGGCGACAGGCGTGGTCCCGTAACGTGTCCATCCCCGGCTGTCTGCTACGGCTGTTCTTGATCGTCTGTTACGCCCCCGTTCTGCTGATAGGGCTTATCTTCCGGCCCTGGCGAGCGACGGAGCCAACCGAGCATCCGCAGGCCGTCGGTGAAGACCCCAGCGACGAGCCGTACGCTTGACCGATCACAGCTTTGTCTTGCGGCCTCGCCCTCTTGGGGCCGTTCGTCGATGTTGTTTGGTCAGGTCCACGATCTTGCCGTCGATCAGCACGTACACGGGTGTGCCCGTCTCCAGCCCGATCTGCAAGGCTCGTTGGGCCGCCCGGCGGAGGGCCGCTTCCGAGGCGATGATGTCCGGGTCCTTGGAACCTCTTGATCCTTTAATCATCGTTGTCTCCTGAAGCAATGAACTCTGGTGCCGGCTCGGAATTGTCATGCAAGTAGTATAGCAATCGGGCAGGAAAGAGACTATCTTCATCAAGCGGCGTGACTGGTTTCCCGCCTTCGCGGACCGAACATTCGTACGACTACCCGTTCAAATCTTGTCTTCTCGCGGAGATTTCCGAAAGCACGTCACGTAACTCAGTAAAACCAAGAGAGTTATATCCAGCGCGGGGACGCAGGGACGCTGAGATGGAAAGCCGTTGGCATTCTCTGATCTCTGCGCCTCCGCGCCTCTGCGCGAGTAGGTCTTGGTTGCAACCGAAGGCCGCGCTGGGTGATTCGCGTGTTTTTTGGTTAGAGAACTCCGGAGAGACAGGGGACGGCTGTCAAGTTGGCGTGCTGGGTCGGGTGGTGGTGCCCGAATTGGCACCCCCGGCGGCGGCTGTGGGCGGAATACACAGGCCGGCAGTGGAATTCGGGATTCCTATAAATCCTTGCAAATCCGCAAGTTATCCGCTGTTACATAAATTCGCCGGGGGGCTGGTTGGCGTCTGGTATATGTTTTGCACGGTCAGTTTGGTTATGCGTAAATTGCTGAAGAAACTGTTTGTATCGCATGCAGATTAAGGAGGCACGCAATTATGGCAGCGAAAGAATTGGCGTTTGATGTCGAGGCACGAGCCAAGCTGCTGGCCGGAGTGGAAAAACTGGCGGCGGCGGTCAAGGCCACGCTCGGCCCGCGCGGCCGAAATGCCGTCATCGATAAGAGCTGGGGCGGCCCGACCGTGACGAAGGACGGCGTGACCGTGGCCGATGAGATCGAGCTGACGGATAGGGCCGAGAACCTGGGGGCAAAGCTCGTAAAGCAAGCCGCCAGCAAGACTTCCAAGGTAGCGGGCGACGGCACGACCACCGCGACGGTGCTGACCGAAGCCCTGTTCAAAGAGGCCTACAAGAACCTGACGGCGGGCGCCGACGGCATGGCCCTCAAGCGCGGGATGGAGGCGGCGGCCAAGGCCGTGGTCGAGAAGCTCGCCTCGCTGGCCAAGCCGGTGGACATCACCAAGACCAACGATATTGTGAACATCGCCTCCGTGTCGGCCAACAACGACCGGGAGATCGGCAAAATCATGGCCGAGGCGTTCCAGCGGGTCGGCAAAGACGGCGTCATTACGGTAGAGGAAGGCAAGAGCTTCGAAACGAGCGTCGAGTTCGTCGAAGGCATGCAGTTCGACCGCGGGTACCTGTCGCCGCACTTCGTGACCGACCCCGATAAGATGGTCTGCGAGCTGGACAAGCCCCTGATCCTCGTGTACGAGGAGAAGATCAGCAACGTAGGCAAGGTGATCCCGCTGCTGGAGAAGGTCGCCCAGGCCAAGCGATCCCTGCTGGTTATCGCGGAAGACGTGGAGAGCGAAGCACTGGCGACGCTGGTTGTCAACAAGCTCAAAGGCATTTTGAAGGTAGCGGCCGTCAAAGCCCCCGGCTACGGCGACCGTCGGAAGGCCATGCTCGAGGATATCGCCGTGCTGACCGGAGCCGAGCCCATCTTCAAGGACCTCGGCATCGAGCTGGACAAAGTCACTCTCTCACAGCTCGGCCAAGCCCGCAAGGTGACGATTGATAACGATAACACGACGATCGTGGAAGGGGCGGGCGGCCAGGACGCGATCAACGGCCGAATCAAGCAGATCAGGGATGAGATCGAGAAAACCACGAGCGATTACGACCGCGAGAAGCTCCAGGAGCGGCTTGCCAAGCTGACCGGGGGCGTTGCCCAGGTCAACGTCGGCGCCGCCACCGAGGCGGAGATGAAGGAGAAGAAGGCCCGCATCGAGGACGCCCTGCATGCGACCCGTGCCGCCATCGAGGAAGGCATCGTCCCGGGCGGCGGCGTGGCTCTCGTCCGCTGCATCGAGGCCGCCAGGTCGGTCAAGCTCCAAGGCGACGAGAAGACCGGCGCCGAAATTCTGGCCCGGGCACTGAAGACGCCCTGTTACTGCATCGCTTACAATGCCGGCGCCACGGCGAACCTCGTCGTCAACAAGGTGGCCGAAGGCCAAGGCTCATTTGGGTATAACGCGGACACGGATACGTATGAGGACTTGGTGCAGGCCGGCGTGATCGACCCTGCCAAGGTGACGCGGATCGCGCTGCAAAACGCCGTCAGTATTGCGGGCCTGCTGCTGACCACCGATTGCCTCGTCACCGAAAAACCCAAGAAGAAGGACGAGATGGGTCCCGGCGGTCCGCACGGCCACGGCGGGATGGACGAAGACATGGACATGATGTAATGCCATGCTCGGGGAGTGAGCCTATGACCCGTGTGCAACAGAGCAATCCCCACGGCCCGACGTTGCGTCGGCTGTGGCTGAATGGTCTTGCGTGGAGCGTGCTGGTGTGGAGCGGTTTGGGTCTCCACACCGCCGCCGCACAGGACCAGCCTGCGCCGAATTCGGACAAGCGGACCGAGTGGTTCCGCGACAGCAAATTCGGTTTGTTCATCCATTGGGGCATCTATTCGGTGCCCGCCGGTGTGTGGACGGATGGCAAGGACCACGCCGAATGGATCATGCTCACCGGGAACATCCCGTCGGCCGAGTATGAAAAGTTCGCGACGGGATTCAACCCGGTGAAGTTCGACGCCAAGGAATGGGTCCAGCTCGCCCAAGACGCCGGCATGAAGTACCTGGTGATCACCAGCAAGCACCATGACGGCTTCTGCATGTATGACAGCAAGCTGACGGAGTACGACATCATGCAGGCCACGCCGTTCGGGCGGGACCCCATGAAGGAGTTGGCGTCGGCCTGCAACCTGGCGGGCCTGAAGTTCTGCTTCTACTACTCCGTCGTGGACTGGCACCACCCGGAATTCCCGGCCAAGTACTCCCAGCGGGCCAGGGGCACGCAGGACGGCTTCCACGGCAATCCGAACCCCAACGCCAATCTGGACAAGTACGTCGCCTACATGAAAGACCAGGTCCGCGAGTTGCTGAGCAACTACGGCCCCATCGGGATCCTGTGGTTCGACGGCGGCGGCTCGTTCAGCAAGCAGCCGATGGCCGAGTTGGTCCACGCCCAGGAGATCATCGACATGATCCACAAGCTCCAGCCGATGTGCCTGGTAAACAACCGGCTTGGTCTGCCGGCCGATTACGGCACGCCGGAGCAGCGAATCCCGGGCCAGGCGTCGAAGGACCTCTTCGAGGTCTGCATGACCCTGAATCGGCACTGGGGCTACAACCAGAACGATCAGAACTGGAAGCCGCCCGAGACGATCCTTCGCAATCTCGCGGACATCGCCGGCAAAGGCGGCAACTATCTGCTCAACGTCGGGCCGACCGCCGAAGGGACGGTCCCGGAAGGCTCGGTCCGAACGCTCCGCGAGGTCGGCAAGTGGATGAAGGTCAACGGCGAGAGCATCTATGGCACGACCGCCAGTCCGTTCGCCAAAACGCCGTGGGGCCGCTGCACCGCCAAGAGCGGCAAGCTGTATCTGCACGTTTTCGATTGGCCGGAGGGCGGCAAGCTCGTCGTGCCCGGCCTGAGAAACAAGGTCACCAAGGCATACCTGCTCGCCGCGAGTGACAAGCCTTGCACGATCGCGCAGGGCAACGACCAGGTCGTGGTGGCTGTGCCGAAAGAAATGCCGGATAAGATCGACACGGTGGTTGTGCTGGAGATTCAGGGCGATCCGCAAGTGAGCCCGGCTCAGCAATAGATCGCTATCTGTTAGGGAGGCCATAATGACAGAGACAGGATGTAAACGATGGATCGCAGTCGGGGCGGTGGTACTGAGCCTGTTGGTGGCTCTGTACATCGTCGCGGGCTGCAACCAGGAGACGAAAGCCGGCTCAGCCGAGAAGAAGCCGGCAGCGAAGGCTGCATCCGCAAAGAAGGAAGTGTTGACAAAAGACGAGCGGATGGAATGGTGGCGCGACGCCCGGTTCGGGATGTTCATCCACTGGGGCCTGTACTCGGTGCCCGCCGGCACGTACAAAGGCGAGCGCGTCAAAGGGATCGGCGAGTGGATCATGAACAACGGCAAGGTTCCCGTCGAGGAGTATGAGAGATTCGCCGGCCAGTTCAACCCCATCGGGTTCAACGCGAACGAGTGGGTCCGCATCGCCAAAAACGCGGGCATGAAGTACATCGTGATCACGAGCAAGCATCACGACGGCTTTTGCCTGTGGGATTCGAAGGTCACCACCTGGGACATCATGGACGCCACGCCGTTCAAGCGTGACATCCTCAAGGAATTGGCGGCGGCCTGCAAGAAGCAAGGCGTCAAGCTGTGCTTCTATCACTCGATCATGGACTGGCACCATCCGGACGCCCAGGCCCCCTTCTACCCGAACTACAACGACACGAACAAGTCCAACCCGAACTTCGCCCGCTACGTCGAGAGCTACCTCAAGCCGCAGCTTGCCGAGCTGGTGACCAACTACGGCCCGATCGGCGTGCTCTGGTTCGACGGCGAGTGGATCAAGGACTGGACCGAACCCCAGGGTAAGGCCCTGTACGAATACGTCCGCGGCCTGCAGCCGAAGATCCTCATCAACAACCGCGTCGGCAAGGGCCGCAAGGGCATGGAAGGCCTGAGCAAAAGCGACGAATACGCAGGCGACTTCGGCACGCCCGAGCAGCAGGTCCCGGCGACGGGGCTGCCCGGCGTGGACTGGGAAACCTGCATGACCATGAATGACACGTGGGGCTTCAAGTCCTACGATGACAACTGGAAGTCGACGGAGCAGCTCATCCAAACGCTCGTCGATGTCGCCAGCAAAGGCGGCAACTTCCTGCTGAACGTCGGTCCGCAACCCGAGGGCCTGATCCCGCAAGCCAGCGTCGAGCGGCTTGAGGGAATGGGCAAATGGATGGCCGTCAACAGCGAGAGCATCCACGGCACCACGGCCAGCCCGTTCGGTCGGGCGGACTGGGGCCGCTGCACCGCCAAGGGCAACAAGCTATACCTGCACGTTTTCAAATGGCCGGCGGACAAGCAACTGCAAGTGCCTTTGACCGGCAAGACCGTCGACAAGGCTTATCTGCTCGCCGATAAGAAGCAGACGAGACTGACGGCGGCCCCCGAAGGGGAGAAGGTCACGATCTCCCTGCCCGAGCAGGCGCCGGATGCGATCGACAGTGTTGTCGTACTCGTATTGAAAACCAAATAGAGCAATCGTTGTGTGAAGTGTTTGTTGGAGAAGGAGTAACGAAGTATGGAACTGCGACCATTGGATGACAGAGTGGTGATCAAGCCGTCGGAAGCCCAGGAGAAGACTGCGGGCGGGATCTTCCTGCCGGATACGGCCAAGGAAAAGCCGATGATCGGCAAAGTCCTGTGGGTCGGCCCGGGCAAGGTGCAGGACGACGGCAAGCGGGCCCCCATGTCCGTCAAGAAGGGCGATGAGGTCGTCTACGGCAAGTACATGGGCAACGAGATCGAGATCGACAGCCAGAAATACGTCATCGTCCGGGAGAGCGATCTTCTGGGTATCCTGGAGAAGTAGCCTTCGTACAAATGGTACAGGTCCAGGCGAGCCGGAGCATCACTCGCGTCAGGCGGGTGCGGATTGAAAAAAACAGACGAGGATACAGAAATGGCAAAACAACTGATGTTTGATGATGTGGCGCGGACCGAGCTGCGCGAGGGCCTCAAGCAATTGGCCGCCGCGGTGAAGGTCACGCTCGGGCCCACCGGCCGAAACGTGATTCTGCACAAGAGCTGGGGCTCACCGAGGATTACCAAGGACGGCGTCACGGTCAGCAAGGAGATCGAGCTGCCCCAGCCGTTCAAGAACATGGGCGCCAAGATGGTCAACGAGGTCGCCAGCAAGACCTCGGACGTGGTCGGCGATGGG
>Ga0315286_10004061_pt1 | contig 13974 bp, 10 predicted proteins | sample YL17G10_0_MG_FD_205038 | JGI IMG/M metagenome (GOLD analysis project Ga0315286, IMG submission 205038) | Sediment microbial communities from Yellowstone Lake, YNP, Wyoming, USA - YL17G10_0 | ecosystem: Environmental > Aquatic > Freshwater > Lake > Sediment | place: USA: Wyoming | collected... | reverse complement strand
CGAAGGGCGTCAGTTCGCAAAACGTCCCGTGAGAGCCAGGACTGGTTCGGGCGGGCACCCTGCGACTTCGCTCAGGGCAGGCGGGGGCCCGCCCCTACGGCGGATGTAGGGGCAACCCCCCGTGGTTGCCCGACGTGTAACACCCCGCAAGGTGCGTCTGGCCGGCTAGAGAGAAACAAGCGTAACAACGGCGAAGCAAAGGCTCAACAAGAGCGAAAACGGTTTCATCGCGGCGCGGGTGTGGCCAGGCCACGCGGGGAACTTGCGTGAGCGGGGATGCGAAGGAACCGTCGCCCCGCAGGCCCGGGGCGATGTGGAAGACACACGAACGAGTAGACTCTACCGACTACTGTCTATTGAGGCTTCAAGCTGTTCCCTCAGCCAGCGGCGGCGTTCAGCGGTGACGAACGCCGACTCGATCCCGTTCCTCGTGAGTTGAAGCCGCCACACGCCTCCCGGTCCGAGCGCGGGAACCATCATGTCGCACGTCTCGGCCACGGTGAACGGGCCGAACATCAGCGGATCGTCGGTGCCAACCGACACAAGCAACCCCTCCTCGAGAAACAGCTGGAGCGGATGCTGCGCCAGTGGCGCGAAGCCCATACGGTCGTTCGACACCGGGCAGCACTCGATCGCGACGCCACGCTCACGAACGAGCAGTCGTGCCTCGCGCGAGGCCGCGAGCGACGTGCCGTGACCGATTCGCCTGGCCCCGAGCGCCTCGATGGCTTCGACAACAAGTGCGGGCGGCGCTCCCTCGTACCCGGGTGGTCTCCCCTGTTCGCCGGCGTGCACGGTGAGGGGCACACCCGCCTCACGTGCGGGCCGAAGCGCGTCCTCGAACAGGCGCGGCGGAAACGGCATTTCCGGATATCCGGCGATGTCGAGCCCGACGGGTCGATCAGCACGATGGAGCCTGGCGGCGAGATCGGCGACCGCGGAAGCCTGCCGGCCGGATGGTCCGACGTCGGCACCACCCAGTCCCTTCTGACGGCTGAACGCGAGCAGAAACGTCCCGCTCGCGCGGCGCTCGCGCCAGGCGCGATCGACCCCGTGGACAAGGGCGGCGGCGATGTCGTCGATGGGCGCATCGACGTGTTCCTGGTAGCTGAAAGGCGATCCGCGCAGCTCGGTGTGCAGACTGCCGTGATCGGCGCAATCCACGACCTGATCGAACGCGGCCTCCTCCAGATCCTCGAGCGTGCGGAGCACCGACAGCGGCAGGCCGAACGAATCGGCGAAGCGGGTGAAGCCGTCCGGGCGGCCAAAGCCCGACGCGATCTCGCGGTAGTACTGCCGGATGGATTCCGGATTCTGGGGATCGACTCCCGGGACGACGACGCCCGAGCGGGTCCGCGCCTCAGACAGGCCGTGTCGCGCGGCAAGCGTCGCGATGGTCTCCGGCCTCAGCCCCGCCTCGAAATGCCTGTGCAGATCGACGGTCGGGACGGCCTCAGTGCCCGGCATGTTTCCTGAGCGGCGTCTCGTTCCAGATACGGGTCATCAGCAGCGCCCCAATCACGCAGAACGGGATGATCATCCAGGTCCATATGCCCCAGCCGTACTTGTCGAGCACGCCACCGAGCGCGAATCCGGTCAGCCCGGACGCGATGTACTGGACGCCGTCGCAGATGCCGGCGACGGTCGCGGCCGCCTTGGTGCCGCCGAAATCCATGGCCGAAGTCCCCGAGAGCATCCCGTGCACACCGAAGATCCACATGCAGGTAAACGGGATCAGGAGCGCTGCCATCAGCGGTGACGTCGTCTGACCAAGCAGCAACAGCACGACGATCTGCCCGATGTAGAAGATAAAGGCCACCGGCGGCCGCCGCGACCCGAAGACGTTGTCGGAGAGGTAGCCGCACAGCAGGCCGCCGGCAATCCCGCCTGCCGTGATACCAAGCGTGGCGATAAGGTACAGCGTCGTGCCGTGCCCGATGTGGTGCACCTCCTTGAGGAAGGGCACGAACCAGAGCATCACGCCCTGCCGCACGAACCCGGTGCAGAACTCGGCCGCAATAATCGTCAGGATGACGGGATGGGTAAACACGCGGCGGACCAGGTACCCGAAATCGACCGGCTTGTCCTTGTCCGCATCCTTGGATGTCGCATCACCCGTGTCGAGGTCGGGAAACCCGGCCTGCGACGGGCGATCCCTGACGAACACCAAGTCGACGAAGAACATCACCGCGAGCAGCAAGGAGGGGATCAGAAAGACCCAGTACCACTCCATGTAGGACAGAATCCATCCGCCGACCGTGAACGCCAGAAGATAGCCTGAAGAGATCATGATGCCGAAAATGCCGCCAAAGATCCCGCGTTCCTGGACGTGAAACCATGGCGCGTTGACCTTGACGACCGAGAGCGCACCGAACGACTGGAAGTACATGTTCACCGAATAGAGCAGCGACATGCCGACGATGATCTTGGTCTGCCAGCCATTCAGGAACAGCAGGCCGATGATCAGATTGAGCGCGCTGGCGCCCGCCGCTCCGATCAAGATCGACTTCTTCCCGCCAATCCGATCGGCCAGCGGGCCGTTGAAGGCCACCGCCAGCGCGTAGGTCCAGAACCCTGCGGTTGCGATGATGCCGAAGTCCGCCTTCGACAGATGGAACCTGGTCATCATCGTCTCCGACGCGGCGTTGAGGTTGTACCGCCCCATATAGTAGGTGGCGTACGAGATGCCGAGCGGAAACCAGTTGCTGAAGCGCCGGCGCCGGTACTCGGGGGAGTGGTTCATTGGGTTTCGCATGCGTCACCTTGTGCTGAGAACGTCCAGGAGCCGACCGAGCGCCTGCGCGTAGCGCTCGCGCAGCACGCCAGGATCGGAGGATTCGGGTTCGTTGGGCATGGAGACAAACGGCACGCTCACGCCGGCGAGGTCGAGCCGGCCGTCTGGCAGGCCGCCCGACAGCTCGTCCCAGTCGTTGTGGCGGAAGAACCCGAACATATCGCGGTCGGGCACCTTGTGGAACAGGGTCGACTCCTCCTGCCCCTTCTTGTATCTCGCGGAGTTCCTGCGGTACGACTCTTCGAACGACACGTTGATGTAGAGAATCGCGCCGCGCCTCAGAATGTCGGGATCAAAACGCTCGAGGCTTTCGCGGAATCCATCCGACTCGCCCCGGGCGAATTCGATGAGCAGGGTCCCGCCGTCGTAGAAGGCGGGATTGGCCAGGTACTTCGCGGCAATCGTGTCGTTGAACCGGTTGACGAGCGACCCGCGGAATTTCGGCCGGGTGATGTTGTACCCCTCCGGCGTCCGCTCGGAGACCAGCCTGGGGTCGCCGCCCGTCTCCCGAGCGTCGTCGTCGAGACACGCCTCCCAGAGCCAGGGGAAATCATCGACTTCTTCGAAACGGCCGATGCCGAAGTGGGCGGCCCGATCCTGGTCGCTCACCTTCTTCATGAAGTCGATAAACTCGCTCTTGCCTCCGGCCGGCCGGCCCAGGACGAAGAGGTGTTCGAAGATCGCGGGGCGAGCGGCGCTCATGTCCTCGCGCTCCGCAACTCCCAGAGACGGCCGAGCGCCCCGGCGTACCGCCCCTCGAGCACGACGGGGTCGGTCGATTCGGGCTCGTTGTTCATCGACACGAACGGGACCGGCAGCCCCTTCACGTCAATCAGGCCTGACGGCTGGCCGCCTGTCAGCGTCTCCCAGTCGTTGATGTCGTAGAAGTAGTCATACGTTTCGCGCGGCACCATGTGCGCCAGGATCGAGTGCTTCAGCTTTTCCTGGTAGCGGGCGACGTTACGGCGCCACGACTCCTCGCGCGACACCTGGATGTACAGAATGGCGGCCGGCTCGAGAATCCGCCGATCCAGCGTGGCGAGCGCCTTTCCAAAGCCGTCGCGCCCTCCGCGCGAGAACTCGACGAGCAACGTGGCGTCGCGATAGAAGTCCTCGTTGCCCAGATACTGCCTGCCGATGACGTCGTTGAACTTGTGCATGCACCAGTCGAACAGCCTGGCGCCTTTGGGGGCCATGCCGGGATTGCCCGGCATGTACTCGCAGGTGTAGAGGCGCTCGTGCCCGGCCCTCTCCAAGATCTCGTCGTCCTGGAATTTCTCCCAGAGCCACGGGAAGTCGTCGACTTCTTCGAAGCGGCCGATGTGCAATCGACGACGCCGCATGTCTTCGGGAGCATGCTTCAGGAAGTCGATGAACTCCGACTTGCCGCACGCCGGCCGCCCCAGCACCAGCAGATGTTTGAAGATGTCGCTCATGATGTGTCGCACCAATCAGCCAAGCCCATTCCGGCGCGAGAGCACAGCCGCTTCGGCGTACATGCCAGGCAGAAGACGGTCCCGGCGGATTATGCCATAGGGCTGGGGATTGGGGGTTGGGGATTGGGGGTTCCCGCCTTCGCCGGCTATCCGAGACACCGGCTTCGGCGTGGCAAGCGGGATTCGGGAGTGGGGATTGGGGACTCGGGATTCGGGCGGGCCGTGATGCTGTCGTTTTCCTGGGATCGCCGGGCTCCCCGACTTCGCTCTTCGAGCTTCGTCGAGGTCTCGCCGTAGCGCTTCGCGCGGAGGCGGACAGCCCGGCTCCTACCTGCGGTCAGCGCGCAACCGTTCCACGCGGCGCGTCCCTGACACCTCGCATTCCTGACCAATCCCCAACCCCCAATCCCTAGTCCCCGTCACTGCCCCACCCGACCCACACCCACCAACACATCCCCTCGCCGCAGTGTCAACACGTAGTCGGTCCCCGTCCGCGTCACATCCTTGCGATTCCAGTCGACGAGCCCCTCGCCGAACGGGTTGCGGAGGCGCAGCACGCCGCCGGTAGTCGCCCGGATCTCCACGCGAACGGTCCGCCCAGCCTTCCGCTCGGCGGACACAACCCAGCCGCCTTCGGCACGCAGCCGGTCGAACGCGGCGTCTCGCCAGGCATCGCTCGTGGCGGGAAAGACGCGGACGACGCCACCCCAGCTCTGGAGCAGCATCTCGTGCACGGCCTGCATGGCGAGGAAGTTGCCCTCAAGCGTGAATGGCCGGTACGTAAAGGCAGAGAGCCCGCTCCTGGTCTGGTCGCCGTTCAGATGGAATCCGTTCGAACCGGTAAACGCGCGTTCGTACGTCCTGAGGTACTCCAGGGCACGGTCTGGCTGCGCCGCGCGCGCGGCCATCGCCGCAAACCACGAGAACGAATAGCCCACCCATTGTCTGGTCCCGAGCCGCGCAATCCCATCGAGCGTCGCGTTGATGATTCGCCGGTCCGCGTCGGTGCCTTCGACGTTGAGCGTGCCCAGCGGATAGATCGCCATCGAGTGGCTGAAATGCCGGTGGGACTGGTCGAACGACAGGCCCGCCGTCACCATCAGCGAAGATGATGCGCCGTCGACGAGCAGCGGATCCAGATGCGCCAGCGTCTCCTGCCACGCCCGCGCGGCCGAGTGGTCACCGAGCGCATCCGCCATCTCCGCATTGGCGGCGAAGAGGAACCGCATCAGCGAGAGATCGTAGTTGGTGTTGGGCGTCAGCCAGGCGCGGGGGGAATTGTCGAAGATCTCGGGCGAACTGGAGAGCGGCAGCTTCAGGCGGCCGTTTGCATCGGGCTTCAGCAGTTGTCGAAGCGCGCGGCCAACCTCGGCGCACCACGGATAAGCGCGCTCGCGGAGAAAACGCGCGTCGGCCGTGTACTTCCAGTGCAAGTAAAAGCTCTGCGCGACCCACGCGCTGTTGGTCGGCGACAGCGAGTACTGCGCCCAGCCGCCAAGCGGCTGGCCGTCGGCCGCCATGACGCCCGGCACGATCGCGTCTTTCACGCCGTAGAACGCCCGGGCAAATGCGCGGAATCGCGGCAGTAGCCCCCACAACTGATTCAGGAAGCTCTGCCCCTGATCGACCAGGCCAGCCGTGTGGCAGGCGAGATACGTCATCTGCGTGTTGAGGTCGTGATGGTAGTCGCCTTTCCACGGAGGGAGATTCCCCTCATCGGCCGTCCACACGCCTTGCAGCGGCATGGGAGGCGCGTCGGGGCGGGACGCCGCGCCGTAGTAGTACTTCACGAGATCGTAGTGACGCTGGAGCCGCTCGTCAGGGATGCTGATGCTCGACGTCTTCCAGAAGCGCGTCCACCATGCCAGATGTCGACTCCGCGCGGACGCCTCGAGTGTTCCGAGCGCGCCAGTCACACGCGCGCGTCCGCTGGCAACCGGATCGCGACCGTCGCGGCGAGCGTCGATGACGAAGGCATAGCGGGAGGATTGGGGAGAGGGTGCCGACATCCCCCGCTTGACCACGACCGCGTAGGACAGCGATTGCGCGGCCGCCTGCGTGAGCGTCCACTCTCCGCCCGCCTCCGACGTGATCGCCGCGCCGTAGCCGAGCCGATCGAGACCTGCCGGACGCACGAGCCGAATCGTCGGCTGCGCGCCGCGGATGGACATGAACCCGACGAGCTCCACCGCGTCGAGGCGCACACGAACCTCCGCCGCACAACGAGCTTCATCACCCGTTCTAACCGCGACATTCGCCTGCGGCACGCAGGGGACGGAGCCATCGCCACGAAGCGTTACCAGGACTTCGGCGGAAGCCAGATCGAGCACGAATCGGCTCACTCGCACCGACGGATCAAAGACGAGTTCAATCCGGCCGCCCGGCAACTTGGTCGGATACGGCACGGTGTCGTACGGCACATCGAAGAGCTGGTTGATTTGTTTGAAGTCGCCCGCTTCCCGCAGCCGCTGAATCGTCGCCCACGTCCAGTCGGGCCGCGTCAGTGTGTCCGGCGTCCGCAGGTCCCAGAGATCGCCGCGGTCCAACGAGATCCTGACGGTGCTGCCGTCTCCCCACACGAGGGCGCCGAGCAGGCCGTTGCCGAGCGGCATGGCCTCGTCCCATCGAACGATGCCGCCCGCACGTTCGAGCCGCGATGTCGGGATGCTCTGAGCGGTGGCCGGCGAGGCGTGGCCCACGACGAGTAGCGAGGTCCACACGGCAAGAATCGACACTCGACCGACAGCGCTCATGTCTCGACTCCCTTTCGGCCATTTGTGTCCCGACTACAGTGGAGCCACGTCAACATGGCCCTCTCCGGGGCCGGGCAGCGTGACCCGCCTGGGATCGCCAGGCTCCCCCGGCCTGAGCCTGTCGAAGGCCAGCCCGGCTCCAACCTGGCACACGACGGCACGTCGAAGTGAGTATACAATCGGCGGCATGACGCGTCTCACAGTCGTTCTCTCGATGATGTTGACCGGGCTCGTGCTCTGCGCAGCCAGCGCGCCTGGGACGTCGGCCCGCGCCGTTACGCAGGCGGAGGAATCTCCCGCTCGGCCGTCGCCGCAGCAGTTCGCGTGGCACGACTACGAAATCGGGATGTTCATCCACATCGCGCCACAGACATGGCAGGATTCGGAATCCGATAACCTCTCGACGCCGCTCACCTCGATCAACCCCGAGAAGCTCAACACCGATCAGTGGGTCCGTGTCGCCGAATCAATGGGGGCGAAATACATCGTCTTTGTGGCCAAGCACGAGGGCGGCTTCTGCTGGTGGCAGACCGAGACGACCGACTTCGGTGTCCGCCACACGCCGTGGCGTAGTGGCAAGGGCGATGTGCTCGCCGATCTTGCAGCCTCGTGCCGCAAGCGTGGCATGAAGCTCGGCGTCTACCTGTCGCCGCAGGACAGGAAGCACGGCGTGGCGGTGGGCGGCCGCGCGAAGGACCCGTCGCAGCAGTCGGCGTACGAGGCGCTGTTTCGCACGCAGTTGGTCGAAATCCTGTCGAAGTACGGCGACATGGCCGAAGTGTGGTTCGACGGCAACCTGGTCTTCGACGTTGGCGACATTCTCGCGAAGCACGCACCCAACGCCGTGGTGTTCCAGGGTCCGCAAGCGTCGATCCGCTGGGTTGGCAACGAGGACGGCGTCGCGCCGGATCCGGCATGGAATGCGGTGAACGTCCCGAGCGCTGGCGTCAAGTGGGGGGACTACACGGCCGCGCAGAGCGTGTTCGGCGGCAACCGGTGGCTGCCGATCGAGTGCGACGCACGCATCCGGGCCACCTGGTTCTGGCGAACCGATAACGCCAGGACGTTGAAAAGCGTCGATCAGTTGATGGACATGTACTACAGGTGTGTCGGCCACGGAGCCGTCATGTTGCTCAACGTCACGCCCGACCGGTCGGGCCTGATTCCGGAAGCCGACGCCCGGCGCGCCGCCGAATTCGGCGAAACGATTCGGCGCAGGCTGGGGACGCCGATCGGAGGGACGAAAGGCTCGGGTGCCTCGCTCACGTTGACATTCACGACACCGACACGCGTCGAGCACGTCGCGATGATGGAGAATCTCGCCGGCGGGGAGCGTGTCCGCGAGTACGTCGTCGAGGGCCGGGGTCCTCTGGGACGATGGTACGCCATTTCATCGGGTTCCGGCATCGGTCACAAGAAGATCGATCGGATCGAGGGAGACGTTGTCGACGCTGTGCGGCTTCGAATCACCCGCGCCGCCGGCACGCCAGAGATTCGCCTGTTCGCGGCGTACGAAGAGAAGAAGTGAGGAACGTACGATGACCGACTGGATCTGGAACGCATGGCTCTGGCAATGGCTCGGCTTCGTGATGATCGGCGGTGGACTCGTCGCCAGCGGGTTGGCCATGGCCGAGCGCAGGCGCCAAAGGAGCGTGCGGACGGACCTTGGTATCCCGGGCAATCTGCCGGGAGGGCCCCAAATCAATATGTCGAGCATCCGCGTCGGCGGCGATATCGGCGGACTCGTCGTGGCGGTTGGGATCGTGCTCGCCTGCATGCCGATGCTGTGGGGATGGTTCCTCGCCGTGGGCATCGGCGCCGTGATCGTCGCGTTTGCGCTCTTCATCTGGCATCGCGTCCACCCGTGGTGACACACCAGCCGCCGGAACCGAGCGCAGAGGCATGGGCCGCGCAACTGAGTGCCGGGGCTGAAGCCCCGGCCTCCAGTGCGAAGCCCCCGTCGCTGGCCCGACGCCCCTTCCGGGCCAGCCCCGGCGATCAGCGCAGCCCGCGGCCCGTTACCAGGTAGACGGCGAAGCTCCCGAGCCAGTGCCCGCCTTCGTAGTGCTCGCCGGTGACGGCTTTGAGGCCCGCCGAGCGGAGGCGCAATGCCGCCGCCTGGAGAGACGCGCGACGAGCATCGGATGGCGCCAGGCCCGTGATGATGCCATCGAGCATCCACGCCCGACTGAGGTTCAAGCCATCCAGATGCGCCAGCTTCGGATCCGTGGGATCGGTCACGACCGCCGGTTCAAGCCACGCTGACGATCCGTTCACGGGAACCACCGGCAGGAAGGCCTGGAGCCAGGTTCCGTACCGTGATCGCGGCAGCACGCGGCGCATCAGGTCGGCTTCGGCCAGGCACGGCGACAGGAAGTCCTGGCCCGACGGCTCGTAGGAAAACGGGCAATTGCGGTCCTTCCCGTAGAATGTCGCGATTCGCGACGTCAGCAGATCGATCATCTGCTGATCTCTGGCGATGTGCGCCCAGTCGAGCATCAGCCCGAACGAGAAGGCCGTCTGGTCGTGCTCGCCGATCCGGATGGGCCGTGACAGCTTCGGCAGCCAGTCCTTGATACGCGCGGCGGCGGCCTGCTCGAGAGGCTTCAGCGTGGCGGCCCACGTTCTGGCCTGCGGGGTGTCCCATTCGCGCAACTCGGCCGCCAGTTGCAGCAGCCACGCCAGGCCGTAGGGACGCTCGAAGCTGACACGCCCCGCGCCATTGAGGTACTGCACTTCGGCGGCGATGTTCGCGGCGGTCAGACTGGCGGCGAGTGCCTGCCGCGCCGGCTCGGCAAATGGCGAAACGGGAAAGGTGCGAGCCAACCGCGCCAGCAGCCAGTGTCCATGCACGGACGAATGCCAGTCGTAGCACCCGTAGAAGGCGGGCGTCAACTGGTGAGGCGCCCGCACGTCGGCTTCGCCGTTCAACACGTGCGCGATCTTGTTGGGATACTCCTTGTGCACGCACGCGAGCGCGAGGTTGGCGAAACGCGCCGCCGACGCCGCCGTAAAATCACCGCGAGCGGCCGACCGCTGCGCTCTCGCTGGCGCCGTCGACAGCATTGTCGCGATCGCCAGCAGACATCCCAGCACGACCCTCACCGCATGCCGCTTCGAGATCATGGCGTTGGTCTCCCCGAATCCCCTCTGCTTGGTTCTTGCGGGCAGCCCGGTGTCAGCGGGACGCGGTTCGTCCGCGTCCCCGCTCACGCAGCAAGCCGGCCAAGCCCAGCGTCCCTGCAGGGGCTCCCGTGCCGTGGCGCTTCGCTCCGCGTCCCCGCTCACGCAAGCCGGCAAAACATGCCTTGCCGGGACGGGTCGCCGGCCTTGCGGCGGGCAACCACGGGGGGTTGCCCCTACATCTGCCGTAGGGGCGGGCCCCTGCCTGCCCTGAGCGAAGTCGAAGGGTGCCCGCCCGACGCTGTCCTGGCCCTATCGGCGCGTTTTGCAGACTGCCGCCCTTCGACTTCGCTCCCTTCGACTACGCTCAGGGAGTCCCGAGCAAAGTCGAGGGACTCAGGACTTCGCGGTCGGCTTGGTTCGAGGGGCCGCTCGGCGAATCGCCACGTCATCCGTCCCGGCACGTGTCCCCGCCCCCCCCATCCCTAATCCCTACCCCCCAGTCCAGCGAACCCCCGAATCCCGCTTGCCACGCCGCAGCCCGAGGGCGAAGGCGGGAATCCCGAGCAGTCCCCTACCTCAATTTGACGGTGGCAATCGACACCAGCGCGAGAATCAGCGACACGATCCACAGCCGGATCACGACCTTGGTTTCGGCCAGCCCTGTGTGCTGCATCTGATGGTGCAGCGGAGCCCGGTAGAACAGGCGCCGGCCGAGCCACTTGATGCCGATCTTGTCCTGCACCTGCGAGGTGACGGCCTCGGCGATGAACAGGCCGCCGAGGATCACGAAGAGGGCTTCCTGTTTGACAACGACCGAAAGCGTCGCCAGGCAGCCGCCGATGGCGAGCGAACCGGCATCGCCCATGAAGATCTGCGCGGGATAGGCGTTGTACCACAGGAATCCGATGCCGGCACCGGCAAAAGCGGCGCACACCACAATCAACTCGCCGGCGCCTTGCAGCTCCGGGAAGAGCAGGAAGTGGGCCCAGACCTTGTTCCCCATGATGTAGGCGAACACGCCCAGCGTCGACACGGCCAGCACCGATGGCACGATGGCCAGGCCGTCGAGGCCATCGGTGATGTTGACCGCATTGCCGACCAGCACGACGAAGAAGAAGGCGATCGGCAGGTAAAGCCACAGCGAGTTGAAGATCGCCGTCTTCACAAACGGTACGTAGAACGCCCCGGCCTCGCTCCGGGGCAGTGGCGACCACGGGCTCGCCAGAAACGCGACGAACAACCCAGCGAACGCGCCCTGTAGCAGCAGTTTCCGCCCCTCGCTCATGCCGCGATTGCCGGATCGGGCTCGCCATTTCGCGACGTCATCGCTCAGGCCGATAAGCGCGAACCACACCATGCCGGCCAGCACGCTCCACACGTAGCGGTTGGTCGGGTCGCACCACACAAGAGACGTGACCAGCACGCTGCCGACCATGACGGCACCGCCCATCACCGGCGTGCCGGCCTTGTCGAACGACGAAGGCACTCCCGTCTCACGGACCTGGTCGACCAGGCCCCGCCGGTGGAGGTACCAGATGAAGCGGGGCATGAAGGCCAGCACCAGGACGAAGGCCGTCATCGAGGCGGCGATGGCGCGCACCGACAAGAAGTCGAGCAGCCTGAGAATAGACCAGGCCCGATAGCCGCCTTCGAGCAGATGTCCGAGCAGGTGAATCATGCGCCCGAACTCCTTTGTCGTGCGATGGCGTCGACCACGCCAGCGTAGGAACTGCGAATGGTGAACTCGGGCCGGAAGTCCGTAGCGGTCAGCACGAACCCGCGAAGCTGCCGTTCGAGTTCGTCGAGATCGCCGGCACGTCCACGTTCGACCAGCGACAACAGCCCGCGCAGTCCGGCAGCCCGCACGACCCAGTACCGGAAGCGCTGCAATTCGACGAGTGCCGGCAGCGCGTCATCGGGTCCGCCGATCGTGCCGAGCGCTTCGGCGGCGGTGGCCGCCACCTCGAGCCACGGATCCGTCAGCGCGCCGATGAGCGCTGCGGCCAGTCGACGCCGTGCCTCGTCGCCAAGCGATCGATCGAGTGTGGCCGCGGTTCGCGCGGCCTCGCTCCGGACTTCGTAGTACGGATCGGTGAACGCGGCAACCAGGACTTCTTCAACCGCTTGCGTGACCACGCCGAGGCGGGCGATGCAGGTGAGCGCGTTGCGGCGGACGAAGCCGACCTGTTGAAAATCGCCGCCGAACATTCGTTTGTACCAGGAGGCGGGACGGCGATCCTTGAGCAGGTCAGTGACCAGCGAGAGCCTGTCGCGCGCCTGCAGAAGGCCGACGAGCTTGACGCCCAGATTCCGGCGTTCCCATCGCGGACTGGCCAGCAGTGAGGCGGCGCGGCTCGTGTAATAGGCCCGGTCATCGGCTGACGGTATTTCGCGCTCTATTCGGTACTCGTGCTTTCTGACGCCCAGTGCGCGCTCGAGTGTGCTGAGAAGCGCCTCGTTCGACAGCAGGCTGGCGCCGGGATCAGGCGGCGTGCCCGCGGGTGCCGCGTCGATTGTCTCTCCGGCCACGACACGTTGAATCAGATCCAAGGCATCCTGCCGCACGAATCGCCGCACGGCGCCCGCCATCTGGCGCAGGCGCGCCGGCTCGATGACGCGGAGCATCGTCGCGGCGAGCAGATCGCCATCCAGTTCCTCAACCACCGATCCATTGCGCTCGCGCGTCTGTTCGTAGAGCACGACGGCGCCGCCGGTTCTGGCGAGCGCTCTCGCGTTCATCACCTGGTGTTCGCCGGGCAGGTTCGCTTTCGGCACGACGATCGCCGGCAGGCCGAGCGACGCGATTTCGTTCAGCGTGCCCGCTCCCGCGCGCACAACCACCAGATCCGACAGCGCGTACACGCGTTCGATCTCATGAAAGAACGGTCGCGACACGTAGAACGATTCGATCTGGCGACGTTGCTCGTCGGTGTACCTGGCCCGCAGCCGTTCGGTCGTCGCCTGGCCCGCGTCGTAACCGCTGCCGGATTTTCTCAGGCCGGTGCCATGGATGATGAAGAGCCTGTCACGGTGTGGCAGCAGCGCTCCAAGGGCATCGACGACGGCCTGATTGATGGTGCGCGCGCCCTGCGAGCCGCCAAACGCGAACACGACCGTGCGGCCGGCAGGTATGGCGAAGTCCTGCGACTGGCGGGCCGCCTCGCGCTCGATCGCCTGGATGCGCCGCCTGAGCGGGTAGCCCGCCACGATACCGTTGGCCGGAAACGCGGCAAGCGTCTCGGGAAACGACACGAAGACGCGATCGGCGAGGCGGCCCACGAGCAGATTCAGCCTCCCCGGCGCGGCATTCTGCTCGTGCACGTAGACCTTCGCGTCGCAGAGACCCGCCCGCTTCAGCAGCGACGCGGCGAACATCACGGGCGCCGACGCAAACCCCCCCGTGCCGACAATCACGTCGGGTCGAAAACGCCTGACGAGGAGAAGCGCCTTCAGGGTTCCGAGGATGAGGTTGGCCAGAAAACCAAGCCCCTGCAGCGACGGCCTGGCGCCCGGATAGGCCGAGGCCCGGACGTAGCGAATCGGGATGCCTTCGCGCGGGACGACATCGGACTCGGCGCGGCCCCGCACCCCGACATAGAGGTACGCCGTGCGCTCATCACCGAGCGCTCGTCCGATCGCCAGTGCCGGGTTCACGTGCCCGGCGGTGCCGCCCCCGGTCAGGAGGATGCGCGAAAAAGCCGTCATCGCGTGCGGGTCAAGGGTATCACGCGACGGTGTAACTTGCGCCGCAGCACGCGGGCCGGCACGGGCTGTTTCTGGAGGCCGGGCCCGCTCCAGGACACGCCCAGTTCGAAGCCGCCGGATTGTTCGAACATCGCGACTCGAAGCGGGTGAAGCCCCTTCT
>Ga0315286_10004059_pt1 | contig 13980 bp, 12 predicted proteins | sample YL17G10_0_MG_FD_205038 | JGI IMG/M metagenome (GOLD analysis project Ga0315286, IMG submission 205038) | Sediment microbial communities from Yellowstone Lake, YNP, Wyoming, USA - YL17G10_0 | ecosystem: Environmental > Aquatic > Freshwater > Lake > Sediment | place: USA: Wyoming | collected... | reverse complement strand
AGCCGATGATTAGAGCCAGGGCGAAGGTCTGAATAGGACCACCCACAAAGATGGCTACGGCGAACAGCGCCAGCAGTGTGGTTATGGTGGTGTTCAATGAGCGCGTCATGGTTTCGTTGAGACTCAGGTTGACCACGCTGCGGAAATCCGGGGCGGTGCCCCTTAAGCGATTCTCTCGAATACGGTCAAAGACCACAATGGTATCGTTGATGGCGTAGCCTATGATGGCCAGCATGGCGGTGACAAACATGGGGTCGATTTCCCAGTGGAGTATCCGCCCCAGGAAGGAAAAAACGCCCAGAGTCACCAGGATATCAAATATGAGAGCTATGATAGCGGAGGCAGCCCAGATGGCAGGGCTGGGCATTTTGCGGAAGGCCCAGGCAATGTAGAGCATGATGGCAAGGCAGCCGACGGCGACGGCGATGGCGGCGTTGCGTACCGTCTGGGAGGCTACCATGGCCGAGATGGCGCCGAACTCCCTTATCTCTCCAATTTCGGCCAATCCGTCCTTCAGTTTGTTCTGCTCATCCAGTCTTTCCTGGTCAGTCTGGCCTAGCTCTCGAGTGCGAATGAAGAAGTCGCCGCTGCCCAGAGTCTGAACGCGATTGGCCGCCTCACTATGTCCCAAATCCTTCAGCTTCTGCTGCACTTGCTCCAGGGTCAGAGTCTCGCCCTCCTTCGGCCCGAGGGTAATGGCTGTCCCTCCTTCAAAATCCACCCCCGGCTTCAGACCGCCGGGAATTGACAGCGAGATTATCCCGGCGATAATGATGACCAGCGACCCCAATATAAACCAGCGCCTCTTGCCTACAAAATCAAACATCTTTGCTTTCCACTCCAAACCACGCTAGCCTCTTGGCTATTCGCGGGCCAGTGAAGAAACGGAGGAATGTCCGCGTAACCGTGATAGCGGAGAACATGCTTACCAACACGCCGATAGCCAGGGTTAAGGCAAAGCCCTTCACCTGGGGACTGGCTACTACGCTGCTGCCGAACCAGTAGAGGACGCCGCAGGCAATAAGGGTTGTGGCATTGCTGTCCCAGATAGCCGACCAGGCCCGGTGGAAGCCGGCCTCGATGGCAGCTTTCAGGGTGCGTCCTGCCCGCAGTTCCTCCTTCAGTCGCTCGAAGATGAGCACATTGGCGTCCACGGCCATGCCCAGGGACATGACGAAGCCAGCTATACCGGCCAGGGTGAGGGTTACGGGGATCCACTTGAAGATGGCCAGCACCAAAACGGCGTAGACCAGCAAGGCCAGGCTGGCCAGTACGCCGGGAAAGCGATAGTAGAGCATCATGAACAGCATGACTATGCTCAGGCCGATGATGCCAGCCAGGACGGCCTTATTAACAAAATCGGCCCCCAAAGTGGCTGATACCTGTGACTCGAACAGAGGGGGTTTCTTGAGGGGCATTTCCAGGGCTCCCGAGCTGAGCTGGATGGCCAGTAGCCGTGCCTCGTCATAGGTGAAGTTGCCGGTGATCTGGCCACTGCCTTTGTACTCCTTTTGCGTCACCTGGGGATAGGAAAGGAGCTCGTCATCGAGAAAAATACCCAGACATGCCTGTATGTCGAAGGTACCCTCACCGCCGTAGTTGGCGTTGAGCCGTGCCGCGATTTCGTCGAACAGCTTCGCCCCGTCGCTATTCCACTCAATGCCCACTGATATCTCCCGACCGGTAGTTATTTGATCAGCCGGTGGTACCTGGGGCAGGGCTTTGGTCAAATAGGCACCAGTGAGCACCTTCGTTTCATTGTCAATTTCGCCCTCGGCCGGCATCCAGCAGTAGGCGTCTTTCTCATTCTGTGTCAGCGTTACGGCATTGATATCAACAGGGTTACCCTTTCTATCTATCCACTTGAGACCCTGGTCATCCTTGGTCAAGAGATAGGGAACGGAGACTATCGTTTGTTCTTTAGTTTGAGAATCGACTATTGTTTGACCGAAGATGCGCTTGCCGGTCACGGCGGGATTGAAAAAATCAGTACGGCCTTGATTTGTCAGATAGTCATTGAGAGTGACGGTCTCAGCCGTCGTCGCATTGATCTCCACCTCTCGGAATTCCAGGAAGCCGGTCTGCTCGATCAGGGCTTTGGCTTCGTCTATGTCGGTTATACCTGGCAGTTGTATCAGCATGCGGTCACTTCCCAGTTGCTGGATAACTGGTTCGGTGACCCCGTACTTGTCAATACGATTTCGAATGGTAGTGATGGCCTCGTCCAGGTAGAACTGTCTTTCATCCTCAGACCACTCCTCTTGAAACTCAGCCTGGTAGACAAGATTGCTGCCGCCTTTGAGGTCGAGGCCAAGGCGCATCCCCATATCCTCTTCTGCCGAGATGAAGTCGAATTCCTCTTTCACCTCTCCAATTTCAGCCAGGGCGTTTCTCAATTCGTCGTGTTCATCCAGCGTCTCCTGGCGCGTCTGGTCCGACTCTCTGACATAAATCAAGAAACCGCCATCGCTCAAAGCATGAACGGTCTTAGGGGATGTGCTGTTCGCTACTGCAGTCACCTGGTTTTGAACCTGTTCCAGGGTCAGGGTCTCTCCTGCCTTAGGCGCCAGGGTTATGGCTATGTTGATGGAGCCGGAGTCTTTCACTACTCCTATTTCATTCAACCCATTGGTTAGTCTGTCCAACTCGTCCTGGTTCTCCAGGTTGGTCTGGCCTGACTGCGGGGTGCAAACAAGGAAGCTGCCCTGACTCGAGATATTAACCAGCCTGGCGGACTGGCTATACCCCAAGGCGGTCAGCTTGTCTTGAACTTGCGCCAGTGTTAGAGTCTGTCCTTCCTCAGGCGCCAGGGTTATGGCTGTGTGAGAAGTGATGGCTATTCTGCCCAGGCCGATACTGCCGCTTGGGCTTAGCATCCAGGAGGCCAGTACCAGGAGCGCCCCTATGAATAAGAGCACCCAGGTGTTGCCGGCTATTCTTAGCCTTCTCTTCAGTGGTCGCTTGTAGGGCGGCCGATGAGTTGCTTTGGTGATGTCGAGGGATTCACGCTTGCTGTGTAATGTCATTCGTTTCTCGATGAGACAAGCTGTCTCCGGGCGAAGGCCAGGGCTTCCTCTCGGGTGGAAATCTCTCCGATTCCCTGTGCTTCACGCATGGCCTCCAGAAGATGACCGATCTCCGGGCCTGGCTTGAGACCAAAGATATTGATCAGGTCATGCCCGTCGACAAGATTGTGGGGGACCACTCTCGCCTGTTCCTGCTCGTGCTCTGACCATATGTACTGCATCGTCTGGCAATGCCGTTGCCATTCTTCCAGATCCAGATTTGGGCCCTGTGCGGCCAGGAAGTCAGCTAGAGTGAGGACGGTTATGTCCAAGCTGGTGTCACCCATGTCGCGGAAGAAACGGTATATAGCCCGGTGCGTCGGCTTCTCTTCATTGCCCATTTGCCATAGTCTGAGATGAGATTGTACCATATTTTGAATCATCTTTGTCTCCTTAGTGCTGAATCTCAGCCGCTGTGCGATATGCCCGGCCATCACAGCACCCTCTTTAGTGTGTCCCAGGAAGCGGGCCCTGCCGTTGGGCTCGATAGTCTTGGTCTGTGGTTTGGCAATGTCGTGAAGGAGGGCGGCCATTTTGGCGAGGACGGCTCTGGTAACGCCGCCGCTGACCTCTTCCTGGAAGTGTTGCTGCAGGTCCGGGATATGTGGTAATTGGCTGAGGATGACATCCTCCTGTTCTGAGTCTCTCCTTTGCACCAGACGCTCGAAGGCGGCCACTGTCTCTATGGAGTGACGGAACACATCCCAGAAATGCTCAATGGGTTGTTCCACTCCCTTGGTGTGAGCTAGCTCTGGAATGATCGCCGTCAGCAGGCCCAGCTGGTCGAGATAGTACAGATACTGGGCAGCGTTCTTTATCGAGAGCAGGCGGCATAGCTCTTCACGAACTCGCTCGCTGGCTATGTCGCAGATAAGGTGGCTGTGGGATCGGATCAGAGCCTCGGTGTGTTGCTCAATAACGAAGCCGTATTCTGCGGCCAGTCTGACGGCTCGCAGCAGGCGGGCTGGGTCCTCCTGGAAAGCAGAGTCGCTTACCGCCCGGAGCAAGCCCTCTTGCAGGTCTGCCTTCCCTTGGAAGGGATCGATGAGACAGGCGGCCGAAATTGCCTCGGGTTGTCTCAGGTTTACCGCCATGGCATTCACGGTTAAGTCGCGGTGATAAAGGTCTTCCTCAATGCCTCCCCGTATAGTGGAGAAATCAATGTGCCATCGGGATCCCGGAGTTCCATCATTCTCCAGCAGCACTACCCTGGCAATGCCGTGGGCTTCATCTAGCAGGACATACCTGCCGGTCAACGCACTGGCCAACCTCTGGGCTACTTCCGTTGCCGGTGCGGATACGGCGATATCGATGTCCCTGGTGGGGTGGCCCAGCATACTATCACGGATGTATCCGCCGACGAGGTAGGCGTCTATGTTCTCATGAAGAAGAAACTCTCTCGCTTTGGCCAGTATTGAAGCGTCTTCTTTTTTCCAGAGAGTCTTCATCAAAGGCCGTGCTCTTCCTCAGGCTGAATTCGGTACAGAGCATCAGGACTCTCCAAATGGTCTACATACAGCACACCGTTGAGGTGGTCTATCTCATGCTCGAGGGCTTGGGCCAGAAGCCCGCGAGCCTTTATGCGGAACTCCTTTCCCTGGAGGTTGCGCGCTTTGACCGTAACTGAGACGGAGCGTTTGATCTCCCCTCTGTAGCTTGGCAGGCTCAGACATCCTTCTTCTACCAGGCGTTCCCCGGTTCTCCTGACTACCGCGGGATTGATCAGCACCATCGATTCCTCGTCGGGCATTCCGATGACTGCCACCCGCCAGGAGACTCCCACCTGAGGAGCAGCCAGACCCACTCCTGGGGCGGCAACCATAGTCTCAATCATGTCAGCCACGAGTTTTTCTAGCCTGGTGTCCACGCCAGGGACCCTTCTGGCTTTTTGTCGCAGCACCGGGTCAGGAACAAAACGGAGTGGCAATACTGGCATCTAGAGTCTCCTAGTGATGGATATCTTCCGTATTATAAGCTCTGGTAGAGTCTCTGTAAATCTTAAAGAGAGATGACCCATTGTGAGAGCTGGCATCTTCAGCGCAGGCCGCATTTCACAGCAGTCCCAGGGGATCGACATCCACCATCCAGCCGTGGGGCAGAGATAGGCCGCCCAAGGGGCGGACCGGATCGGCTCCCCGAAGGACTATCTGCCAGCGGAATCGCCCCCGTACCTTCTGGAAGAACATGGGTGACGGGCCGATAAGGTCGACCTCCAGTCCTTCAGAGTCTATCCTTTCTCTCAGTTGCTGGCACAGTCTGTGGGACTCGCGCTGGCAGGTGCCGTTGTTGGGATGGGCATAAACAAGCGAGACCAAACGGCTGTATGGTGGGTATTCATGCCGTTGTCGGTAGGCCATCTCTTGATGGTAGAAGGAGGCATAGTCATGCTTTGCTGCGCTGGCAATGGCGTAGTGCTCCGGGGTATATGTTTGCACTACGGCTCGTCCCGGACTGGTGCCGCGACCGGCTCTGCCTGCCACCTGGCAGAGGAGTTGGAAGGTGCGTTCTGAGGAACGGAAATCTGGCAGGTATAGGACGGTGTCCGCTGATATTATGCCCACCAGGGTCACCTGGGGGAAGTCCAATCCTTTGGCAATCATCTGGGTACCAATAAGAATATCTGCCTGGTGGGTCAGAAAGCTCTTGGCAATTCGTTCATGGCTGTTTTTCCCTCTGGTAACATCTCGATCCCAGCGCAATGTCCTGGCTTGGGGAAAGAGGTGAGCTACCTCCTCCTCTACTCTCTCAGTGCCGATGCCCAGGAACTTGATCCGCCGCTCCGGCAATCTGGACAATAGGCAGGGACCGGCTTTTTCTGATTGCACTGATGGCATATCAGTTTTTGCTCAGAGGCATGATAAGTGAGAGGCAGGTCACAGCGGCGACATTTGAGGGCCAGACCACAATCCCGGCACTGAACAAGAGTAGCTGTGCCGCGGCGATTGAGAAAGAGGATTATCTGCTCTCTGGCAACCAGGGTCGCGGCGATAGCCTTGCTCAAGGAGCGGCTGAAGATGCTTCTGTTTCCGGCTTTAAGCTCCTGGCGCATATCGACTATTTCTACCTTGGGTAGGGACGATTCTTCGTCCGGGGTGATGCGCTCGGGGAGTTGAAGCAGGCGGTATTTGCCAGTCTGGGCGCGATAGCAGCTTTCCACATCCGGGGTGGCGCTGCCCAGGACTACCACAGCGCCGCTGAGTCCCGAGAGCTTGAGGGCTACCTCGCGGGTGTGGTAGTGGGGTGGCGTCTCCTGTTGTTTGTAGGTCCACTCATGCTCCTCATCAAGGACGATGAGGCCAAGATCGGGCTGAGGGGCGAAAATAGCGCTGCGGGGGCCAATTACTACATCGAATGCCCCTTCCCTTATCTGCTGCCACACATCAAATCTCTCCCCTAGAGATAGTCTGCTGTGAAGGACAGCCACCCGTTGGGGAAAACGGCCAGCGAAGCGTTCGATGGTCTGAGGAGTAAGCGCAATCTCCGGTACCAGCACCAAGCCGCGCTTGCCCAGGGTAATAGCTTCGGCCAGGGCACGCAGATAGACCTCTGTTTTGCCGCTGCCGGTGACCCCGTGAAGAAGGAATACCTTGGCCCCACCCTTTGCGGGTTGCTTTAAGAGGGCTCGCACCTGATTCAGAGCGGCTTCCTGTGCGGCGGTCATGATATGGGCCAGGGCAGGGGCATAGCTATAGTGCAGCAGAGGATCACGCTGTATCTGGACCTGCTCTATGCGGATCAGCCCCTGGTTCACCAGTGCCTTGATCGTGGCCGGGGTGCAGTGGGTCTGCCTTTTGACTTCCTCTGCTGGAATGGGCGGTGGCTGGCTGGCCAGGAGTTTTAAGACAGCGGCCTGCTTCGGGGCCCGGCGGGTCAGCTTCGTGGCTGCCTCTTGCGCTACCTGCACTTCTACGGCAAGGTTCAGGTGAGGCAGAAATCTGGGCTTTACCCTTACCTTTTCTAACACCTCACTTCTGGTCACCAGTCCCTTGCGGAGGAGGTGGCTCAAGGCTAGCCGGGTGGCTTTGATGCCCAAGGTCTTCTCCGCCACCTTCAATGGCACTCTGCCCTCTTTTCTGAGGATGTTGAGCAACTGTTGTTCCGCAGGGGCAAAGGGGCCATTCTCTGGGGCGAAGCCTTCTGAAGATAACCTGAGGGAAGTGACCAGTTTGCGTTGAAACCCGGGTGGCAGCATCAGGGCAACGGCATCGAAGAGGGGAGCGAGATAGTATTCGCTTATCCAGCAGGCCAGTTGTACCTGTACAGGCGACAGAATAGGAGTGGGGTCAATGAGACCGGCTATGTCTCTGGTTTCCTCTATCGCAGTGTGGTCGGTCAGTTCCAAGACAACGCCTTGAAGCGTCTTGGAGCCAAAGGGTACCCATACTGCTTGCCCGATGGTGAGACTGAGGGCAGGAGGGATGCTGTAGCTGAAGGTTCGGCGCTGGGCTATCGGTGAGTTAACGGCGACTTCAGCATAGCCCATGTGTCTCCCCGTTTTTCAGACTGAGGCCTTGTTTCAGTCTTTCGATTTCAGCTTTGCCCGGGTCGCCCTGGCACTGAGACCACGCAGGTAATAGAGTCTGGCCCGCCGGACGTGTGCCTGTTGTATTACCTCCACCTTCTCTATGTGGGGCGAGTTGAAGAAGAAGGTGCGTTCTACCCCTATGCCATAGAGGACCTGCCTCACGGTGAAGCTGGACACGACACCACCCTTCCTCATACGGATAACTATGCCCTGGAAGCTCTGGGTGCGTTCTTTGTCGCCTTCCTTTATGTGGTAAGCTACCTTCACTGTGGCGCCGGGTTTGATCGGGGCGATGTTGGGATTGGGTTGTGTATCCATCAGCCAGCTGATATCCTTGCTCAATTAGACCTCCCTACCTACTGTCATTCTATCCAGTATTCTTCTGGTCTCATCTGACAAAACAGCCTTTGCCAGGAGATCAGGACGACGCTCCAGAGTGCGGCTTATGGACTGCTCGCGCCGCCATCTGGCAATTTCCTGATGATTTCCGGAAAGAAGGGTTGCCGGTACTTCCCAGCCTCTGTATAGTTGTGGCCGTGTGTACTGGGGGTACTCCAGCAGACCGTTGGCATAGGAATCATCCTTGGTGGCTTGCTCCGAGCCCAGTACGCCAGGCAGCAATCTGACCACGGCATCCACCACTACCATGGCAGCCAGCTCACCGCCGGTGAGAACATATTCACCGATGCTGATTTCGTCGGTAACCAGATGTTCTCTGACTCGCTCGTCTACCCCCTCGTAGTGGCCGCAGATAAGGATCAGATCCTGTTGCTCTGATAGCTCCCGGGCAATGTCATGACAGAGGAGCCGACCCTGGGGCGTAAGCAGGACAACTGGCCCAGAGCTGTGGCCAACGCTCTGCTGTATTGCTTCCACCGCCTCGAAGAGGGGTTCTGGCTTCAATATCATCCCGCTGCCGCCACCGTAGGGAGCGTCATCGACGGTGCAGTGCTTGTCGTGTGTAAAGTCTCTGATGTTGTGCACCAGAATGCTCACCAGGCCGCGGTCAATGGCCCTCTTGATAATGCTTTCACCAAAGGGGCCGTCGAACATCTTGGGGAAGAGGCTCAGGATGTCAATACGCATGGTAACCTGCCCCCTCTGCTTACTTTCTGGCGCATTCCGTGGCTTCTCCGCGGAGCGTCTCCATGGCGTGGGGGAGAGCCGATGATATTGCTTCGAGGCACTCGGCAACAGCCTTAGGGCTGCCGGGCAAGTTGACAATCAGGGTGTTCTGGCGCGTGCCGGCCACCGCTCGGCTCAGCATGGCTAGAGACGTTTTCTTCAGACCCTCTGCCCGCATGGCTTCGGTGATTCCGGGAACGGCCCTGTCCAGTACTGCCAGGGTAGCCTCAGGGGTCACATCACGGGGAGACAGGCCAGTACCTCCCGTGGTGAGGATGATATCCAGGCCCTCATCTGACCATTCTCTCAGCTTGTCCGAGATCGCTTGTCTCTCGTCGGGGACGATTTCATATTTCAGCCAGTGGATTCCCAGAGGCGCCAGGCATTCCCGGATGACCTGTGAGCTTTCATCCTGACGCTCCCCTTTGGAGCCCTTGTCGCTTGCGGTGAGAATCCCCCCAGTAAACATAAAAACCCAAATTATCATATCACGCCAAGCCGCCTTAGCACAAATGAATGTAAGCTGGCGGGTGGTGTGTCAAGCCTGAATCCACGCTAATCCCTGAAGGAGATAAAGAGGCAGTGTAGAGAAGACCACAGATGTCATGGCTCGCCGAGGTCTTCTCTCATATGGGGAAACCGCTGCCTGAAATGTCACAAATGTTTAACTGTTCCCCCTGTTCATTTTATGATTCTTCCACGCCTGCCGTGTTATAATAGATGTGTGTCTTTGGCTAGTGCTTGGCTGCAGAAATGGGAGTCATTTGCCTTGGCTGGAGAGACCCTTGTCCGGTCGACAGAGTCGCCTCTGGCGACCTGCGGCGGATCAGGGCGACAAACTAAAGAGGTGTCATTCTCACGAAAATAGACCATTTTCATACTTCGTGGTGCAGGTGGCAACCAGCATGATAGATTCTGAACGGAGCGAAGAATCTCGACTAACACGCTAACTTATGCAGCTAAGCACCGGCGCAGTGTCTCTGAGAAGGCTTAACAATAGGAAGTGCCAGTGTCATTTGCGAGAGCAGTCGCCTGAGGCGACCAGAAGCTATATGCGGGGGATTCTGTGTCAAGCACGGAATGATATACTGTATAATGATTACGGAGGCACTACACTAGTCGTTCGGTAAACAGACTCGTCGTGAATATGGCCCAATGTCTGTGTAGTAAGGAGGTGGCAGGCCATGGCAAAGATAGTAAGGATAATGAGGCAAGATGCCGAGAGACGACTGTCCAATATGCCGGAGGAATATGTATTCTGGTGCTGCGACGGCCGAATACTGAGGAACATGAGAGAGCTGAAGGCGGCCTTGGACACCATGACAGACGAGACCTTTGCCTATCACTCCGATGGAGGCAAGAGCGACTTCAGTAACTGGGTGAAAGACATCATCGGGGATGAGAAGCTGGCAAGGGATCTCCACAAAGCGACCAGCCGGACCCGGGCAGCCAAGAGTGTGACCGCCAGAATAGCTTTTCTCAGCAGTAAGCTGGTATAGACAGATCACACCCGAAGCGTCTATCATATTGCATGCGACTTCAGGAATATAGTCGGTAGTCCAGTAGTAAGCATCCATGCCCCGTGGCACGGGGCACCATGAAGGATGGAAATGGTTGGGCATCTGTTGTGGACCGAATTCGTTTGGCATTGATGCCACCAATGTAGGGATGGGTCTTTAGACCCATCCCTACATCTCTAAGGGTTTCCCTAGAACCGTATTTTCCAGGCGATGAAGATCAGAAAGGCGGTCATAACTGCTGCGGGCTGGGGCACCAGGTTCCTACCCGTTACCAAGGCTGTTCCCAAGGAAATGCTGCCCCTGCTGAATAAGCCAATTATCCAATATAGCGTAGAGGAAGCGGTGGCTTGTGGTATTGAGTTGGTGGTCATTGTGACCGCGCAGGGCAAAAGAGCTATTGAGGATTATTTTGATCGCTCTCTTGAACTGGAACAGGTGCTCAAGCAAAAAGGCGAAAGCCAGACACTCGAAGAAGTCCGCCGTCTGTCTGACATGGTGGACATCTGCTATGTTCGCCAGAAGGCACAGCTAGGACTGGGACATGCCGTGCTTGCCGCCAGGAACATGGTGGGCAACGAGCCCTTTCTTCTGCTCCTTCCCGATGATCTTTTTGAAGAGCATGAACTGGTGCTGAAACGAATGATAGAGGTCTATGAAAACCATCGAAGCAGCGTGGTAGCTGTCAAACGGGTGCCTCCGGAGGAGGTCAGCAGATACGGCGTTGTTGAACCACGTAAGGTAGCCGAGCGTATCCATGAGGTTATGAGCCTGGTGGAGAAGCCCCGGCCAGAGGAGTCCCCTTCAAACCTGGCTATCATGGGGAGATACGTTCTCATGCCTGAAATTTTTGAGGCGCTGGAGAGCACTTCTCCGGGCAGGGACCAGGAGATTCAGTTGACAGACGGCTTACAGCGCCTGCTGGAACAGCATCCCATATACGCCTACGAATTCGAAGGGGAGCGATATGATGTGGGTACACCCCTGGGTTGGCTGCAAACGATGATAGCGTTGGCCCTTAAGACCCCTGATATGGGACCCAAACTGAGGGACTATCTCAGCGATCTTCTGGGGCTCGTCCCGTATTCCGGGGGAGACAATGTCACTACCTGACCCAGGCCTGTTGGCTCCGGAAATCTTCGAGGGGGGCAACTATGTACATTAGGGAATACATGCATACTGATGTCATTACCACCACCAGCGATACCCCGATACACGATGCCGAAAAGATCATGCGAGACCGAAATATCCGCCGCTTGCCTGTGTTGGATAGGGGCAAGCTGGTGGGCATAGTGACTCGAGGTCGGATCAGAGAAGCAACAGCACCTAAAGCGACATCCCTGAGCGTGTGGGAACTCAATTATCTGCTGTCCAAAATGAAGGTGAGGGATGTTATGACCAAGGATGTCATTACTATCCCGCCTGATATGCCGCTGGAGAAGGCTGTGGCGCTGGGGCAGGAGAAGGGCATGGGAGCCTTCCCCGTGATGGACGGTAATCGTCTGGTAGGCATAGTCACTGACACAGACTTATACAAGGTTGCGGCCCATGTCCTGGGCTTCGGTCAGCCAGGATTGCGGCTCCATATTCTCGAACCATCCCGGCACGGCTCCACCACAGAGGTAATTGACATCATCAACAAGAATAGGTATGGCATAAAGATCCTGTCTCTTTTTCATGTGACACCTCCCACCATCCAGCAGGAAAGCTGTATTATTCACCTGGATACCGAGGACGCTAACAAAGTCGACGGGATCACTGCGGAGCTTAAGAACAAAGGGTACCAAGCACAGATAAGAGCCTTCTAGCCTGCATTGGCACTGACAGGTTTAGAGGCTGATTCTGAAAGACCACTGAGGAGAGAAAATGTACGAGAGAATACTTGTTCCTCTAGATGGTTCTGAACTGGCGGAGCGGGCTCTCCCCTATGTAGCGGAGCTAGCCAAAAGATTGGGCAGCGAGGCCATTCTGCTCACCGTCGCCACGCCGGGCGATCCCTCAGAACGCATCTTTAGATCATACCTGCAAAGAAGGGTAGACGAGCTTCGTTCTTTAGGTTCCAGAGCCAGCCTGGCTGTTGTCCCGGGCGATACTGCCAAGGTAATCCTGGACTTCGCTAACACGAACGCTATTGACTTGATCGTTGTGTCCGCTCACGGACGCGGCGGGCCGGGTGTCTGGCCCATGGGGAGCATCGCCAATAAGGTCCTGCAAAGGTCTCGTATTCCTATGATCTTGGTAAGGGGCGAAAGCCCGGAAACGGTGATGGCAGAGAAGGGACTGCGGAGGATTCTCTTGCTTTTGGACGGTTCGCAATTCGCCGAGGCTGTTATCCCCTATGCCCAGGTGCTGGCCCAGGCGATGGGTAGCGAGGTCACCCTGCTCCAAGTCGTTGAACCAGTGCAGCTTCCGCGCATAAAGGGATACGCGGCCGGGTTTGACGAGAAGAAATACGAAAAGGAACTGACAACCCGGGCAGAGAGAAAGGCCAAGCGTTATCTCCGCCAGAAGGAAAGCGCTCTGGAAGGTGAAGGCATAAAGGTCACCACGGTATCCTTGTTAGGAAAGCCCTCTGATATCATACTCCAGTACGCCGAGGATAAACCCGCTAGCTTGATAGCTCTGGCAACCCATGGCATGTCGGGCATTGCCAAGTGGGCCTACGGCAGCGTTGCCTCCAAGATCATCGAGGCCTCTTCAAAACCGGTTTTCCTGGTGCGCCCGCCGCTGCCTGCTTCGAAGAAGTCCCTGTGATTTCCAGTGTAGTGTCTCTGAGAAGACTTAACGATAGAACTACCCGTGTCATTGCTGCGAAAGCAGTCGCCTGAGGCGACCAGAAGCCATATACGGTGGATTCCGTGTCAAGCACGGAATGACATACCGTATAGTGATGACGGAGATACTACACTAGCCGATCTCGTCTGTGGAAGTCGGCCTCTTGTGGTAACGCAGGAAGCGGTCAATGGCCCGGCAGGCGCCTGACATGGAGTGATACACTGGAAGGCCCGCCTCATAGTATCGCTGCTGCAAGGTCACAAACACCTGATCATCGCCCTGGATATCGGAGGGCAACACTACTGCCACTGGCTTGCTCACTTGATCACGAACCCTGATCGCCGTATCACAGACTATGTCAAACCAGGCATCAAACATAGGCCAGGGATGCTGGCCGACAACGCAGTTGACCAGCAAGAAGTGAACAGCTTCATAAGCAAGCAAGCTCCTGGCTATGTTATAAGAAGATTCCGGGTACATGTTAAGCTCGATCGGATTGGTCAGGACTGCGCCAGCATCGGTGACCAGGTGGCTCCTGATCTCGCTTCCCACCTCCGGCGGTATCGGCGGAAGGGCGAACCCGTTTGCTGTGCATACATCGGCAGCCAGGACGCTGGCACCGCCTCCACCCCCCACCATGGCTACCCTCCTCCCCAGTGGCAGTCGCATGAATAGGAAGGTGACCACCATATCAATCATTTCCTCCATGGTGTCAACACGGATGGCGCCGGCCTGCCGCAGCAGAGCGTCCCACACCGCGTCGGAACCGGACAGAGCACTGGTATGGGCGGCGGCCGTACGGGCACCAGCCGGGGTGGTCCCACCCTTCAGGACTACCACTGGCTTTCGGGCGGCCAGCTTCCTCAGAACTTGCCGAAACCGTTTGCCGTCCCTCACTCCCTCAACATAGGCGGCCACTATCTTCGTTTCGGTGTCCTGAATCAAGTACTCCAGTAGGTCGGTCTCGTCCACA
>Ga0315286_10004057_pt1 | contig 13981 bp, 9 predicted proteins | sample YL17G10_0_MG_FD_205038 | JGI IMG/M metagenome (GOLD analysis project Ga0315286, IMG submission 205038) | Sediment microbial communities from Yellowstone Lake, YNP, Wyoming, USA - YL17G10_0 | ecosystem: Environmental > Aquatic > Freshwater > Lake > Sediment | place: USA: Wyoming | collected... | reverse complement strand
GCATCATTGTAACGGTTCAGGCCCTCATATGACCTGCCCTTGTGATAAAATGCAAGTGCATTGTCAGGATCATAGATAAGTGCCTTATCAAACGCCTCCAGAGCCTCTTCATATCTCCCGAGCCGTAAAAGTGCCAGGCCCCGGTTGTAATGCCCCTGGGCATTACTCGTATCCTTTACCAGGTTCTTATCGAACGATTCGATGGCTTCGGCATATTTTTCCAGATTTAACAGGGCGAAACCCCGGTGATAATATACTTCAGTAAACGCAGGTTCAATCTCCAGTGCCCGGTTCAATGCAACAATCGCGTCCGGGTATTTTCCGCCATGGATTAAGGATTTCCCCTTGTTATACCATGCAGGCGCAAATGAAGGCAGGATCTCAAGAGTCTTTTCGAATGCAGTGATGGCATGGCGGTGATCTCCCTGTATGGCTAATGAAAGTCCCCGGTGATAGTGTGCATCACTATTCCGGGGATCAATTTCCAGGAGCACCTCAAAGGCATGGATCGATTCGTCGATCCTGTTCACTTTTTCCAGTGCAAGTCCTTTGTAATGGAATGCTTCAATACATCTCTGGTTGAGGGCTATTGCATTGTCAAATGAATCTATTGCATCCTGGTATCTCCCGAGGTCATAGAGGGCTTTTCCATTGCTGACCCACCCGCCTGCCTGGTCGGGATCAATCTTTAAGGATTTGGTGTACGACGCGACTGCATCCTCCGTTCTCCCAAGTGTGTACAGGGCATCGCCCTTTCTCATCCAGATGTCGCGGAGGGCAGGATTGATATCGAGAGCCCGGGTGTAAGCGACCACAGAATCCTGGATCCTGCCAAGATCATAGAGTGCATTACCCTTCTTCACCCAGCCGTCGGCAAAGTTTGCATTGATCTCGAGCGCTTTTGCATACGCAAGGATAGCCTCCTGCTTTTTATCAAGAGAGAACTGCGCATCTCCTTTTTGCATCCAGATTTCGATAATAGTAGGATTCAGCGAGAGGATCCGTTCGTGCGTTTCGATGGCATCAGCGTACCGCCCGATTTTAATTAAGGATTTTGCACGACAGATAAGTGCTTCAATGAGCGAGGGATTTACTGATAAGCTCCTGTCCAGCAACAAAATCGCCTCATCGTACCGGGACAATTCTGCATGGGCGATACCCTGGTACATGTAACTGTCAGTGAGGGATGGATCCAAATCCGCTGCTGTCTTAAACGCACGTATAGCTTCTTCGTATTGTTTCAGCTGCAGGCAGGTAAGCCCCAGGTAATAATAATTTGAAGCATCTGAAGCGTCAAGTGCAATGGCGCTGCCAAAGGCCCTGGCAGCATCCTTGTACCGTTCCCGCGAGAAGAGGGCAACACCTTTGAAATGATGAGCAGATGTATTCGATGGATCCAGTAAAAGAGCCTTTTCAAATGCCTTTATTGCGTCATTATACCGTTCCCGTCCGGCAAAAGCGACTCCTAAAAAGTAAAAGCCCAGGGCATTTTCCGGTTCTATTGCCAGAGATTTCTCAAATACCCTGATGGCATCATCATACCGTTCGCGCTGGGTAAGCGCTATTCCTTTCTGGTAGAGAATTTTTGGATCTTTGGGTGTGAGTTCAAGGGCCTGGTCATAGGATACAACTGCTTCTAAGGGTTTTTGGAGGCGCAACAGGGCATTCCCCCGCTCAAAAAATGCACGGGGGCACCGGCGGTTGATCTCCAGGGTTTTATCAAATGCCCGGACTGCTTCTTCAAATCGTTCCAGTGCCAGCAGTCCTATGCCCAGGTAACACCAGGCCCCTATATCCCGTGGATGTTCTTTGACCAGGCGGTCAAGAACAGACACTGCTTCCTCGTAATGATAAAGCCCGATAAGCCCGATACTTTTTCGCACAGCCGCTTCTGCAAGTCCCGGGTTTAACAAAAGCGCCTGGTTGAAGGCGGTAATCGCCTCTTCATGCAGCCCGAGGTGTGAAAGGGCAATACCTTTGTGCAGCCATGATTCGATACGTGCAGGGTCCTGTTCGAGCGCTTTTTCAAAGGTATTGAGAGCTTCCCTGTAGCGCAAAAGGCGTAAAAGCCCGATCCCTTTTCCATAGAATGCTTCTGCATGGTGCGGGGAAAATTCGAGTATACGATCAAAGGAGTCTATTGCATCGGAATACCGTTTGAGTTCCAGGAGGGTAGTTCCGCGGTGATAGAGGGCGGGAGCAGAGGCCGGATCGGTTTCAATTGCCTGGTCGAATGCATCTATCGCCTCGGTGTACTTTTTTTGCTGGAGGAGAGACAGTCCTTTGTTGTACAGAGCATCGGTAAAATCCGGCCTGGATGCCAGAGCATTATCAAATGCCCTGATTGCATCATCATACTGGTGAAGGAAAACGAATGCAATTGCCTTCTGGTACTGGGTTTTGGCATCCCCGGGTGTTAGTTCAAGCGCCCGATCATAGGAGGAGATCGCATCCTGGTGCATGCCCAGGCTGGCAAGCGCATTACCCCTGGCGGAGAATGCAGGAGTGCACCGGGGGTTGATCGCAATAGTCTTATCGAATGCCAGAACCGCTTTTTCAGGCTGCCCGAGCGCGGCAAGGGCCCTGCCCTTGTAACACCAGGCTAAAGCATCCCTGTCACTTTCCTCAAGAACGCTGCTGAAAACCACCACTGCTTCATCATTTCTTTCAAGCCTGACCAGGGCAATTCCTTTCCGGATCGCAGCGTCGATCCTTTTTGGGTCCAGGAGCAGTGATTGATCAAAGGCTGCGATCGCCTCAGGGTAGTGCTGTAACTGGAGTTGCACGATTCCTGAATAATACCAGGAAGGTGCATGAGCAGGATCGAGAGCCAGCGCCTGGTCAAACCCGGTGAGGGCTTCCTCGTAGTGCCCCAGTTCGATCAGGGCAATGCCTTTGAAATAGTGGACTATGGCATTTGAGGGATCGAGTGCAAGTGAGCGGTCGAAGGCAGTTATTGCCTCATTATACTGCTCCGATCCGGCGTATGCCACACCAAGGTAATAATACCCGGAATTATTTTCCGGGTCACGGGCAAGGGCCTGTTCAAATGTTTCGATCGCTTCGACATACTGTTCCTGGCGGGAAAGGGCAACTCCTTTACCCAGGAGAATTTTTGGATTATCGGGGTCACTTTCCAAAGCCTGATCGTACAGGGCTACTGCTTCGGGCTGGTTTCCAAGGCTCGAGATGGCATTTGCCTTCTCAAAGATGGCACGTGTGCAGCGGTTGTTGATCTCCAGCGTCTTGTCAAAAGAACGTACTGCTTCTTCGAATCGTCCGGTAGCGGACAGGGCGATACCCTTATAGTACCAGGCCTCATCGTTGCCAGGCTGTTCTTCAAGAGCCCGGTTAAGGATTACTACGGCATCATCATACCGGCACCGTGTTACAAGGACGATGCCTTTTTGCACTGCCGCCCCGGCATGTTTTGGGTTTACCATGAGCACTTTGTCAAATGCAGCAATCGCCTCATCCGGCATGCCGAGTTTGTTGAGGGTTACTCCTTTATGGAGCCAGCCTTCAATGAGCGCCGGGTTCTGTTCGATCGCGTTGTCAAATGCAACCAGTGCTTCATGGTAGCGTGAAAGATGAAACAGGGCTTTTCCCTTCGTGTATAACGCTCCGGTATTCTGGGGGAAAACGGCAAGCACACTGTCAAAGCTGATTACTGCCTCGGCGTAGCGTTGGTTATGCATGAGGGCAGTTCCATGCTGGTAGAGGACAAGGGTATTTGCCGGATCAATTTCAAGCGCCTGGTCAAATGCATGAACAGCTTCATCAAATCTCCCGAGTTCAATGCATGCAATTCCCAGGTTATAATAAGCATTGACGTAGTTTGGGTTGATCCGTATCGCGTGATCGTACGCATCTATCGCCTGTTCAGCTTCTCCGAGTTTTGCATGAGCGAGACCCTTGTCAAAATACACCTGGGCATAGGAGGGTTTAATCCCGATGCTTTTGTTGAAAGATTCGATGGCATCAGCATATTTTCCGGTTTTTGCGAGCAGGAGGCCTTTCTGGTGATATGCCTGTGCATTTTCCCGGTCCTGCTGGATGGTCCTGTCAAATTCCTGTATAGCTTCATCGGTATTTCCCAGTTTTGCGAGGGCAAATCCCTTGTGATACCGTGCATCTGAAAACAACGGACTGATGTGTAACGCCCGGTCATAAGAGGTGATGGCCTCGGCAAACCTGCCGAGGCTGGCATACGTGATTCCCTCCTGGTAAGCAGCCATGGCACAACCCGGATCAAGGGTGAGTGCGTGTTCGAACGATTCAATCGCTTCTTTATGCCTGCCAAGTCTTGTGAACGCTATGCCGCGGTAATAATATGATGAAGGATGTTCCCGTTTTTTTAACAGGGCCTGGGTAAATGAGGCAAGTGCATCTTCATACCGGCTCAGTTTGATACAGGCTACCCCTTTTTGGTACAATGCATCTGCATTTTCCGGCTCAAACGAGAGGACGCGATCAAAGTCCCGTGCTGCTTCCCGGTATTTATCCAGGTACGTGAATGCAATGCCGCGGTGGTAATATGCCATGATATTTGCCGGGCTGAGCTCGAGAGCTTTCGTGAAGGCAAAAGCTGCATCGCCGTATTTCATGAGCGTATTTGATGCAAGTCCTTTGTAATACCAGGCATCAGCAAGAAGGGGGTTGATCTCAAGGGCCCGGTCAAGAGCGGCAACAGCATCATCATAGCGCCCGATTTTGCATAAAGAAATTCCTTTGATCGCCCGGATATCGGCATGGCCCGGTTCATACTCAAGGAACCTGTCAGCGGACTCAACTGCCTGCTCAAACCGCTCCTGTTTTGCAAGGATAAAACTACGGTAATACCAGACCCAGATATCGCCGGGATCGATCTCGTAGGCTTTGTTGAACGCATTCAGGGCACCATCATATTTTCCGAGGTCATAGAGAGATATGCCCATGTTATAGAACGCCTTGGCATACCGGGGAACAATCCCGATGGCTTTTTCGTAGGCTACAATTGCCTCCTGGTGCCTGCCAAGATCGGCAAGGGCAATTCCCTTGTTATAATAGACTTTTGCATGCCGGGGATCAACGGTCAGCGCATGATCGTAAGCACTGATGGCCTCAGGATAGTTTCCCAGTTCATAAAAGGCGATACCTTTCAGGATCCACGCTTCTGCATTATCCCATTTGATCGCGAGCAGGTGATCACACGCTTCGAGAGTCTCTTTGTTCCTGCCGACCTGGGCAAGGGTGGCGGCTTTATTATACCAGGCATTTGTGTCCGCTGGTTCGATCGCCACTGCATGATCATAGGAATCGATCGCTTCTTCGTATTTGCCAAGATCATACAGGGCAATCCCTTTGTAATAATAGGCTTTTGAAAGATGGGGAAAAAGGGCAAGCGCCCGCTCAAACATGACGATGGCTTCCTGGTACCTGCCAAGGTCATAGAGTTCGATGCCCTGTCGCAACAATGCCTCAGCATCACTCTTATTCATGCATCTCTAACCTCACTGTTCCTGTATTGGATTTTTTGGTACTTACCGCACTGGTTATCCGAGCATAATGATTTAAAAAGGCGGCATATACCCTTTCTGGTACATATATGTAAACCCCGTATTTATCAATCCTATTTTTATACTATAGTCTGGTAGTCCGGGTCGCAGGGATTGCTTTTGCCCGGGAACGGATACATTCTCTGCCGTCAGCATGGGGTGACCTTTTTTTTTATTCCGGTTGCGCTATTTTCGTGTGGGGAATGTGAAAAATTATGGTGCAGGATATTTTCGCTGCCACTACCTGCATACAAGGGGCTCATGAAAAGCCCGGCAACATCTTCTTTTTTTTCGCGTGTCCAAAGACGTCCGTTTTTTTAAAACGCAAGGGAGGGAACAATCAAAAAGGCATGAAAACGCTAAAAATTTCAATTTTTTTAAAACAGGGAATAGATTAATTCAGTTAATTCTTCCTGTATCGCTTGTAATCCGGGCACAAAGTTTATTCCTGGCAGGGGACCTGATTAAAAAAATTATACCGGCCCGGCGCTTTCATAGAGCAGGGTGAGGTAGCGGGCAGAGAACACGCCAATGAAGGGAGACAGTATGATTAACAGGCTGATGCCGATAAAGGGGATTACCAGGCAGACCACTTCGACAATGCCGATGATGATACTCATCATGATCAGGGCAATGATATAGGTCATCAAGCCGATTTTGCCGATATGGGCAAAGATTGCCCCGAAGTTGAAGGCTTCGGAAAAACTGTTGGTCCGCGCAAAACGTACTGTTGCTGTTGCCGTGATCAACCCGATGATGATAGCGACAATGACGATGATCATCGCTCCAAAGAGAATGGCCAGCAGTAACCCCATGACCGCACCGGAATCTATAAACGATGCCCCGGCGGAAGTTCTGACTGATGATACCATTGCTAGAGTGGCACTCCCCAAAAGCACGATGTCCAGGATAATAATGGGTATTGCATAGATCACCCCGACGACCAGGAGTTTAATCCCATCAATAAACATGCCCCCCCAGTCATCAATTGCCGGGGCGGGATTTTCACCACGGTAAATCCGCATGGTATAGCCCATAAAGAGCGGAAAGATGATGCAGCTGATAATCAGCAGTACCCACTTGTCCCATTTTCCTAAAAGCCCGTCTTTTGCATAGAAGTACGAACCATCAATAATCTTGCCAATAACCATAATGTCCTCCTGTTCGTCCACAGATATTAATATTCACCGTTTGGCAGTTCTCTATAAAAAACCGTGGGTCTCACAGATCGTTAAAAATTTTTGACCGTATCTCTCACCGGTAACCGGAAATGCATCCTTCTGCATGTACCAGAAGTCAGGTTGTAGTCCGGAACGGGATCACCTTGCACGAGGCGGGTGGAGCCTGCATAACTAACCAACATTTCTCGAAAAGAATTTATTTTAGAGGGGATCCCGACGCCTGGTCCATACTGCGATTCCCGCCATCAGAACCATTGCGCCTATGGGTGCATACAGGAGCGGTGTGGTTTTGGTTTGTTTTTGAAGTGCCATTTCCCGGTTCTGTTTCACTGGGGCGTCATTTGGGTTGATTTCAATTGCCTTATCATACGAGTCGACCGCTTCAGTATGCCGACCGAGTTCCCCCAGCGCGATTCCGCGGTTGTTCCACGCATCGGCATAATTCGGGTTGATGTCAATCGCCCTGTCGTACGAGGCAACTTCTTCTGTATACCGGCCAAGTTCCCCCAGCGCGATTCCGCGGTTGTACCACGCATCGGCGTCATCTGGATTGATGTCAATCGCCCTGTCGTACGAGGCAATCGCACCTGGATACTCTCCGAATTCACCCAGAGCGATGCCGCGTAAGTTCCACGCATAGGTGTAATTGGGATTGATGGCAATTGCCTTGTCGTACGAGGCAACCGCATCTGCATACCGTCCGAGTTTAACTAACGAGTTCCCGCGTAAGCTCCATGTAAAGTCGTCATCCGGATTGATGGCAATCGCCTTGTCATACGAGGCAACCGCATCTGCATACCGTCTGAAGTCACGTAGCGCAATGCCGCGTAAGTTCCACACCCTGGCGTCATCCGGGTTGATGGCAATTGCTCTGTCATACGAGGTAACCGCATCAGTATACCGTCCAAGTTTCCCTAACGCGTTTCCACGTAAGTTCCACGTGATTGCGTCATCCGGGTTGATGGCAATTGCCTTGTCGTAAGAGGCAATCGCATCTGTATTCCTTCCGAGAATATAGAGTGCAGATCCCCGGTTGCTCCATGTAATGGCGTCATCCGGGTTGATGGCAATTGCCTTATCAAAAGAGGCGACGGCATCTGGAAACCGGCCAAGTTCCCCCAGCGCGATTCCGCGGTTGTTCCACGTAATGGCGTCATTTGGGTTGATGTCAATTGCCTTGTCATACGAGATAACTGCTTCATCTGCATACCGACCGATTTCAGATAAATCAACACCTTCATTGTAATACTGCAATACCCGACTATCATACGCTGTTACTGTGGGACACAGGAGCAACATGAGCAGGAGAACCTCACCGAAAATGGTAATGTTACTCAGGACTTCCATGAGTTGTAATATGCTGTTCAGATGTTCATTTTTGTGATTCATCCGTAAACGGAACAAGGATCCTGTGATTATTTTGGGAATACGGTGTCGCTCATCGTCAACGAGAAACGCCAAAAGAACCGCAAAGGCGGGACTCTGCCGTCAAAGGGCGCAGGTTAATCCATGAGTACATACCTGACATCAAAAAAGAAAATGTCTCCTCGATCAAATTCAGTGAAGAGAATATGAAAGACGGGCAGACATAACCCATCCGATTTGGGGAATGCACCTCCTTAAAAAAGATCCCTCAAGCTGTTTGTCATACCTGAAAAATTATGACGCCATGTATAACGACAGCAAAGTGGTGAAATCAGGAATATTTATAATCAATATAAATGACAAAATTACCGCCGCCACTGGTTGACTGTACTAAAATGTTATAACTCCCGATATCCGGATAAGGAATACTGATCTGCTCATTTGAACCGGAACCTGCTGACCGGTAATCATAATCTCCCATTGACGGAAGAGTCGTTTTTTTAACATACAGGTCCAGGTCTGCATTTTTTGGACCTGCCAACCTGATGGAATACAACGCCGTGGTGGGATCATGAATATTGGTAGTAACCCTGTATGACCCCTTGGAATCAACATAACCGTTTAAAATTTCAGTGGGTATCTGAGAAGAACTACCGGTTTTGGTTGGGGTCACCGTGGGTTTCTGGGTCGTGGTGACCGTGATTGGTTTCTGGATCGGGACCGGGGTTGGGCTGTCAATATACCCGATAACCCCAAGGATGATGAAAATACAAAATAAAATCACGCCAATTATTAGGATCTTCCTGAGTGCCGACATCCCTTGCTTTGCCTGCGGGGGTTGTGGCGGAATTACCGGTTGCGGATATCCGAAAGATGGCGCCTGCACCTGTACTCTTTGAAGTGACGCACCACAATGTTCACAGAATTTCCCTTCCGGCGTGTTATTCCCGCAATTCTGGCAAACAACGATAGTTCACACCCCCGGTGATTACAGTTAGCAGCCTATCTGAAATAATTAATCTTTTGATTCAGCCGATACATGAACAGCGGCTGTCGACGTGGCAGAACACTTCACTGAATATCTGCCATCAATGTTGGATCGGCATCTCCCGACACAAGCCATCACCAAATAAGAAAATATATCGTCACCCAAGTAATAAGGATGGAGTATGAAATATCTTCTTTTTATCCTTTTGCTTGTGACCGTTGGGATAGTGGTGAGTGCATCTCTGTCAGAAAAGCTGGATAAACATAAATAGACACAGACAATAATGACACATTGGTGTAAAAGATGCCATCCTTTGCATGTATTGCCAAGAACTGTGGGTTTCAGACCTCTGCTCCCACCGAAGCTGAGCTGATGACTAAAATTGCAGAACACGCAAAAACTGCCCATAAGATGGACCCCATCCCGCCAGATGTCATGGTAAAAGTGAAAGCCGCAATTAAAAAGTGAAAATTCCATCATTCGGACGAGAATGGCTGGTGGAACGGAGTACGTAATTTTTTTATTTCCATGCATTGGTAATTCTCTTTTAAAACAACAATTTCACCCCCTGCATGTTATTACTCTTTTAAAACAAGTGCAGAACCGGGATCATGGAATCTTGATGGTTATGAATAAAAATTCAATAGTTGAAATGGTGAAGGATCCGGAGACCTTTAATACGGCTCTGGTGCCCTGTAAGGGATCAGACTGCCGCAGATGAGGTGAGCGTGGCGGGTGCATTCAACTTTGCAGGGCAGGGAAGTATGCAAGGAGGTGCCCGTCCCCAGCACCTCGAGAACCCTACCTGGGGACAAATTGTCCGGATGGCGTGAACTTCTGGACACGATTCAAATTCGAATCTGTCACATAGATATTTCCCTGAGCATCAACCGCAATTCCCCAGGCCCCTTCCATATTGTCCAAAGAAAACTGCCCATCACCGGTTCCATGAGACCCCCATTTCGTGATGAACTGCCCCGTCCGGGTGAATTTTTGTACCCGGTTTCCGGACAACTCAACAACATGAACGTTACCTGAATTATCAACAGCAACACCTGTCGGGTACCTGAACTGACCATCAGCAGTACCGAAAGTATCGCCCCACTTCGTCACAAACCGGTACGTTTCCGCAGCCGCAGCAAGCTGAACAAGCGTGCAGAGTACGATTAAGAACAGCACACACAGAATGCCCTTTTCCGGCATACTCTTTTAGGACATAATGTGGCTTTTATGCCATTCTCTATAAAAAAGTAATTAAAACCATCGTCCAGAGAGGGAACCATTTACCCAGAGGGGATAGACAGGTGAATGATAATGGGAAAAGGGAGCAGGTATGGATTGGGGGGAGAACGGCACCCTTAAATTATTGGTTGATATCCAGCCATTCTGTTTAAATCACGCCGATAACCAAAGTCTCATGACACACATTCACTATCTTTTTTATCAAAGATCGAGAGATTGTTCTTCATGGCTATGTAATGACACACATCTTTAAAGACACCCACGGGAATTCCGAATTTTGATACATATAATGAGATTAACTTTTCTTCGGCATCCGGAAGTGTCCCGTCTGCCATGACAAGATCCAGTAAGATCGCTATCAATGCAACCTTCTGTTTTTCATCCAGGCTGCGTGCAACCAGATCAACACACTCCTCATAGGAGTTACATTTGAAGGTTGTATGAGCGAGAGCAAAATTTGTCTTGTCTCCTCTCACAATCTTATCTAAATCAGCAATTTCTGCATTCTCAATCACCCCATCCGCAGCAACTACGCTGAGGGCTGCAAGAAAGAGTGCTGTTTTTGGCGTGAGCTGGATCTTGTCACTCCCTGTTTCATTATCAGTACAATACATGGTGAACTCCCTTTGTCGGTTTATAATATTTAAGGGTACGGTATCAGGGATATTTTACCCTTATAGTCGTTCCTGCATACAGGATAATGCCCTCACGTTGATCCGTGTGACAGGATCAGATGATTTCGGCGTCTATGCATTCTTCCTGTTCGAATCTGTGCAAAAAATCTTCCACATAGGGCAGACGTTCCATCGCCATCTTCCTTCCGGGAACCGTCTTCATGTTCCGGAGTGTTGTCTCAATCTTTTTTCGGTACCATGCGATTGCAGAGGGAGGTGCATATCCCCGCTGCCCGAACAGGGCAAATGCCCGGGCAATGCCATTGGGTCCCAGACCATCAATCTTGTCGGCATCGAAGAGTATCCGTGCCTCAACTGATGATAGGTTCCCCTCTTTGAGGCGTTCCGTGGAATGCTCCGCTATGATCGCAATAACCCGTTCCATTCTCTCAGGAGGATAGTCGATTTCATTCAGGATATCCCGAGCAGTGTTCATGCTGAGCTCCACATGCTCCTCCTTGCGGTTGAAAGGAGATGTCACATCATGAAGAAGTGCTGCAAGGGTAAGCAGTTTCCAATCAGTATCCGGAAAATGAGCGGCAATCTTCCGGGTATTAACAAGGACTCGTTCAATATGATCCGTCCTGTGCGCCACAGACTGGATGTCTGCAGCATACAACATCCTGACTTTGTCCCGAACTCTATCATCATAGTGCATATTCATTCCCATCATTCCTCCCCCGAAAATTTATGTTGCAGTGTCTGCCCTAGTCCACCCACACACGAGCATCCGTTCATCCCCAGAAACGAGACACGAATTTAATGAAAAGATACAGCACTAACAGCCAGATAATGATGACAATGAGGAGTCCGGCCCGGCTGTTCAGTGCGCTCCCGGCAAGTTCGGTCTTCGCCCGCTTACGGTATTCTTCCAACACATTTTCCGGCATCAGGTAAATCGCGAGTGCGATTCCCGCAGGTACTATGATAAGATCATCCAGATAGCCAATTACCGGAATGAAATCCGGTACGAGATCGATCGGGCTCAGCGCGTATGCAACCGTCAGTACCATGACCGCTTTTGCATACCAGGGAATACGTGGATCACTTCGGGCGAGGTAGAGCGCATAGACATCACTCTTCAATTCCTGTGCCAGTTCTTTGAGCGCTTCGATTGAGAACACAATCCATCCCCCCGGTTATACCGTTGCAGCCACTCTGGTTTTGAGCGTGAAGAATCCCATCATCACGGTTCCTGCCGCTGCCACCACTGCAGCGAACGCAAACCCGGCAGAGTAACCGACAAACGCCCAGATGAACCCGATCAGGATGCTGGAGCAGAGGTCCCCGATCCCGTTCATGGTCGCGAGCGCTCCGAAACCCAGCCCGCGGAATTTCTCTTCGATCATCTCCCCGGCAACCGCACTTTCGAGCGTGTCCTCCGCTGCTATAAATACACCGCAGAGCGCAAAGAGGACCCCATAGAGGATCGGGTCCGGCGGGGCAAGAGCGAAGCTGATGAAGGTTGCGACAGCAATCCCATAGCCGAGCACGAGCAGTGTCTTCCTGCCGAACCGGTCGCCCAGTGCTCCAAAGGGGTAACATGCGGCTGCGTATACGATGTTCCGTATCGTATACAGGATTACGCCCGCCGCCGTTGCCTGGGCAAACCCGAGCGATGGCGTGAGCATGACAACCGCAAATGCGATCAGCAGCGTGTGCGAGAAGTCGGCGATCCCGAAGACAAGCACTGCTGTGAGATACTTCTTAAACCCGCCCGGCAGTCCTTTGAGCGATGCAACCAGCGTGCGGTTATCACCCGAAGGTGCCGGGTTTTTTTCTCGCACAAAATACCAGAACGTAAAAAGGGCGAGCATTCCCGGGATGAGGGTGAGCCAGAAAATCTCCCGTGTGCTGAAATAGGCAAGGAGCGAGAAAGCAACAAGCGGCCCGGCAATTGCGCCAAGGGTATCACCGGCGCGGTGGAACCCAAATGCCTTGCCCAAGTCCGCTGGATCCACCGATTTTGCAAGGATTGCATCACGGGGCGGACCCCGGGTGCCCCTTCCCATCCATCCGATTACTCTTCCAAAGAGGACCATAGGCCATGATACTGCGATAGCAACGATTGCCGGAAAGATACCGGTTGCAACATAACCGGCGAGCGCGAACTCTTTGCGTTTCCCGAGTTTATCCGAGAAATATCCGGACAATAATTTCACGAAACTCGACGCACCGTCGCTGATACCCTCGATGATACCCAGTGCATACACCGGCGCTCCCAGGGCAATCAAAAATGAAGGGAGCAGCACCGTCACTGCTTCATGGCCGAGATCGGAAAAGAAACTCGCAATCCCGGCGCCAAAGACTGTCCTGTTCAACCATCCGTCCTTCTTCATGGTAATGCTTCTCCAGATAGAAGTCATCATCCCATTGGGTGGTTTACGGCGGACTTCATCGCCATTATACAATCAGATAAAATGCCTTAAATGTCCTTTGTTGGTGTGGAAAAACGAAAAAATTGAATCTGAAGAAGTCTGATTATTCTTCTGAACATCTGTTCCGAAGCCTATGCCGAGATTTGAACTCGGGACTTCCTCCTTACCAAGGAGGCACACTGCCAGGCTGTGTCACATAGGCACAATGGATTTTTTAGCAACCTCACCAGGCCACGGTCAGAAGTGAGCGTCCTATAACCAGGACACGCTATGCCACATAAGCCCCTGAGGCAGATTGCCTAATTACCTTGTGAGTATTCCGTATAAAACATTGCGGAAGTTAAGAGATGGTACCCGCTTTTTTAAAAGATACCGGTGCCAGGGCGCGAGGGGAAAAGTATCATGACCTGAGCATGTTAAGAGCCCGGATACTTTTTTGCACACCCTCAAAAGTCGCCACTTCAATCACCGGTGGTATGGTGTTTTTCCGTATAGCCTTCATCACGGGTTTAAAATCAATAGTACCCTCTCCGACAGCGACATGGGAATCCTCTTTACCATTGTTGTCATGCAGGTGGTAATGGCCGGCAGGCAACCGGAGAAACTCTGCGAGACA
>Ga0315286_10004056_pt1 | contig 13983 bp, 10 predicted proteins | sample YL17G10_0_MG_FD_205038 | JGI IMG/M metagenome (GOLD analysis project Ga0315286, IMG submission 205038) | Sediment microbial communities from Yellowstone Lake, YNP, Wyoming, USA - YL17G10_0 | ecosystem: Environmental > Aquatic > Freshwater > Lake > Sediment | place: USA: Wyoming | collected... | reverse complement strand
TCATGGACATGCCGCGGTTCAACCACATGCATCGCTTCATGCCGGCGCTGTTCCAGCGCGAGGGTTACGCGGTCGTTTCGGTGCCGGTCAATCACCGCGAGCGCACCAGGGGCACTTCGAAGTACGGACTCCACAATCGGTTGTGGGTCGGCATCGTCGACATGTTCGGCGTGATGTGGCTCATGCGCCGGGCGTCGCCGCGCATCGGGACTCACGAGGACAGCTGAGTGACGGGCGCCGCAGGGCGGTCGCTGCTCGATCGCCTGCTCCGACCGGGGGCTGTTCGTCCGCGCGACGTGCTGCTCGACCTGCTGTGGCTGGTGGGTCTCGGCCTGCTGCTGATGGGAGCCGGGCTCGGCCTGCGCGATCCGTGGCCTGCCGACGAGCCGCGCTTTGCTCTCATAGCGCAGGACATGCTGCGTTCCGGTGACTGGCTCATGCCGCGCGTTGGCGGCGACCTGTACCCCGACAAGCCACCGGTCTTTTTCTGGCTGCTGGCTGCGGCGATGGCCGTCACCGGCTCGGTGAAGCTGGGATTCCTCATCCCGTCGCTGCTGTCCGGCATCGGCACCGTGCTGCTGGTGTACGACCTGCTGCGGCGAGTGCGCGGCCGGGAAATCGCCTTCGCCGGCGCGCTCGTCCTGCTCATCACGTTCCAGTTCGTCTGGCAGGCACGGCAGGCGCAGATCGACGCCACGCTGTGCTTCTTCACGACTCTGAGCCTGTACGGCCTGCTGCGGCATCTCGCTGCCGGGCCCGCGTTCGGCTGGTTCCTGCTGGGCTGGGCCGCCGCGGGACTCGGCGTCATCACCAAGGGTGTCGGCTTCCTGCCGCTCTTTGCGCTCGTGCCGTGGGGCCTGCTCGCAGCGCGTGGGTGGCCGACGGCCGCGCCGCACCACGATGCGCGCTGGTTCGCCGGACCGGCCTGCATGCTCGCGGCCATCGCCATCTGGTTCCTGCCGATGCTGCTGGCGACGTCGGCCGGCGGCGAACTGCTCGACTATCGCAACGAGATCCTGTTTCACCAGACGGTCACGCGCTATGCCGAAGCCTGGCATCACCACGCGCCGTTCTGGTTCTACTTCGTCGAAGTGGTCCCGTTACTGTGGCTGCCGCTCATCGCGCTCGCGCCTTGGTTATGGCCGCGCTGGCGCGAGGCCCTGCGCAGCCGCGACACGCTCACCGTCGTGCTGCTTGCCTGGGTGCTGCTGGTGCTGGTGTTCTTCAGCACAAGCTCCGGTAAGCGCGGCGTGTACGTGGTGCCGGCCATACCCGCGCTCGCGATGGCGGCGGCGCCGTGGCTTCCGGAGTTGCTGCGCGCACGGGGGCCACGCCGGCTTGTGTTCGTTCTCGCTGGCGCGATGGTCGCCGGCGGCGCGCTTGCCGCGCTCTATTTCGCGACCAGCGACAGCGCCGACGCGCGTTTCGCAGCCGAGTACGACCTGCATCCTGTGATCCCGCTGGCGGTTGCGGCCGTCGGCGGGGCGATCGCGATCGCAGTATTTCGCCTGCGCGACGCCTGGCTCGCGTACGGAGCCGTGCTGGCATCCGTGCTGCTGACAGTCGGATTCCTGGTTTACCCAGGCATGAACGAAGTCCGGTCGGGTCGCGCCTTTACCGCTCGCGTCGAGCAGGCGAGCGTGGGTATCGCAGAGATCGGTGTGGTCAGCGCCAAGGAGCAGTACCTGTTGCAATTGCGGCGCCCGAGCTTCAACTTTGGCCATGCGCGCTGGCGCGAAAAGGAACTGGAGGCGGCGGACGCCGCGGCGTGGCTCGCCGCGAAGCCAGGGCGGGCGCTGGTCGTCGATTCCAGGAGTCACGAGCTGTGTTTTGGCGCCGCGAAGGGTGTGGATCTGGGGCTCGCCAACGGCAAGTCCTGGACCCTGGTCACCGGAACTCCGGATGCGGGCTGTGTGGCGCGCGGGGATCTATCGCACGCAAGATTTTATGTTCCGAAAATGAATCAATAAATACAGCAGGTTAGCTTGAATTCCTAAACGTCTGTGTCAGAATGCCGCGCACGCAACTGCGGTGGCGGTCGATGGGAATTGTGGGTCAGGTCCGCCGCCAGGATTGATGTGCTGACAGACTCAGCTTGGCTGCCTGATTTCACTGGACAGGGGAGTACCGAGTAGCGCGATGGCCATGACCCCGCCCGACGGGAGCGACGAGCAGGACAACACTGATTTTCTCGCCACCCAGCTGGTGTTTGGCAACGGCGGCCGCCCGGCCGTCGGGCTCGATGTCCTCGTCACCAAAGTTGCCGTCGACTTCCAGGCGCTCACCAGCGAAACCGGCGACAACAGCGTCAAGCGCAATCTCGACGCGCTGCGTGAAGCGACGGGCGTCGATGCGATCTGCATCGCGCTGTTCGACACCGACAAGAAGATCGTCGATCGCGTTGCCAGCGCGGCAGGCCTGCTGGCGCCGTTCGATCCGCAGGTGCTGAAGGGCGACGACTTCGCGACCCTGCCTTTCCTCGCCGAGAAACTGCCTCACCTGCGCATCGCCGAGTTCCGCGACACGCTTGCCCCGCGGCGCGATCACGCCGCCGATGCGGCGCGCTTCGCCGGCCTGAACGTGCGTGCGGCGCTCATCTGCGGCTTTTCGCTGAACGGACGCGTCTGCGGCTTCATGGGGCTGTGCTCGTCGCAGCCACGCCCCGAGGGTTGGGACGCGAACCTGCACCTGATGCTGAAGCTCGTCGGTTCGAGCTTCGCCACCGGTCTCGAGCGCCTGCGCGCGCAGCGCTACCTGGGCAAGCTGGAGGAACGCAACGCGCTCTCGCTGCCGTCGGCCAACGACGGGCTGTGGGATTTCGACGTCGAGAACAACACCGTCTATTTCTCGCCGGCCTGGCGCAAGATGCTCGGCTACGACGAGCACGATCCGCACGTCTCGCCCGACTGGCGCCGCCTCGTCCATCCCGACGACATGGCGCGCGTGCAGGCGATGATCCGCGACCACATTGCGGGCAAGAACCAGATGTTCGAGAGCGTCCACCGCATGCGCCACACCAATGGCGAGTGGCGCTGGGTGGTGAGCCGGGCCAAGGCGCGCGTGGACCCGACGGGACGCCTGCGCCGCCTCGTGGGCGTCGAACTCGACATCACCGAACGCAAGCTTTACGAGGACGCGCTGTTCAAGGAGAAGGAAAGCGCGCAGATCACCCTGCAGTCGATCGGCGACGGCGTCATCACGACCGACGGGCACCTCGTGGTCGAATACCTGAACCCGGTGGCCGAAGACCTGACGGGCTGGCGCTTCGAAGAGGCCCAGGGCAAGCACATCGACGACATTTTCCGCGGTTTCCACGAGGAGACGTGCGAGCCGCTCGAGAACCCGCTGTCGGTGGCGATCCGCCGCGCGCGGGCCATCAAGTCGGTGCGGCCGACGCTGCTCATCAAGCGCGACGGCAATGAGATGTACATCGAAAGCACGGCCTCGCCGATCCGCGACGGCTCGGGTGCGGTCTCCGGCGGCGTGCTCGTGTTCCACGACGTGAGCGAGAGCCGGGAGCTGAACCGCAAGCTCTCCTATCACGCGAGCCACGACATCCTGACGGGCCTCGTGAACCGCCGCGAGTTCGAGCAGCGTCTCGAGCGCTCGCTGCGCAGCGCGAAGGCGCGCGAGACCGCCTACGCGCTCTGTCACCTCGACGTGGACCAGTTCAAGATCATCAACGACACCTGCGGCCACAGCGCGGGTGATGCGCTGCTCGGGCAGGTGGGCGCGCTGCTGAAGACCAAGATCCGCTGGCGCGACACGCTGGCGCGGCTCGGCGGCGACGAATTCGGCGTGCTGCTCGAGAGCTGCTCGCTCGAGGAAGCGCTGCGCATGGCCGACCTGCTGCGCGAGACCATCCGCAACTACAAGTTCGTATGGGAAGAGCGCACTTTCCGGCTGGGTTGCAGCGTGGGCGTGGTGCCGATCACGGGCGACAGCGAGGACGTCGCGGCGCTGCTGTCGGCTGCCGACAGCGCCTGCGCCGCGGCGAAGGAGGCGGGGCGCAACCGCGTCTACAGCTTCCAGGAGAACGACATCGACCTCATGCGCCGCCGCCGCGAGATGCAGTGGGCCGCGCGCATCAACAATGCGCTCGAAGAGTCGCGGTTCGAGCTGTACCGCATGACGATCCAGCCGCTGCAGAAACCCGACCCGGGCGCGCACTACGAGCTGCTGCTGCGCATGAAGGACGAGAACGGCAAGATCGTCTCGCCCGACAATTTCATCAATGCGGCGGAGCGCTACGGCCTCACGCCGGCCATCGACCGCTGGGTGATCGAGAACGCATTCCGCTGGCTGGTCTCCGAGGCGGACGAGCGTGCGAACCTTGCGCTGTGCTCGATCAATCTTTCCGGCCAGAGTCTGGGCGACGACAAGTTCCTGCCGTTCGTGATCGACCAGTTCCACCGCAGCGGCATCGACGCGTCCAAGATCTGTTTCGAGATCACGGAGACGGCAGCCATCGCGAGCTTCTCGCAGGCGAACCGCTTCATCCAGGCGCTGAAGGAACTGGGCTGCAAGTTTGCGCTCGACGACTTCGGCACCGGCCTGTCGTCGTTCGGTTACCTGAAGCACTTCCCGGTGGATTTCCTCAAGATCGACGGCAGCTTCGTCAAGGAAATCCTGCACGACCCGATCGACCGCGAAATGGTGCGCTCGATCAACGAGATCGGGCATCTCACGGGCAAGTTGACGATCGCGGAGTTCGCGGAGAACGCGGAGATCATCAACATGCTGCGCAGCCTCGGGGTCGATTACGCCCAGGGCTACGGCATCGCCACTCCGCAGCGCATCCAGCGCGCCGCCGCCGTCAACGGCTGAGCCACTGCCGGCGCGGTTGGGCGCCCTTCAGGTGCGGCCATAGCTGTCGGGGAACATTCGTCGCGAGTCGCCGCGCGGGGCGCTGCTTGGTCGCGACGAATGTTCCCCGACAGCCGATGGCATGCGCCTGAGCTCCGTCTTCGTGCCGAAGACGCCGCACGGCGCAAGCGGCGGTGAGCGTGCGGCCCCAAACGAGCAATCAATGGCGGCGGTGGGCAGGCAGCCTCAGCCCCGCCGGATACACGGCGATTGCGGCCCGACGGGCCGCCGCACTCACGGATGCCGCGGCGGGCTGGCGAGCAGACGACGTGCGCGGTGGGCGCTGCATGCGCCGTGCGAGTTTTCGCTCCCCGGCGAAAACTCGCTCAGGCGCGTTGTGTCCTGCGTCCGGGGGTTTCCTGTCTTGACAAAGCGGCGCCCCGCGCCGCGACTCAAGACAGGAAACTTCCGGACGCTTGCGACACCTCTGCGTCCGTCGCGTGATCCCGGCTAGTCGGCAAACTCAAACCGCATGGAAAGATCCACCGCGCGGACGTGCTTCGTCAGCGAGCCGACCGAGATGAAATCGACGCCCGTCTCCGCGATCGGGCGCAGTAACTCGAACGTGATCCCCCCCGACGCCTCCAGCTGCATCGGGCCGCGCGGATGCGCGCGATTCATGGCGACCGCAGCACGCAGATTGTCGAGGCTGAACTCATCCAGCAAGGCCATGTCGGCGCCGGCGTCGAGCGCCTGACGCAACTCCTCGAGCGACTCGACCTCGACTTCCACCGGCACGCGGGAGCCTGAAGCGCGTGCAGCAGCGACAGCCGCGGAGATCGAGCCGGCGGCCATGATGTGGTTCTCCTTGACGAGGATGCCGTCGTAAAGCCCCATGCGATGGTTGTTGCCGCCGCCGCAACGCACGGCGTATTTCTGCGCGGTGCGCAGTCCCGGGATCGTCTTGCGCGTGTCGAGCACCCGGCAGGGCAGGCCGGCGAGGGCTTGCGCGTAGCGCCTCGTCGCAGTCGCCGTGCCGGAGAGCGCCTGCACGAAATTGAGCGCGGTGCGCTCGCCGGTCAGCAGCGAGCGCGCCGGCCCCGACAATCGATACAGCAGTTGTTCCGGCACCACGGCATCGCCATCCGCGGCATGCCACTCGACCTGCACGCGCGGGTCCACCTGCCGGAACACCTCGTCCACATAGGGCCGCCCGGCCAGCACGGCGGCTTCACGGGTGATGATCCGGGCGCGTCCCGAGCGCTCGGCCGGAACCAGCGCTGCGGTGAGATCGCCGCTGCCGATGTCCTCCGCAAGTGCGGTGGCCACCGTGGCGGCGACGTCACCGGGCGGACTCAGCATGGCGACTCCCTAGCTTGAACACCGGCCCGGCGCCCGCAGCAAAGGCAACCCGGCCGAAGCCGGGTACCCCGCGCCGAGCACAATCGCGCCCGGCATCACACCATCAGAACGGCAGGCCGTGCGTAGCCGAGCCCATGCACAGCAGCATCGGGATGGACAGCACGAAGTTGGTGCGGGAGGCCAGCATCGCCGTCTTGCGCGCCGCCGCCTTCTCCTCGTCGGTGGCCGCGACGAGGCCGAGCACTTTCTTCTGGTTCGGCCAGATCAGCACCCAGACGTTGAACAGCATGATCGTGCCGAGCCACGCGCCGACACCGATGATCAGCTGGTAATAGTTGAACGGATCGCTGCGGAGCCCGAGCTCAAACGCGCCGGCCAGGTTGCCCGAACGGGCGAGGTACCAGGCGCCTGTGAGCCAGGTGGCGACGGCGGCCCAGCGGAACCAGAGCAGCGCGCGGGGCGCCACGTACTTGCTGATGCCCGCGCCACCCGGGCCGCCCTTGTCGGCCGCGGCCGCGGCGAGTGCCGGCATCTGCACGAGGTTGAAGTAGTAGAGCAGGCCGATCCAGGTGATGCCGGACAGGATGTGGAACCAGCGCGCGAGGCCAAGTTCGTGGAACGCCGTGGGCGCAATCAGCAGCGTGAGCACCACAGCCAGCACGAAACCAGTCGTGATGGCGCCGCGAACCGTATTCAGTGGATTCATGAGAATAGCGTCCTCCCAACGTAAAAACTCTTGTAGCGGCAGGGAGTTAGACCACTCCCCGGACCTTTCTAGGACTTTGAAGAATAGGCGACGGAACCCTATAATTCAATGTCCTGCGCAAAGCGCATGAGGCAGAATGACTCAGGCCGGACCCAGCTCTCCCTGCATGAACGTGTGCGTGCTCGATGCCGGGCGCGTCTGCGTCGGCTGCCGCCGTACGCTCGAGGAGATCGCCAGGTGGGGCCGGATGAGCGCCGCCGAACAATGGGCGGTGGTTGCGCGCCTCGAGCGCATGCGGCCGGCGGTCGACGCTTTGCGCTTGCCGGCGGCGGGCTGAAGGTCGCATACAGACTTTGCAACGGCCGCGCGCGGCCAGGGGGCTAGGAACGTGGACGTCACGCAGAAGATCCAGCAGCAACTCAAGTCGAACCCGGTCGTGCTGTACATGAAGGGCACTCCGGATTTTCCCCAGTGCGGATTCTCGGCGTCCGCGGTGCGTACGCTCGAAGCGTGCGGGGCGAAATTCGCCACCGTGAACATCTTCGAGGATCCGGAGTTGCGCGAGGCGCTGAAGCGCTACTCGAACTGGCCGACGTACCCGCAGCTGTACGTGAACGGCGAACTGCTCGGCGGCTCGGACATCATCACCGAGATGTACCAGAAGGGCGAATTGCAGCCCCTGCTGACCGAGGCCGGCGCGACCGCCTGATCGTCGGTGAGTGGGAGAGGGTTGGAGTGAGGGCTGCCTCTCCCCAGCCTATTCCTCCGCGTCGCGCATCGACTCCGCGGATTCGTCCGGCACGGCCAGCTCCGGCGCCCGCTCGAGCGCTTCCTCATACATGTCGCGAAACCGATTGCAGATGGCGCAGAAGAGCGCTGCCGTCCGTTCGGCATCGTAGATGGCCGAGTGCGCGGCGGCGGTGTCCCACGTGAGCCCGGCGGCCGTCACGGCGCGCGCCAGCACGGTCTGCCCGTAGGCCACGCCGCCCAGCGTGGCCGTGTCGAAGCTCGAGAACGGGTGAAACGGGTTGCGCTTGATGTCCGTGCGCGACACTACGGCGTTCACGAAGCCGAGGTCGAACGAAGCGTTGTGCCCGACGAGCACGGCCCGCGTGCATTGCGCTTCGCGCACGGCCTTGCGGATTTCGCGGAACAGCTGGGTGATCGCTTCCTTCTCGGGCATCGCGGGCCGCAGCGGGTGGTCTGGATCGATGCCGTTCACCGCGAGCGACGCGGGATCGATGCGCGAGCCGTGGAACGGCTGCACGTGATAGCGGAAAGTCGCTCCCGGGCGCAGCTGTCCCATCGGTGACATCTCGACGATGACGGCGGCGATCTCCAGCAGCGCATCGGTATTGGCGTTGAAGCCGCCCGTTTCCACGTCCACCACCACGGGCAGGAAGCCCCGAAAGCGGTTGACGATCTTCGGTTCTGTCAGCGTGTAGTTCATGCGTGGTCCAGCCGCCAGTTCACCTGCGCGCCACCGCGCATCGGCACGATCTCATCAAGGCCGAAGGGGTAACGCTGCGGCACCGTCCAGGGTTCGCGCCGCAGGGTCAGTGTCGCGGTGTTGCGCGGCAATGCGTAGAAATCGGGTCCGCGCTCCGAGGCAAAGGCCTGCAGCCGGTCTAGCCGGCCCGCCTGCTCGAAGGCTTCGGCGTACAATTCGAGTGCCGCGTGCGCCGAAAAGATGCCGGCGCAGCCGCAGGACGTTTCCTTCGCCTGCACGGCGTGCGGCGCGCTGTCCGTGCCGAGGAAAAAGCGCGAATCGTCGCTGGTGACCGCTTCGACCAGCGCGGTGCGGTCGTGCTCGCGCTTCAGCACGGGAAGGCAGTACAGGTGAGGCCGAATGCCGCCCGCGAAGATCGCGTTGCGATTGAGCAGCAGATGCTGCGGAGTCACCGTGGCTGCAACGCCGGCTCGCGCGGCACGGACGAACTGCACCGCTTCGCGCGTGGTGATGTGTTCGAACACGACGCGCAAACCGGGCACGCGCTCGATGATGCGGCTCAGCACGCGCTCGATGAACTCCTGCTCACGGTCGAACACGTCCACCGCGGTTTCGGTGACCTCGCCGTGCACCTGCAGGACCATGCCCGTGTCGGCCATGGCCTCGAGGGCGGGCCAGATGTGCTCGACGGACGTGACGCCCGCGTCCGAGTGAGTGGTAGCCCCGGCAGGATAGAGCTTGGCGCCCACGACGAAGCCGCTGGCGCGGGCGCGCCTGATCTCCTGGGCGCTGGTGCGGTCCGTCAGGTACAGCGTCATCAACGGTTCGAAGCGCAGGCCCGCAGGCACGGCTGCCAGGATCCGCGCGCGGTACTCGCCAAGCGCCGCGGTTGTCGTCAGCGGCGGCTCGAGGTTCGGCATGACCACGGCCCGCGCAAAGCGTTGCACCGTGAAGGGCAGCACGGCGGCCATGTGTGCGCCGTCCCGCAGGTGCAGGTGCCAGTCGTCCGGTCGCAGGATGCGCAGGGTAGGGGTCAAGCAGTGGCCTTGGTCAGTTGCTCGCCGAGCCGGGCCGCGTCGCTGAGCAGGTGGACCGCATAGCGTACGCCGAAGCCCGTGAATTCGGTCGGGATATGGGCGAGGCCGCCCTTGCGCTCCGCCGCGGATAGATCCACGTGTACCCAGGGGATGTCAGCCGCGACGAATCGGCTCAGGAACCGTGCGGCCAGGATGTGATCGCCCTTGTTTTCGAGCGAGCACTGCAGGACGTCCGCGATCGGACTGTCGAGCTCTGCATCGAAATCCTCGTCGATCGGGAAGCACCACACACGCTCGCCGCTGTCGCGGCCCGTGGACTGCAGCCAGTCGTGCAGCACGCTGCGGTTGGTGAACGCGCCGCTGTAGCGCTCCGTCAGGGCATTCACGCAGGCGCCGGTGAGCGTCGCGAAGTCGAGCACGAGATCCGGCTTGGCGCGCGAGGCGAGCGCGAGCGTGTCGGCCAGCACCATGCGGCCTTCCGCATCGCTGTGCACGACCTGGATGGTGACGCCGTTCATCGCGGCGACGACGTCCTGCGGGCGATAGGCATCGGGCCCGATCTGGTTTTCGGTCAGCGCCAGCCAGCAATCCACGGTGTACGGTGCCGCCATGCGATCGAGCGCGAGCAGGGTGCCCACGGCGACCGCGCTGCCCTGCATGTCGCCGTGCATCAGGTACATGCCGCGATGCGGCTTCAGGTTGATGCCGCCGGTGTCGAAGCAGATACCTTTGCCGACCAGCGCCAGTCGCTGGCGCGAGCGGCGGCGCGGCCGGTACGTCAAACGCACGATCCCGGCACCGCGATGCGGATTGGCGCGCGACACGGCAAGAAACGCCCCTGCACCGAGACGCTTGAGCGCCGCCTCATCGTAAAAATGAAAGCGCCAGCCCTCGCGCCCGGCAAGCTGACGCAGCGTGCGCCGGTAGCCGACGCAGTCGAGTTCGTTCGGGGGCAAGGCCGTCAACCAGCGCGCGAGGTGATTGCCTTCGGCCATCGCGACACTGCGCTCGAATGCGGCGTTCGGCCGCGCTGCAACATCGATCCTGCGCAGGTCGCTGCCACGCGAGCGCCTGGACTTGCGCTCCGGCATCGGCGCTGCCGTGGCGAGTGCTGCGCTGAGCAAGGCTTCGAGCATGGCCGGCTGGTCGGCGGCAGCGAGGGCCGGCGCGTGCACAGACAGCCTCGCGACCCCCGGCTTCAGTGCTTCACGAGCGAGCTTGCCCGCCAAGTCGAGCCGCTCGAATCCGCAGGCGCCCGGCTTGGCAAAGCCGACCACTGCGAGCGTGTGGCGAGCGTTCGGCAGCCGGGTCACGAGGACGGGTGCCGGGCTTGCCTGCTTCGCTGCTCGATACAGCGCGCTCCAGATCGGCGCATGCGGCAGTTTGCGCAAGGCCGCGGCGGCGCGCGAGCGGTCCAGCACGAAGATCGCCGCGTCGGTGCGCGCGAGCGAGGCTTCCGTGGCAGTGACGTCCCGGGCGACGACCTCGATTGCAGGCTCAGGTGGGAGTGATTTCACGGAGTATTGCCTTGACCCTGTGCGGGCATGAACGGATCATTGCCGGACCATTGTGCTGCGCGTACCCGCGAAGCGGTGACTGGCGCGGCGGCATGCTATCAGGGCAGGTCGGGCAAATCATTACCGCTGGCCGGGCGCCGCAGCGCGCGGACCGTGTCGGGAGGAAAGTAATGTTCGAAGTCTCGAAAATCGAGGATGCCGACCCGGGAGAAACCCGCGAATGGCTGGAATCCATCGATTCGGTCCTGAAGGTGCACGGGGCCGAGCGTGCGCACTACCTGCTGGAGCGGTTGATCGACCATACACGCCGCTCCGGTGCCTACCTGCCGTTCAAACCCAACACGGCTTACGTCAACTCCATTTCGACCGCCCAGGAACGGGAATATCCCGGGGATCGCGCCCTCGAGCGCCGCATCGAGGCGTATATCCGCTGGAACGCGATGGCAATGGTCGTGCAGGCCAACCGCCAGAGCTCGGAGTACGGCGGCCACATCGCCTCCTACGCGTCCGCAGCCACGCTTTACGAGGTGGGGTTCAATCACTTCTGGCGGGCGCCGGACGACGCGCACCCCGGCGACATGGTGTTCATGCAGGGGCATTCGTCCCCAGGCATCTATGCGCGTGCCTACCTGGAGGGCAGGCTCACCGAGGATCACCTGCGGCGCTTCCGCGAGGAAGTGGGCGGAGGCGGCCTGTCCTCGTACCCGCACCCCTGGCTGATGCCGGAGTTCTGGCAGTTCCCGACGGTGTCGATGGGCCTCGGCCCGATGATGGCGATCTACCAGGCGCGCTTCAACCGCTACCTCGAGCACCGCGGGCTCATCCCGGTCAGCGATCGCAAGGTCTGGGCCTTCCTCGGCGACGGCGAGATGGACGAGCCCGAATCGCTCGGCGCAATTACGATGCCGGTGCGCGAAAAGCTCGACAACCTCGTGTTTGTCGTCAACTGCAACCTCCAGCGCCTCGACGGCCCGGTGCGCGGCAACGGCAAGATCATCCAGGAACTCGAAGCGGCCTTCCTTGGCGCGGGCTGGAACGTCATCAAGGTGATCTGGGGTTCGCGCTGGGATGCGCTCCTGCAGCGCGACACCGGCGGTCTGCTGCGACGGCTGATGATGGAATGCGTGGACGGCGAGTACCAGAACTTCAAGGCCAAGGGTGGCGCGTACACGCGCGAGAATTTCTTCGGCAAGTACCCCGAGTTGAAGGAGCTGGTCGCCAACATGTCGGACGACGACATCTGGCGGCTCAACCGCGGCGGGCACGATGCGCGCAAGGTGTTCAATGCGTATCACGCGGCGGTCACGCACAAGGACCAGCCGACGGTGATCCTCGCGAAGACCGTGAAGGGTTACGGCATGGGCCGCGCGGGTGAAGGCCAGAACATCACGCACCAGCAGAAGAAGCTGGACGATTCGGCGCTGAAAGAGTTCCGCGACCGTTTCAATATCCCGGTCGCGGATGAGGACATCGACAAGGTGCCGTATTACCGCCCGGCGGAAGGCAGCGAAGAGCTCGAATACCTGCAGCAGCGTCGCCGGTCGCTCGGCGGCTACCTGCCGCAGCGGCGCATGAAGGCAGCCTCTCTCAAGGTGCCCGCACTGGAGGCGTTCGGCGCGCTGCTCGAGTCGTCGGGGGAGCGCGAGTTCTCGACGACGATGGCGCTGGTGCGGATGCTCGGCGTGCTGCTGAAGGACAAGGAGATCGGTGCGCACGTCGTGCCGATCGTCCCCGACGAGGCGCGCACGTTCGGCATGGAAGGACTCTTCCGGCAGATCGGCATTTATTCGTCGATGGGCCAGCTCTACACGCCGCAGGACGCCGACCAGCTGCTGTATTACCGCGAGGACAAGAAAGGCCAGATTCTCGAGGAGGGCATCAACGAAGGCGGCGCAATGTGCAGCTGGATCGCCGCCGGCACGGCTTACGCCAACCACAACGTGAGCATGATTCCTTTCTACATCTTCTACTCGATGTTCGGATTCCAGCGCATCGGCGATTTCTGCTGGGCGGCGGGCGACATGCAGGCGCGGGGCTTCCTGATCGGCGGCACGGCCGGGCGCACGACGCTTGCCGGGGAGGGCCTGCAGCACCAGGACGGCCACAGCCAGCTCGTGGCGACCACGATCCCGAACTGCGTGGCCTACGATCCGGCGTTCGCCTGCGAACTCGCAGTCATCGTGCAGGACGGCCTGCGCCGCATGTATGCGGAGCAGGAGAACATTTTCTATTACATCACCTGCATGAACGAGAATTACCCGCACCCGGCGCTGACCAAGGATGCGCAGGAGGGCATCCTCAAGGGGATGTACCTGCTGCGCGAAGGCGGCAAGGGCAAGGTGCGCGTCAACCTGTTCGGGTCCGGCACGATCCTGCGCGAAGTGCTCGCGGCTGCCGAGATGCTCGAGAATGATTTCGGCGTGCCGGCGGATGTCTTCAGTGTCACCAGCTTCTCGGAGTTGCGGCGCGAGGCGATTGATGCCGAACGCTGGAACCTGCTGCACCCGCACGAGCGGGCGCGCAGGCCTTTCGTGCAGCAATGCCTGGCAGACCGCGCCGGGCCGTTCGTTGCCGCCACCGACTACATGCGCATCGTGGCCGACCAGATCAGGCAGTGGATCCCCGGTCGATACCAGGTGCTCGGCACGGACGGCTACGGGCGCAGCGATTCGCGGGCCGCGTTGCGCGGATTCTTCGAGGTCGATCGCCGTTACGTCGTGGTGGCCGCACTGAAGGCCCTGGCGGACGACGGCAAGCTCGACCTTGCCACGGTGGCAAGCGCGATCGACAAGTTCGGGATCGATCCCGAGAAGCCCAATCCCGTGACGGTCTGATCGAGGCGCTGCGACGTGGCCAACCACCTCATCGAAGTACGGGTGCCGGATATCGGCGAGTACCAGGACGTCGAAGTCATCGACGTCGTCGTGCGGCCCGGCGATACCGTCGCGCTCGAGGCGGCGCTCATCACGCTCGAGACCGAGAAGGCGACGATGGACGTGCCGTCCACTGCGGCCGGCGTCGTCAAGGAGCTGAAGGTTCAGCGTGGCGGGCGAGTTTCAAGGGGTGACCTGATCGCGATTGTCGAGACAGCGGAGCCCTCACCCC
>Ga0315286_10004055_pt1 | contig 13985 bp, 10 predicted proteins | sample YL17G10_0_MG_FD_205038 | JGI IMG/M metagenome (GOLD analysis project Ga0315286, IMG submission 205038) | Sediment microbial communities from Yellowstone Lake, YNP, Wyoming, USA - YL17G10_0 | ecosystem: Environmental > Aquatic > Freshwater > Lake > Sediment | place: USA: Wyoming | collected... | reverse complement strand
CAGCGTGGGCACGCTTTCCGCCGGCGTGGCGCATGAAATTAAGAACGCGTTGGTGGCCATCAAGTCCTTCTCCGACCTCCTGCTCGAGAAAGGCGAAGACCTGGAGATGGCCAACCTCGTGGGCCGCGAGGTCAGCCGGATTGACTCCCTCGTCAGCCAGTTGCTGAGGTTCGCCGGCCCGGCGCGGCCGGTGTTCGCCGACGTCGGGGTGCATGCATCGCTGGAGAATTGCGTGCAACTGATCCAGCGCCAGATCAAGACCCGCAAGATTGACCTGGCCGTGCATCTCGAGGCCAAGGAAGACACGGTCCGCGGGGATGCCCGGCAGTTGGAGCAGGCCTTCCTCAACCTGTTGCTCAATGCCCTCGACGTTTTGAGCGAAGGCGGCCGCCTCACGGTGAGCACCCAGGTGGGTGTGGGCACGGAGTTCATCTCCAAATTCGAACCTAAGAACCGCCGGCCCCAGATCCAGGTTCTGATCCAGGATACCGGCCCCGGTATCCCGCCGGAGCTCCTCCCCAACTTGTTCAAGCCGTTTGTCACCTCGAAAATCGGCGGCACCGGGCTCGGCCTGGCCATCACGCGCCGCATCATCCGTGAACATCAGGGGACGGTTTCGGTGGAGACCGCCGCCGGTCAAGGGACGACCTTCAAGATCGCCTTGCCCCTCAGCAAGCCCGCTCCGTGACCCCCGAGCGCGGTGCGCGGTCTTCATCCGCCGAGCGTAGGGCTCCGCCGCGCACGGTCTATGTCCTCAGCGATGTTCATTTCGCTTCCGCGGGGGAACAACAGCGCCAGGATCACGAGGCCCGCGCCATCGCCAACCCGGGTCTGCGCGCGCTGGTCAAGGCGTATCGTCACTTCATCTGGCTGCGGGATCCCTTTGCCCACAATCATCTGCTCGACGCCTTCCTCGCGCGCGTGCCGGTCGCCGATCTCGTCGTGGTCAACGGCGACCTTTCCTGCGACACCGCTTTCGTTGGCCTGAGCGACGACGCGGCGTGCGAGAGCGCCCGGCAATGTCTGGCCAAGCTGCGAGGACAATTCGGAAGCCGGCTGGTGGCCACGCTGGGAGATCACGAGCTCGGCAAGTTGAGCCTGTTCGGCGGGCAGGGCGGACTCCGGTTGGCCAGTTGGGAAAGGCTCGGATCGCTGGAACTCGAACCGCTCTGGCGGCGCGAGTTCGGTTCTTACGTCCTGCTGGGTGTTACGTCCACGCTCCTCGCCTTCCCCATCTTCGAGCCGGATTCATTGGCCGGAGAACGCAAGCGTTGGCAGACGTTGCGCGAGGCTCACCTGGCCGAAGTCCGCGACGCCTTCGCCCGGCTGGCGCCTCAGCAGCGGGTGGTGTTGTTCTGCCATGACCCCACGGCGTTGCCCTTCCTCTGGCGTGAGGAGTCGGTGCGCGCCAGGATCAGGCAGATCGAGCTGACGATCATCGGCCATTTCCATTCGAACCTGATTCTCTGGAAGAGCCGGCGGCTGGCCGGTCTTCCACCGATTCGCTTCCTCGGCAACTCAATCCGCCGCATGAGCACGGCGCTCAGCGAAGCCCGGCACTGGCGCCCGTTCAACGTGCGGCTCTGCCCATCGCTGGCGGGGCTGGAGCTGCTGAAAGATGGCGGGTACGTCGAGTTGCGCCTCGACCCTCAGGCCTCCGTGCCGGTTCACTTCGAGAGGCACCGGCTCCCGCGGCGCCCGGCCTCGCTGCCCCCGCGGGCCTGAGTCATTCACTTCCCTGCCGGCGACCGTCGTGCCGCGGCCCGCTTTCGGCCACGTCACACGGGCCGGTGGAGTTGTAGTGGGGGGGAGTGACCCGTCCGCTGGCCTCCCTTCTGCTAAGCCCGAATCGGTCGGGTCAGTTGAAAGAGTTCGGAGCCGGTGTAAGGTCAGCGTGTCATCTTCCGGTCCGTGGGTGTACCGAAATGCGTCGGGTGGGCCGGCGAGGTGCGGTCGATCCACCGTCGGGGCCGGTGGGCGAGCTGCCAGGTCGCCTCACGGAGTTGGACCGCACGAACGATCCATTTGAAAGAACGACCATGAACGAGCGAAGGGCACAGCGGGCGCCGGAGGGCGCGTGGAGGCAGGGTTTTACCTTGATCGAATTGCTCGTCGTCATCGCGATCATCGCGATCCTGGCGGCTCTGCTCCTGCCGGCGCTGTCCAGCGCCAAGGAACGCGGCAAGCGCACCGCGTGCATCAACAACCTCCGGCAGTTCATGCTGGTGTGCCACATGTACGCGAACGACAACCGGATGCAACTGCCGCGGGGCGGCAAGGACTTCGTGCCGGAAGGCAACGACCCGGACGCCGATACCCACACGCCCATTCTGTCCCAGGTCACCTTGAGTAACCTTCTGCATTATGGCAGCACCATGAAGGTGCTCGATTGCCCGAACCTGGCGAATTCGTTCGAGAAGTCCGCCGCCTGGCGGGTGCACGAATCCTGGGGGCTCGCGATTGGCTACAGCTACATGGGCGGACACGGGGGCACGCCCTGGCCACCGGTCGGCGGTGTCACCAATGCCTGGATTTCGCCTCAAACCACGGCCGATGATCCCACCCTCGCGTTGGTTTCGGACCTTAATGTCTATTGCCACAGCTCCGGCTACCAAAAGATCCTGGCGCCCCACACCGGTGGGGGACAGATCATCAAGGAAGAGGACTACTTCCGGCAGCATCCGGAGGCGTTTCGCCAAACGCCCAAGGACATCGGCGCCAAAGGGGGCAATCTGGGCCTGCTGGACGGCTCGGTCGCGTGGAAGGACATCTCGCGGATGCGCGTGTATCGCGGCTCGCGCGACTACGACGACCAGGGCTGCTTCATCATGTGGTAGGCCATTTTCCAAACTCGACAAGCCTCTGGCCTTTGGACACTCTCCCGCCATGTCTAAGCCCGCGCTGGGACGCGGTCTGGGCGCTTTGTTGGGCACCCCGCCCGTCCAGGCACCGGCCGTTCCTGTTTCGTCAGCGCCGCCTCCGCCCGTCGAGGGTTCCCTTGGAGAGGCGGTGCAGCGCGTGGCGTTGGATCGGATTCGTCCCTGCCCCTTCCAACCGCGTAAACATTTCTCTGAAGAAGCCCTGCGCGAACTCGCGGATTCGATCCGGGAACAGGGCATCGTCCAGCCGCTGATCGTCCGGCCGGTGGGCCAATCCTTCGAACTCATCGCCGGCGAGCGGCGTTGGCGGGCGGCCCAGATGCTGGGCTTGGCTGAGGCGCCGGTGATCGTGCGGGAGGCGGATGACCGGACCGCGCTGGAGCTGGCGCTGATCGAGAATCTCCAACGGGAGAACCTCAACCCGATCGAAGAAGCCCAAGGCTACGCCCAGCTCATCGAGCAGTTCCAGCTCACGCAGGAAGTGGCGTCGGCCAAGGTGGGCAAAAGCCGCGTGGTCGTGGCCAACTCGCTCCGGCTGCTCAAGCTCGATCCCGAGGTGCAGGCGCACGTGCGTGACGGCCGGCTCTCCGTCGGCCACGCCAAAGTCATTTTGGGACTTGCGAATCCCGCCCGGCAGAAGCTGGCCGCGGAGCGCGTCCTGAAGAGGTCGCTCACCGTCCGTCAGACCGAAGACCTGGTGGCCCACCTGCAAGACCGCGCGGCGGGGCGTTCCTCAGGTTCCCGGATCGCGGGTGCCGCCGCGGCGGACCCTCACCTGACCCAGCTTCAAAGCCGGCTGCAGGAGCGCTTGGGAACCCGGGTGGATCTCCGCTATCGCGAGGGCAAAGGCGCCTTGCAGATTCACTTCTTCAGCGACGACGATCTTGAACGCGTTTTGGAGATTCTGGGCGTGAAGCCGGACTGACGCGCGAACGCTCCGTTCTGATCCTGAAAACTGAACCCTATGATTGATTCCCGGGAACTTCGCGAGCAATGCGCTCAACAACTGGCTGCGGCGGCGCCGCGGGTACGGCAACTGACGGCCTTCGTGGGCCTGGACGGTTTCGTGGACGACATCCTGCGTGTGGTAGACAAGCGCGAGAGCGCCGAGAAGTTCACGGCCATGAGCACGATCCCGCAACTGGCCCAGCGGATCGGCGCGGCCGCCGGGAAAAGCACGAACCTCGAGGTGGTTTCCCACATGACCAAGCTGGGCGGGAACGGTCCCATCATGGCCAACGCCCTGGCCAGCTTTGGCATTCGGGTCACCTACCTCGGCATTCTCGGCTACCCAAACCTGCACCCCGTGTTCCAGGACTTCGCCAAACGTGCGGAGGTCCACAGCATCGCCGAGCCCGGCTACACCGACGCGCTGGAGTTCGACGATGGCAAGGTGATGGTCGGCAAGCACGCCTCGCTCAAGGAGGTCACCTGGTCGACCATCCTGGCCCGATATGGCAAGGACCCGTTCGCCGCCAGGCTCGGCCACGCCGACCTCATCGGCTTCGTCAACTGGACCATGTTGCCGTATATGAGCGACGTATGGGACGCCGTGCTGAAGGACGTCTGCCCCAGCCTGACCGGCCGGCGCCGCCGGATGTTCTTCGACCTGGCGGATCCGGAGAAGCGCACGAAGGCGGACATCCAGCGCGCGCTGGACTTGATCGTCAGGTTCCAGAAGCACTTCGACGTCACGCTCGGTTTGAACGAGAAGGAGGCGAATGAAATTGCCGCGGTGCTGGGACTGCCGGACAACGCCCACCACGTGGACGCCATCACGGAGTTGGCCGGGGGCATCGCGGCCAAGCTGCCCATCGATTCCCTCGTGGTGCACCCCACCCGGTACGCGGTCGCCGTCACCAACGGAACCACGAGCGCCATCAAGGGGTTGTTCACGCAGAAGCCGAAGATCACGACGGGTGCCGGCGACCATTTCAATGCCGGGTTCTGCCTGGGCAAACTGCTCGGCTTGGACAATGCCCAGTCGTTGCTGGTGGGCGTGACCAACAGCGGCCATTACGTGCGTACCGCCGAGAGCCCGGGCGTCGAGCAGCTCGCCCAGACGCTCCGGCAGTGGCCGAACGAGTGGTGAATGGATGGTCCTGCCCATCGTCAAGTACGGCCACCCGGTGCTTCGCCAAAAGGGGGCCCGAATCACGGAGATCACGCCGGAGATCCGGAGGCTGATCGCGAACCTGCTCGAGACGATGCACGCGTCCGCGGGTGTCGGGCTGGCCGCCCAGCAGGTGGCTCAGCCCATCCAACTCGCGGTCTTCGACGTCCGCGAGGTGCGGGATCGTCCCTCGACCCTCGAACTCGGCGGCCAAGCGGCCACCCCCGCCGACCACATGCCGATGGTGCTGATCAACCCCGAGTTCACGCCCACCGGCGCGCGGGTGGTGGGCGCGGAAGGTTGCCTGAGCTTCCCGGAGATCTTCGCGGACATTGACCGGCCCGAAACCATCGAAGTCCGGGCGCTGGATGCCAAGGGCAAGCCCATCGAGTTCCGTTGTGGGGGCTTGTTGGCCCGTGCCATCCAGCACGAACACGATCACCTCCACGGCATTCTGTTCATCGACCGGATGAGCGCGGAGACGAAGAAGCGACTCAAGCCGGAACTCGACGCGTTGCAGACTGCGACCAAGGCGGAGCTCAAGAAGGCTGCTGCCTAGTAAACCTTTCTTAGGTGGGAGGACAGGATGTTGAGTTCGGAACGGTACTTGGCCACCGTCCGGCGCGCGATCTTGATGCCCTTTTCCCTGAGCAGCTTGACGATTTCCTCGTCTGACAGCGGCCGGGAGGCGTCTTCCTTCTTGACTAAATCCCCCAGCATGTCCTTGACGCTGGTGTTGGAGACGTCGGTGCCGCTAGCCGTCTGGATGCCGGAGGTGAAGAAGTACTTCATTTCGAAGAGGCCCTGGGGCGTCTCCATGTACTTGCCCGAGACAGCGCGGCTCACGGTCGTTTCATGCACGCCCACGACTTCAGCCACCTGCACCATGATGAGCGGCTTGAGGAACGCCACCCCCTTCTCCATGAAATCGCGCTGCCGGTGCACGATCTCCTTCGCGATGTTCAGGATCGTCTGCTGGCGCTGGTGGAGGCTCTTGATGAGAAACTTCCCCGCCCGGATCTTGTCCCGGATGTAGTCCCGCACCTCGGCGGAGCTGTCCGACTTCGCCATGAGGTCCTTGTAGATGTTGCTGATGCGCAGGTGGGGGATGTGGTCGTTGGCCGTGGTGACCACAAACTCATCGCCCACCTTCTGCACAAACACTTCCGGGACGATGTACTGGTTGTTGTCGGGCAGGAAGGCGCGGCCGGGGCGCGGCTCGAGACTGCCGATGCGCTGCATCGCGGCCTGCACTTCTTCGACCGTGGCGCCCAGCTTGCGGGAGATCTCCGGAATGCGGCGTTTGCCCAGCGCGTCCATGCACTCATGCACAATCCGGTACTCGAGTGTGGCCTCCTTCATGTCGCGCTCCAACTGGAGCAGCAGGCACTCCCGGAGATCACGCGCCCCCACCCCCGGCGGGTGAAACGATTGAATGACCTTGAGCACCTCCAGAATCTGCTCCGGCGGGATGCTGGTGGAAAAGGCGAGTTCCTCAACCCCGGACTGGAGGTAGCCGTAGTCGTCAATGTTGCCGACGACAAGTTCCGCGATCTTCTGCTGGGCCTCGTTCAGCTCTGATTGCCGCACCTGCTCGAGCAGGTTCTCCTGCAGCGACGCGGACACCACCAGCGAGTCGAACAGGTATTGGCGGCGCTCTTCCTCCTCCTGGGTCTGCCGCATCGGGATGTTGGTTTCCGAGAAATGGTCCCGCCATTCCTGGTCCAGCCGGGTCAGGCGCTCGAACTCGGCCTGGAAATCGTCCACCGGCTGGCTGCTCGGCTTTTCGGTGGCCGGATCGAACGTAACGTCGGCCGGGGGTTCGGCGGGGTCATTGGCCTTGTTGGCCGCCTCGGCCTCGGGAGTCTCCTTGCCATCCTGGACCGCCTCCAGGACCGCAGTCTCCTCGAGGACGGGATTCTGTTGGAGTTCCTGGGCCACCATCGCACGGAGCTCGAGCATGGGCGCCTGGAGCAATGCCAGCGACTGCTGGAGTTGCGGCGCCAGCACTTGCGAGAGCATCATTCTCTGCGAGAGATGTAGGCCCTGAGCCATTGGCCGAATGATAGTCCAGGCCCCCCGCTCGCTCAAGTCAATTTGCGCGAACCTCCCGCGCGACGCGGACCGGATCGCGGCCCGATGTCAAGCCTGACGTGCTCACCGTCAGCGACGCGTTGGGAGTGGGGCTCCATGCGAGCAGAACAGCCTCACCAGGTGAGTGCCGGTGTTCCCGCTCACGACCCGGCGATCCAACCCGGTCACTGTGAGCAGGGAGTTGCCCACGGTGAACTGGAATCCCACCCCTTAGGTCGCGCTTACCGGGGGGCGCAACTCCCGCATGGCCGACGCGGCTTCAGAGTCTCAGTTGGCGGTGACCTTGACCCCGCTGACGGTCGCTCCGTAGTAATAGGCGTTCCACGTGCGGTTCCAGGCCCTCGTCGGCCTCAGCTCGATCAGAATCTGCCCGTTGTTGGGCTGGATGTTCGCAAACTGACGCCAGAATCCAATGTTCGGACCGCCCGCTGCCGCGACCAGATCCAGGCTCGAGAGCTTCAGGACGCCGTTGATCCACACGGAGAAGAGCACATCGCCAGGATACTGGCTGTAACCGTTGTTGTAGAAGTAAAGCCTCACGGTGTGGTTGACGCCCGGCGTCAGGTTGGGAAGCACGCTGGAGACGGTGGTGTAAGTGGTCGAACACAGGATGCAGCGCTCGCTCAGGTAAACGGCATCCGGCGTCCCATCGTTGTCGATGATCCCGCCCAGGCCTGCGTAATAAACGTACAGAGTCCCTCCAGAGAAAACCCCCTGTCGCTCGGACTCGAACGGGGCGATCGGGTAACTGGAATCCGGGGATCGGCGCAGCGCCGCGTTCTCCGCGTAGATCATCCGCGATCCGTTGGCGACGCCGTAGTTCGGAAAACCCACAAGATTCCCGGCGACGTCCTTGACTGCTGCCGAGACCATGAGGGTGAGATTGCCGGTGCCCGACACCATCTCACCCGCCGTCCACTCGAGCAGATACTTGTTGCCGGACACCCAGGCGACCGACGTGGGATTGGCCGCAAGCGTTCCCCGGCCGGTGCCCGACAGCGCATACTTGGCCGGTGTCGTCACCCCAACGCCCATCTTCTCAGAGAACGTGATCTCCAGCATGCGCCCGGTCTTGGTCACCACGCTCGCAACCGTCGGAGCGACCGTATCGGCGGGCGTGTGGTACCGGACAGAGTTGTTGGCGTTCACCCGGCCATACCCATAGTGGAGCGCCTTGTGCGTGACGGGATCGTAGGGATCCTCACCAATCTGCTCGCAGCCCGCGCTCAAGGAGTCCTTGGCCTCCTGCAGCGTCAGGTTTGCGTTCCGGGACAGAACGAGGCCCGCGACTCCTGCCACGCAGGGCGCGGCTGAAGATGTGCCGCCGAAGTGCATCCGGTAGTCGCCGGGGTTGTTCCGACCGCCGGGCCCGGAGATGTCCGTCGTCGTGATCTCGTTCACGCCCCCGTTGCTGGGGCCCACGCAGAACAGGCCGCACGTGTTCGGCTCCAGCAGGCTTTTAAAATAACAGCTATAATCAGCATACCGATCCATGTCTGTTGCGGCGCCGATGGCGATGGACGTCGAGTGCGTTGCCGGGTAGCGGACCACACGCAGCTCTCCAAGATAACGGGCGTCCATGAGATTCGCCAGCGTTTCGAGAACGTTGCCCTGGCTATCCAGGAGTCGCACCTGGAACAAGTTCGGCGGATCAAAACAGTACCATCGGGCGACTCGCAGTACGTGGGAACCCGTGAGGTAAATCGAAGGGGAGCGGAGCTCCAGCCATCCTCCGGTTGGATAAGTCACGTCAACTGGCGTGCGCGCACACCAAGTGCTCGGCGTGCCGTGAAGGGGCCCTGGAAGATCCTGACCTTGCCAGCGGGCCCAATCTAGCGTCGCATCGCCACCATGCGCTACGGTCCATCCCCGGGTAAACGGATCAGTCTCGAAAGTCTCTCGAGGAAGGACGTCGTCCTCGTACCAGTACTCGCTCGTGCCGTCCAGGAGCGACACATTATCGATCGCTGCTTTCGCCGAGTTGCTGTAGGCTGCGCGCTGGACGTAAAAGCCGAACTTGTAGGTGCCGGGCTGAACATTCACGTCCACGCGGTCGATCCACCACTGCCCGCCGTCGTTTCCACTCGCGCAGAGCACGGGACACCCTTTGCCTCCACGCCCGGAAGTGGCCGCGTAATCGATCGCGCTGTTGATTGCATCGTGCTCCGCCCACGTCCAACTGATACTGAGGATGTCCGCATAATCGGCGGCATAGCGGATCGCTTGGCCCAGCCGGTAGGTGCTGGGGAGGCCCGTCCCGTCATTGGCAGACACCTTCACCGCCAATATCTTGCACCCGTAGGCGACCCCGGCGACGCCGCGCTGCTCGTTGTTGCCTTTGGCGGCCGCGATGCCGGCGCAGGAAGTCCCGTGGGCCGCCCCCGCGCTGGTTCCAGGGTTCGGATTGTTGTCCCAACTGTAGAAGTCCCAGCCCCGCCAATCGTCCACGTAGCCGTTCGCATCATCGTCAACACCGTTCCCAGACCTGCCGTAAGCAAGCTCATTGGGATTGTTGAAGATCTTCCCCTCAAAGTCGAGGTGAGCTGTATCTACGCCCGTGTCCAGGATCGCGATGACGATTGAATCGTTTCCCGTGGTGATATCCCAAGCCCCTGGAGCATCGATATCCGCCCCCGCCAGCGCTTGGTTCTGCCCCTCGTTGTAAAGCCCCTGCTGGCGGTTGAACAACTCATCGTTCGGTATAGAGCAGAGCTCGATTTCCACGATGAAGTTCGGCTCGGCCCAGGCAACACCGGGCATCGCCGCGAGCCGGTTCGCTTCGGTCAGCGCATTACCGGACACGCCCTTGGCGAACTTGAGCAGAACCTGCCCGGCTGGGGCGGGTCCCGGCGCATCGGCCGGCTCCAGACCCTCCGTGCCGAGCTCCGCGACGGCCGCCGCCAGATCGCCCTCTTTCTCCAACTGGACGATGATCTCATCCGTCGCCGCGAGTCGGTGCCGGGACCTTGGGTCCACAAAGACCGGCATCGCCGACACGACCTCCGCGATTCCGGAGAGCCTGGAAATCGCGTCGGCCGCGTCATCGACTCGAAGGAGATCGACCACATGCGACTCTCCCAAGTCCACCGTGGTGAGCAGGCGCTCGCTCAAGTCCCGCGCGTCCGCACCCACCAGTTGCAGAACCGCCTCCGACCTCAGGTTCCGATCCCGCTTGACCGCAATCTCTCCGGACGCCTGGAGCAGGGCCACCTTCGAGCCGTCCGCCAGCGTGTAGTAGTCCCCCGCGTCGATCACGCCCTCAGGGCGGGCGAGTTCTTGCCCCCGCCCGGTCCACGCGCCCGCGAGGAGGGCGATGGCCAGCCCGACAACGCGGAGATTCGGAATCAGTTCTGATCTCCAGCGGCGAGGTCCGCGATGAGTCTGATGAATGAGCTCGCGCCCATAGTTTGTTTGAGTGTTTGTCTTCATGTCTTCATGTCTCCTCCGCTACATTCGTTGATGTTCGCTTGTTCCACTCGGCTTCGTCACCACCCGCTCGCTCCGGGCAACGTCCGCACATAACTCGGCCGACTCGCCAGGCGTGCAGGTGCGCCGCTCACTACAGCGCGAGAGCTCGGTTCGATCGGCTCCGCCTTCGGGGCAGCCCGAAGCATCACGGCAGGGCCAACCGTGCGCGGTAAAACCTTGAACCGATCTGACGGGAATCGGGATCGACGAACTGCCGCGGGGCAGTCAGGTTTGTCAGGATCGTGAGCTGCGTCCACGCGGTCGCGTTGCTGGAAGAGTCAATCGCCAACGGCAGGCCTGCCCCGCCCCAAACCTCGAAACGCACCCCTTCGGGCGTCCAATCCCCGTCGGTCAGTTCAAGCTTGATCTGCGTGAGGGGCACTAGGAGGCAGGCCCCTGTCCTACCGGTGGTTAGATTCCCGGACTTGCAGACGATCATACCGGCGTCATTAATCGCTTCCGCACTGTGCAACCTGTAGCCGCCGTTCGGAGGGATGAGATCGTTCAGATCGAACATCACGCCGTTCTCCCAAAGAAAGGCAGTTTCGCAGTACCCCACGACTTGCCCACCACTGTTGAGCGCGTAAGCGTAACTGCCGTGTTTGTTCAGCGCCCCTAGAGCGACCGTCCCTCGCTCATCCCAAAGAAACCCCTGCAAGACGGGACCAATGGGCCCACCTTCGTCGATCCAAGCTATCCCCGCGGCCTGCCCGCTTTCATTGAAGGCATAAACCCGGGGATCAATGCCTTGAATCTGTCCCCGTTTCCGGATGCTGTAATCGCCATCCGGCTGCGGGGTCATTTCATAGATACAGCCTTCAGTACCCCGGTACGTGCCGGCACCCCAGATCCGCCCATCGGCAGCCACGTAGTGTGTCTCCAAGGCAAACGTCCATCCCTGGGCGTTCGTCGCCAGGCTCGAAATCGGCCGCATCCGGCCGTTCTGCCACAGGAAGGGAATCCGGTCGTTCATCAGGGCATTGTCGGAGGCTCCGATGATCGCCCCGGCATCATTGATCCAAAGCGCAGAGCTCATCTCACCCCCGAGCGTCCCGAGATCCGTCAAGTGGCCTGCCTCCCAGAGGATGGCATGGTCGAGCGAAAGGCCCGATTCACAAGCGCCAACCACCCGGCCTAGGTTGTCGATCGCCGTGGGCACGCCCCGGTATCCGGGGCCGAACTCGAGGGTCTCGCGCTGTCCGTTGCGCCAGATCCAGAACGTCGCGGCGCCAAAGAGGTCAGTCGAGCCCACAACCTCCCCTTTTTCGTTAAGACCCATGCCCTCGGGCACAAGCATGGGAGCCCCTTCGATCAATGGGATCACGGCGTAGCGCACTTCAGCGCTCACCGCCACGCTGCCCGCGGCCGCCAGCCACACCGCCAGCCAGCCGGCCTTGAAGCGCCGTTCCGTAACACGTCCGTCCAGCTTGCCTCGCACACGCATGAAGCCTCCGAGCTTACCCTCTGATCCCGGCTACATTAGAACTCCTCGCACACGCGCCGTGGTTCCGCAAGTGGTGCTTTCGTGTCCATGAGCCGGGGTGTCAAAGTCATCTGAGAGGGACCGACAACCCGGAGCCGCACGGAAACAGTTGCCCCGGTCCTGCCCCCGCCCTAACGTCATGCCGTGCCTGTGCAGTTGACCATCCTCGGGAGCGGCTCGGCCGGCAATTGCGCCTATCTGGAAACCGACGAGACGCGCCTGCTGATCGACGCCGGCTTCAGCGGCCGGCAAATCCGCCAGCGGCTCGCCAGCATCGGCCGCACGCCGGAGTCTCTTCAGGCGGTTCTGATCACCCACGAGCACACCGACCATGTCCAGGGGCTCGCCACCGTGTGCGCGCGACACCGTATTCCCCTCTGCTGCAACCGGCTCACGCGCGAAGCCATCGAGGCCCAACTGGAATCCCGGTTCGACTGCCGCCTCTTTCAAACGGGCCTGTCATTCGAGGTGGGGGATGTCACCGTCGATACCTTCGCCGTTCCCCACGACGCCTACGATCCGGTCGGCTTCCTCCTGCGCACGCCGGCCGGCAACATCGGCTTCCTCACTGACCTTGGCCACGCGACCAAACTCGTCATCCAACGCGTTCGGGCGGCCCACGTCCTGGTCCTCGAGGCCAATCACGACCTGAAGCTCCTTCAGGATGACCCGAAGCGACCCTGGAGCGTGAAGCAGCGTATTCTGAGCCGGCACGGTCATTTGTCCAACGACGCCGCGGCCGAGGCCGCCGAACACATCGTCACCGCCGAGCTCCGACACGTTTACCTGGGGCACCTGAGCCGGGACTGCAACCGGCCCGAGCTGGCCCATCGGGTGGTGTCTGAGCGACTGCAGAAGATCCGCGCGAGCCACGTCCGCGTGGAATCCACGTGGCAGGACCACCCCTGTCCGACGCTGGCCTTGTGAGCCATGGACAAGCCGCTGCCCTCTCTCACGCCGGGCACCCTGTATCTCGTGGCCACGCCCATTGGCAACCTCGAGGACATCACGCTGCGCGCGCTGCGGACGCTCCAGGAATGCGATGTCGTGGCCGCCGAGGACACGCGCCGCACGGCGCAACTGCTCCGGCACTACGGCATCAGCAGACCACTCATCAGTTGCTTCCAGCACAATGAAGCGCGGCGCGCCGGCGAAATCCTCCGGCGGCTGCAAGCGGGCGGACGGGTGGCACTGGTTACCGATGCCGGCAGCCCCGGCATCAGCGACCCCGGAGCCCGGGTGGTGCGGGCGGTCGTGGGGGCCGGTTTCCGCGTGGAGGCCGTGCCCGGCGCGTGTGCGCTGGTGGCGGCGTTGACCGCCAGCGGCTTGCCGACGGACGAGTTTCATTTCGTCGGCTTCCTGCCGCACAAGGCGGGGCAGCGACGCCGCGTGCTTGAGGCGCTCAAAGGCGTTCCCGGAACGCTGGCCCTGTACGAGTCGCCCTATCGCATCGAGAAGCTGCTGAGCGAAGTGAGTGAAGTCTTTCCCGACCGCCCGATCGTCCTGGCGCGGGAGCTCACGAAGAAGTTCGAGGAGTATCTGCGGGGCACGCCAGCCGAGCTGCTGGCGCGCGCCCGGCAGCATCCGCTCAAGGGCGAGGTCGTGGTGCTGATCCCCAGCGCGGTCCCCTGCCCCCGCGACGAGCCCGGTGGGACCAGGACCTTGTAGGACCGGTGCCCCACCGCGCGGCCAGGCGTGACGATCCTCAGGAACGCTGATTTCACGGGCGAGTGATTCTTATATCTTAGCGACGCCACATAAAAGAAGTTGACTACCAGGGGGGGGGTACCCGCAGGTTCAACCTGACTCGCCAGCCCGATCAGTTTTCCCGGAGGCTTGGCTTTCGTGTGGGCTGGCGACGGGACGGCAAACATGCAGCCCAGGGCATCAGTCGTGGGAGCGCTTGGGGCAGTGGAAAGCGACTCGAGTCAGCCGCTGATCCCACTGC
>Ga0315286_10004053_pt1 | contig 13986 bp, 11 predicted proteins | sample YL17G10_0_MG_FD_205038 | JGI IMG/M metagenome (GOLD analysis project Ga0315286, IMG submission 205038) | Sediment microbial communities from Yellowstone Lake, YNP, Wyoming, USA - YL17G10_0 | ecosystem: Environmental > Aquatic > Freshwater > Lake > Sediment | place: USA: Wyoming | collected... | reverse complement strand
GCAGCCGCGGCGTCCGGCGGAAGACCACCCCTGGCGGAGATCGATGGTGACAAAATCACAGACCACTTAGAGTGACAGAATCACTGACCGTCGACAGTGGGAAGCAGCGTGGGGTGGCTTACGTCGCCGTAGAGGAAGCGATAGACGGCGTAGTTGGCAAGCACCAACTCCAGGTAGCTGCGCGTCTCCTCCAGGTCGATGGTCTCGGCCAGGAAGTCGGGATCCACGGCGGTCGGGTCGTCTCGCCAGCGCAGGGCGTTGCCCGGCCCGCCGTTGTAGGCGGCCAGCGCCAGGTACAGGTTCCCGTCGAAGAGCCGGAGCTGGTCCCCCAGGTAGAAGGAGCCAAACTCAATGTTCAGGGACGGTTCCAGGAGGTCGCGGGGGTCGAAGTTGGGGTGTCCCAGCTTGTCGGCGATTTCCATGGCCGTGGTAGGGATGACCTGAGTCAGGCCGAGCGCGCCGGCCACCGACGTCGCCTGCGGGTCGTAGAAGCTCTCCTGGCGGATGAGGGCCAGCAGGAGAAGTGGCGACACTTTGTTCTCGCGGCCCGCGGCGTCTACCAGGGAGGCATAGGCCATGGGATAGGCCAGCTCCAGCAGAGCACGGGGGGCCTCGCCCAGAGGCGCGTCGCTCCGAGCGAGGGCGCGGCCGGCAGCGCGGGCCGCCAGGTGGGTCAGGTCCAGATCGTGGAAGGAGCGGGCCAGACGATAGAGGCCCCACGGATCAGAGGCGCTTTCGCTAAGGGCGGCCAGGGACTCGTTCTCGGCCTCCTGCCAAAAGCCGAGGATGTAGAGTTCGCGCCCCCGCAGCCAGGCGGGCTGAGTCGGGACCGGCGAAGCAGGCGCCGACGCCTCGGCTCCAAAGCCAGCGGCCAGCCAGGCCTCCACCGCCGCCCAGTCGGGCGCCCCGACCGGTTGGGTCGGGGCGGTGGCCAGGCCCTGCACCGGCGGAGGGGTTGTTCCCTGTTCCGCCGCCCAGGCCTCGGCCCGCAGGGCCGAGAAGCTATCGGGGGCGGCCTGCTGCGCCTGCTGGAACTGGGTGGTTGCCTCTTGGCCGTCGCCCAGGGCCAGCTCGGCCTTGCCCAGCCAGAGGTGGATTCGGGCCAGGCCGCTGGCACCGAGGGGCGCAACCAGCGTCTTGCTCCAGGCGGCCTGGGCGCCTGCCGCATCGCCGTCGCGGAAGGGGAGGAAGCCGCTGCGGAAGGCGGCCTCGGCGGCGTGCTCAGAGGTAGGGTAGGCGCGCCACAGCTCGCCGTAGGCCAGGGCGGCGTCGGCGGCCCGCCCCAACTCCTCCAGGAGGTCGGCGCGAGCCCAGGCAGCCTCGCTCGCCAGCGAGCCAGCGGCGTCCAGCGCGAGCGAAGCCTCGTATTCGATCAGCGCCCCGTCTGGTGCGCCCTGGTCCTGGCGGATGAACCCTCTATAGGAGTGGGCGCGCGCGGCGTCGGCGGCGGTCGGGTCCCCGGCCAGGAAGGCGTCCAGCGCGGCGAGGGCCTGGTCATAGGCGCCGCGCTGGTAGTGCAGGATACCCTGGCTGAGGAGGTCCACCGTGATGCCGGCCGCTGTCAGCGTCTCCAGGGCGTTCAGGGCCTGGGGCGACGCCGGATATTGGTACACCAGGTCGAAGAGCGACTGCTCCCAGCGGGCGGCGTCTCCCAGGCGGCGGGAGACGGTGGCAATGCCCCACAGGGCCAGAGGCTGGTACAGATCGGTGGGGGCCTCTTGGAGCAGGCGATCGTAGGTCTGGAGGGTCAGGGCGTCGTCGCCCGCGTCGGCGTAGGCTTCGGCCAGCCGCAAAAGGAGGCTGGGTGCGAGGGTGGCGGGCACGTCGTCGGGGGCCAGAGCCTCCTCCAGTTCGTCGATGGACTTGTCGGCCTTGCCCTCTCCGGCCAGGAGGTCGGCGAGATCGAGGCGGGCGTAGGCGCTCAGCGGCCCACCCTCCTCGGCGTAGTGGCGCAGATTGTCCTCCGCCTTCTTGGTGTCGCCCAGGGCGGCGTAGGCTCGCCCCAGGAGAAAGCGGGCGCGCAAGCCATCCTCGTCGGGCGGGGCGGCGTCCAGGTATGTCTCCAGTTGGTCGACGGCATCGCTATGGCGTTCTAGCGCGAAGTAGGACTGGGCGAGGCCAAGGCGCGCCTCCTGCTGGTCGGGAGAGTCCTCTTTCTGGGCCAGCGCCTGGTAGGCGGCGATGGCCTCCTCGTACTGGCCGTCGCGCTGGAGCTCCTGGGCGTTGGCCAAGTCGCCCGTCGCCTGTGCGGTGACGACGGTGTCCTGAGGCGGCGTGGTGGGGGTCGCGGGCGTGGCTTTGCCGCCGCCACAGGCCGTGAGCAGAACGGCCACGGCGACGGCCAAGAGACCTACGGCGGCCTTGGCGTGAGTAGCGTTCTGGTGGTTCATGCTTCTTCAGGGAGTACGTTTGGTAGATGCACGACCGCCCCCTGAACGGGGCGGCATCGGTTCGGGTGGATGCCACACCCTTCAGGGTGCGGTGCCGAAGCCCGTCGAGGGTCATGTCGGCGACGCGTCATCCCACTCGCTCCCTGTCGTTGACAGGGCTCGAAGCCAAATGTTACGCTACGCCCGACGCCTCAGGCAAGCCTGTCGGCATCAGCCAGACGCTGATCCGTCGCCGGCGGAGGCAGGCCTTCCTCAGACAGGGTGGTGGAGGTTGCGGTGAACGTAATCCGTTGCACTGTCGTGGATGGGCGGGGCGCTGTCAGCTTCATAGTGCATGGCGACGCCTTGCCGGCGCTGGCCGCGAGTTGTTCCACCAACCCCACCAGCCTCGAAGAGTTCCTGGAGCAGGCGGAGCCCTACTACCGCAACCTGCGGGACTACGTGCTGAACGGCCTGGCGATCTTCGAGGAGCGAAACGTCGAAGGGAATTGCGAGGCCATCCATGCGGCGCTGGGGTTTGTCGCGCCACACCAGCATCCGGTGTTCCGGGTGGTGGACGACCTGACCCGCGAGACCAGCCTGCAGCCGGTGAAGGCGGGTGCCGTCATCTTCAACCTACCGGCCAAGCGCATCGTCCAGATCATCAACGTCTATCAGGAGATCCAGCGCAGCGGCCGCGCCCGTGTTTTCGACGGCGATCATCTCACCGACACCGTCTACAAGTACCGGTTGCCGGAGGAGTGGGCGCTGGTGCCCTGACCGCCCTTTCAGGGAAGGCGGCGACAACCTTTCTTCCCCTGTTGACGTTCTACTAAGATGAACGACATGCCGCAAAGCGTGACTAGGCGTGCCTGGGAGGGCCGGCCAGTCTGGGCAGAGGTCGACCTGGATGCGGTGGCCTGTAATACCCGTCTGCTCAAGGGGCAGGCCAATGGCGCTGTCCTGCTGGCGGTGGTCAAGGCCAACGCCTACGGGCACGGGGCTGTCGCAGTGGCCCGCGCCGCCCTGGCGGCGGGCGCCGACCGACTGGGCGTCATCTGCGTAGACGAGGGCGAGCAGCTTCGGCGGGCGGGTATCGCTGCGCCCATCCTGGTGATGGGCCACACGCCGGCGACGGACGCGGCGCGGTTGGTGGATTTATCCCTCACTGGTACCGTCGCCTCGCGCGAGACGGCCGAGGCCCTGGCCCGCGCCGCCGCCCAGAGGGGCGTGCGGCTGGCCGTCCACGTGAAGGTGGATACCGGCCTCAACCGCTACGGTTTCACCCTCGCTGAGGCTCTGGCGCTGGGCGACTGGCTGCGTGATCTGTCCAGCTTGGAGGTGGAGGGTCTGTTCACCCACTTCGCCTCCGCGGATGAGCCGGACAAGGGCTACACCCTGGATCAGTACGCCCGCTTTCGTCCGGTGGCCGAGGGGCTGGGCTGGGTGCCCATCCGCCATGTGGCCAACACGGCGGCCCTGCTGGATATGCCCGACCTGAGCCTGGAGATGGTGCGGCCGGGGCTGGGCATCTACGGCCTCTACCCCTCGGGCGTGGTGCGGCGAGACCTGGGCCTGATGCCCGCTCTCTCCCTGAAGAGCCGCATCGTCCGCCTGACCGCCCTGGCGCCCGGCGACCCCGTAAGCTACGGGCGCACCTGGCGAGCGGCTCGTCCCAGTTTCATCGGCCTGGTGATGTGCGGCTACGCCGACGGCCTGCCCCGCAGTTTATCGAGCCGCGGCAGCGCGCTGGTGCGCGGGCAGCGCGCGCCCATCGTGGGGCGGGTCTGCATGGACATGTGCATGGTGGACGTCACCGACGTGCCTGACGTGGCCACGGGCGATGAGGTGGTGCTCATCGGCTGCCAGGGGGAGGAGGAGATCAGCGCCGACGACGTGGCTGAGCTGGCGGGCACCATCAGCTACGAGATCCTGTGCGGCGTGACGGCCCGCGTGCCTCGCCTCTACCTGCGGGCGGGCGACGTGGTCTCCCGACAGACGCTGGTGCAGGAGCCTCAGGAGGCGGAGACCGGCAGGGAGGCGCCGGCAGCCGTCCGGACCCGGGCCGAGGGCGGCGGGCCGAGCGGTTGACATTAGAACCGGCAGTGTTCTAGCTTAACCTGAATGGATTTGAGAAGAGGATTCCAGAGGGAGGATTATCCTCCCGACGACGAAGAGCGGGCGAGGGGCAGAGGGCAATGGAGCCCCCTCCTTATCTTCGGGATCGCCCTCTTCGCTGCCGCCACCTTCTATTTCGCCCTTGTCGTTGCCACTCAGGCCGACAAGTTCTTCCTGCCGGGGAATGAGATCGACCTGCCCGGTCTGAGCCGTCTACCCGGCGTCGACAGCGGACAGCCGGAGGCAGCGAGTATCGAGGAGCGCATCAACATCCTGGTGATGGGCCTCGACCGGCGGGTGGACGAGCCGAAGGGCAACCCGACCCGCACCGACACGATGTTCGTAGTCACCCTCGATCCCTATAGCAAGACGGCGGGCGTGTTCAGCATTCCCCGCGACCTGTGGGTGGAGATCCCGGACGGCGAAGGAGGCTACTTCAAAGAGCGCATCAACGTGGCCTACGAATACGGCCCGCTGAAGAACTATCCCGGAGGCGGCCCCGGCTTGGCCATGGCCACCGTCGAGCACAACTTTGACATGAAGATCGACCACTACGTCGTGCTGGACTTCGTGGGGTTCATGGAACTGGTGGACGCCGTGGGCGGCATCGATGTGGACGTGAAGGAGGCGATCTGGGATCCCTCCTACTGCAACACCACCGATTGCTCTGACTTTCAGCAGGTCTACTTTGAGCCCGGGCTGCAGCATATGGACGGCGAGCTGGCCCTCCAGTATGTGCGCATCCGCTATGGCTCCGACGACCTCGACCGCATCGAGCGGCAGCAGGACGTGATCCGCGCGACGCTGGATGCCGCCCTCAGCGCCGAGATGCTGATCCCCAACCGGGCGGTGTCCATCTACAACAAGTTCCGCGATGCCGTGGATACCGACGTGAGCGCGTTCAAGGTGCCGGGCCTGGCTCTCTTGGCCCAGGACATCCCGCCGGAGAGCATCGTCAACATCTCCCTGGCCTCGGCGGTCCAGGGGGGCTTCGCCGGCGACGCCGCGGTGCTGTTCCCGATCTGGGAGCAGGTAGAGGTGCTGAAGGCGCAGCTCTTCTTCGACGGAGAGCTTCGCTCGGAGGCGGCGTTCGTGGAGGTGCAGAACGGTACCCAGACGCCGGGCCTGGCGACCAGCGTTACGGACTATCTGACGAAGCAAGGGTTCCCAGAAACGGATCTCACCATCGCCAACGCCACCGACGGCGTCGATCACCAGCAGACGTTGATCTACGACCTGGCGGGGAAGCCCTATACCGCCAAGAAGCTCGCGGCCTGGTTAGGCCTGCCCACCAGTCGCGTCCAGGAGGTGCGGGGAGACACGACGTCGGTTCCCGTTCCCGAGTCCGCCGCTGATATTGTGGTCGTGCTGGGGACCGACGCCAGGGTCCCCGAGAGCTAAGCCCTAAACCTAGTGGCCCTTCCCGAAGGAAGAGCCACTAGGCGGATCCGCCCAAGGCGGACAGGTACGAGTTTCGGGCTCTTGACCTACTGCTCGAACCAGCTCCCCATCTGCATGAGGATGCCCATGTCACCCGTGAAGGTGAACTGGCCGCTCATGAAGGCGGTCGCGCCATCCAGCTCGCGGCGCAGGATCTTCAGCCACACGTCTGAGGGGGTGTTGATGGTGACGTTGGGGCTGGGCGCCTCACCTTCCGCGACGGTGCATGCGCCGTCCTTGACTGTGATGATCCAGTTGCCGACCTCGGCGCCGGTCACCTTGAACTGGATGACCGTGTTGACGCCGGCTGCCCGCTCTGCCCGGAACACCTCGGGCATCCGTGTGAACCCCTCCTTCAACGTGGAGGGAAGCTGCGGTTGAGTCATGAAGCACCTCCTCTTAAGTAACTGCTAAGTTGGACGCGCAGCGTCCCCTAGAATACCACCAAAGACTTCAACCCGTCCATACCCAGGCGGGAGGAATATGCCTTCGGGCTCTCAGAAATTTCGAAGGGATGGGTGTTTATCTCCTCCGCCTGGGGCAGGCGCGTCAGCAGCTGGAGCGCTCGCCGGTACTGGTCCGATGTGGCGTTCTGGCTGCCAGTCAGCACTAGCTCGCCGTAGTGGACGGCGTTCACGTCCAGGGAGATGGTGGTGTCCGGCGGGAAGCCGCCGAACAGGCTGACCACTCCCTGGCGGCGGGCCAGGGCCAGGCTCGTGGCGGCCGCCTGGGCGCTGCCAGTGGTGACGACCACTGCGTCGGCCCCGAGGCCGTTGGTGGCGGCCAGCACCTGGGACGCCAGGTCGTCGCGCTCGGGGTTGAGGCAGAGGTCGGCGCCGAAGCGGCGCGCGTGGGCCAGGCGCTCGTCCACCAACTCCGCGGCGATGATCGTGCTAACCCCCATCTGGCGAGCCAGCATGATGTGCAGCTGGCCCATGGGCCCCGCTCCCACCACCACCAGCGAGGCGCCGGCGGCCAGCCGGCACGTCTCCAGGGAGTTGAGGACGCAGGCCACAGGCTCGGTGAGCGTGGCGCGGGCGGCAGGCAAGCCCGCCGGCAGGGGGAAGACATGGCCCAGGCGAACCAGCGCCGCGGGGACGACCATGTACTCGGCCAGGCCGCCGTCCACCTCGTAGCCAAGGGTGATCCGCTGGGGACAGCGGTTGCGGTAGCCGCGGCGGCAGAAGAAGCAGGCGCCGCAGGCCAGGATGGGGCAGAGGGCGACCTCCTGTCCCGTCCGAAAGCCCTCCACCCCCTCGCCCAGGGCGGCGATGACGCCCACGGGCTCGTGGCCGGGGATCACGCCGGGGCGGGCCTTCTTCTCGCCCTTGTAGACGCGGATGTCGGAGTAGCAGATGCCGGTGGCCCGCATCTCAAGGAGCATCTCGCCGGGGCCGGGCCGCGGCTGCGGGCGCTCCTCCACCCGCACGTCCCGGGGGCCGTGGAAGACGCAGGCTTTCATCACAAGCTCGGGACTCTCTCAGGGCGCCTGTTGGGCCAGGGGAAGATGGTCACGACGAGGAGACTCGGGGGTGCGGTCGGCTACTTCTTGGGCTTCTTGCCCCGCTCTGCCTTGGCGGGGGCCTTCTTTTCTTCCTTCTTTTCCTTGGCCTTGGACCCGCGGGCAGGCTTCGCCTCCGCCTTGGCGGCAGCAGACGCTGCTATTGCCTCGGCGGCCAGGGCCGTGTTGTACTTGTGCATCAGTCGAGCCTTGCGACGGGCAGCGGTGTTGGGGTGGAGGACTCCCCGCTGAGCTGCTCGGTCCAGGGAGCTGACGGCCACGCGCACCGCCTCCTCCGATTCTTTGGGCGCGGCGACGATGGCCTCTGCGGCGGTGCGGACTTGGGTCTTGGCCGCGCTACGGTTCGAGCGGTTGCGCTGGCGACGCTCCTCCGATTTGCGCCAGGCCTTGGCGGCCGAACGAGTGGGCAAGAGAAGTTCCCTCCCTGCGAAAAGACTGGGGCTATCATAAGCAAGCGGGGCGTCCTTTGTCCAGAGCGCGAGGGCCCTGGACTATGTAGAGGGGGCGTTCAGGCCATGAGGAAAATGGTGGCGCAGGACGTTGCCCTTGGCATAGGGGCGCCCCCGGGGAGGGGGCAGGGCTTCAGCCCTGCCTCGTGTCGCCTCCACCGCGATCCGTGGCGACCTGATGGTTGCCGCTACACTCGGGGCTGCTTATTGTGGGACGAGTTGCGGAAGTCCCCTCGACCCCTTGTTATAATCGCCCTGGGTGAGAATGAAGAAGAGCGCGATAGGCAAGGCCACCGGCATGGTGTCCGCCCGGCCCTGGGGGGGTCTGGCCGGGGCGGCGACCATCGTGGCGCTGGGATTCCTGGGCAGCCGCCTGCTGGGCGTGCTGCGCACCGTCGTCATCGCTGACGCCTTCGGCACCAGCCCTGAGCTGGGGTCCTATTGGGTGGCATTCCGCCTGCCGGACCTCATCTTCCTCGTGCTGGCCGGCGCCACCCTGGGCAGCGCCTTCATCCCCACGTTCGCCCGTTTCATCGCCCAGCGGGACGAAGAGGAGGCCTGGCGCCTGGCGAGCTCTGTCCTGAACCTGGTGGCGGCCACCACCGCGGTTCTGGTGGTGATAGCGGTCGTGCTGGCGCCCTGGATCGTGGCCGCCATGGCGCCGGGCCTGGGCGAGGACGTGGGCCGCCAGGACGAGCTCCACAGCCTGGCCACGGACCTCACGCGCATCATGCTGGTCTCGCCCTTCCTCTTCGCCGTCAGCGCTATGGTCACCGGCATCCTCAACGCCCGCCAGCACTTCTTCCTGACAGCCCTGGCGCCGATGTTCTACAACCTGTCCATCATCCTCGCCGCGCTGTTCCTGGCCGACCCCATGGGCGTGCGCGGCCTGGCTGTCGGAGTGGTCGCGGGTTCGGCGCTGCACCTGTTCGTACAGGTGCCGGGGATGTTCGCCGTGGGGATGCGGTACCGGCTGGAGGCCCGCTGGCGCGACCCCGGCGTGCTGGAGGTTGTGCGGCTGATGCTGCCGCGGATGGCCGGTCTCGCCGCCGCTCAGGCCAACTTCATCGTCGCTACCTTCTTCGCCTCCCAGTTGGGCGACGAGACCATCTCCGCCCTGAACTACGCCTGGCTTCTGGCCATGATGCCGATGGCCCTGTTCGGCGTGTCCATCGCCACCGCCGTCTTCCCCACCATGGCCCGCCAGGCGGCGACCGATAGCCTCGATCACCTTCAGAGCACGCTCTATTCGAGCCTGCGCTACATACTGTTTCTCATCATCCCCGCCAGCGTGGGGCTGATCCTCCTGCGCGAGCCGCTGGTGAGCCTGCTCCTTCAGCGGGGCGAGTTCACTGCCGATGCCACCGACATCACTGCCTCGGCGCTCCTGTTCTACTCCATCGGGCTGTTCGCGCACAGCGCCCTGGAGATCCTGAGTCGCGGCTTCTACGCCCTGCGCGATACCCGCACGCCGGTAGCCCTGGCCGTGCTCTCGATGGTTCTGAACCTGCTGTTCAGCCTGGCCTTGAAGGGGCCTCTGGAGCAGGATGGGCTGGCCCTGGCCATGTCCTTGGCCACGGCCATCGAGGCGACGCTTCTCTTCCTGTTCCTTGGGCGGCGGCTGGGTGGGGCCGATGCCGGCTCGCTGGCCGACTTCCTCCTGCGCACGGCGGCGGCCACCGGGCTGATGGCGGCGGTGGTTGTCGCCTTCCTGGCCGGCGAGGACGCCCTCGACCCGCTGGGCGCCCACACCGTGTGGGAGTCGCTTCTCGAGGTGGTGGGAGGGACCGTGCTGGGCGCGGCGGCCTTCTTCCTGGCGGCGTTCACCCTGCGCAGCCCGGAGGCGCTGGGCTTCTGGCGCCGCCTGCGCCTTACCGGTTGGTTGCGAATGTTAAGGCGCTAAACTATAATCGGCCTAGAGATGACTCATAGCGATAAAGCCCTTGTCTGCCGCGACTGCGGCGCTACATTCACTTTTACCGTCGGCGAGCAGGCCTTCTACGCCGGTCGGGGCCTGCTGAACCAGCCGACGCGCTGTCCTTCCTGTCGCTCGGCGCGCAAGACGGGCCGGTCGCCGGAGGAGGAGAGCTATGTGCACTACGGCTCCGCCGCCAGCTTCGGCGGTCGGACGCCCCGCCAGATGCACCCCGCTCAGTGCGCGGAGTGCGGCCAGATGACGGAGGTCCCGTTCCTGCCCCGCGGCGAGCGGCCTGTATATTGCAGCGAGTGCTACAGCAAGATCCGCGAGCGCTAGGGCCTCGGTCAGAACCGAGAACCAAGGACCCAGAACCCAACTGGGTTTCAGTTGCTCCCCTGCGGCGCCGGTTAGGGCATGACTGAACGCGGCGCCATCATTCAGCTCGCTCGCCTGCTGGGCAAGGAGGAGTTCTACCTTCGCCTTTCGCTGGCCGAGGGCGCCGAGCCGCCGGCCCTGGACGCGGAGCGCTCCGCCGCTCTGCGCTCGCTGGTGGGCGAGCAACTGGGCGTCCTGGCCGAGGCGCTGGCGGTCGAGGCGGTGGTCAACGACGACGTCATCGACGCCGCCTCGGCGAAGGTCTACCTGGAGGACCGACTGGACTTCTTCGGAGAGTTGCTGACGGAAGAGCAGCGGCGGGCCGTCCGCAAGGGCTTCGAGCGGCTGACCAAGCGGTGGGGGTGAGAGCGGGTCTGTCAACAGATGGACCAAACCGCGCCCATCCGTTAATCCGTTTTCATATCCGTTGACAGATCGTGCGTTTGACACAACCTCTCGCCTCCGCTAGACTAGCCCCACAATCGAATAGAGGCGACGACGGAGACGAGTAGGGCGGCTATCTGCCTGTCCCGATAGCATCGGGGCGCAGCGAGTCCCGCCGGGTGGAAGGGGACGCAGCCCTGGCCTCCCGAAAATCCCTCCCGAGCCGCCGACCGAAAGGGTTCGCCTGACGGCGGAGAACCTAGAACCCAGAACCCAATTGGTTCTAGGTTCTGCCGAAGGCTCCCTAGTAGGCTCGGCCGGAGCGCCCACCGTTAGCAGGGGCAGGGGCATAACCCCGACTCGTCGGGACGTGCTCCGTAGAGCGCTCCGACTTGGTCGGAGAACCAGGGTGGTACCACGGGCAAGGCCCGTCCCTCAGGGGACGGGCCTTCGACGTATAGGCAGGACGAGCATGGCGAGCGACGTATTGGCGTATCTGGGCACCACGGTGATCACCGTATGGGGGATAGCGCATATCGCTCCGACGCGGGGCGTCGTCGCTGGCTTTGGGGCGATATCACAGGACAACAGGCGAATCATACTGATGGAGTGGGCTGCTGAAGGTCTAACACTGGTCTTCATAGGGTTGCTCGTGCTGATCATCACGGCGTTGCACGGGTCGGACGACCCTGTGTCGCTCAGTGTGTACAGAATATCCGCCGTGATGCTTCTTGTGATGGCGGTATGGACTCTGTTGACCGGAGCGAGAACGTCGATCGTGCCCATAAAAATCTGCCCGGCCGTGAAGACCGCCGTTGCGGCGCTGTTCCTGGTGGGGAGCGTGTTGTGAATGCGCCCCTGCCCGTTGGTATCGAGTAGGTGACGACTATGTTCCAGCCTGTATCCAGCAAGGTGAGCTTCCCTCAGATGGAGGAGGCCATCCTCCGCCTCTGGCGGGAGCGGGACATCTTCCCCAAGAGCATCCAGCAGCGGCCGGAGGATCGGCTGTTCATCTTCTACGAGGGGCCGCCCTACGCCAACGCTAGCCCCGGTGTCCACCACGTCCTCTCCCGCATCTATAAGGACGTGATGGTGCGCTACAAGACCATGCGCGGCTATCGCGTGCCGCGCAAGGCCGGCTGGGACACCCACGGCCTGCCCGCCGAGCTGGAGGTGGAGCGCGCCCTCGGCTTCAAGAGCAAGGCCGACATCGAGGCCTTCGGCATCGAGGAGTTCAACCGCCGCTGCCGGGAGAACGTCTTCGCCTATCTCAAGGAGTGGGAGGCCCTGACGGAGCGCATCGCCTTCTGGCTGGACCTGAAGGACGCCTACGTCACCTGCCACAACGACTACATCGAGACCTGCTGGTGGGTCGTGAGGCAGCTCTGGGACCGCGGGCTGGTCTATCAGGACTACCGGGTGACGCCCCACTGCCCACGCTGCGGCACCTCCCTGTCCGACCACGAGGTGGCGCAGGGCTATAAGGAGGACACGCCCGACCCCTCGGTGTACATCAAGTTCCGCCTGACGCCCGAGAGCCAGGCCAAGCTCGCCCAGCTCGTCCCCGGCGATGAGGCCACGTTCTTCCTGGCCTGGACCACGACACCCTGGACGCTCCCCGGCAACACCGCCCTCGCGGTGGATCCGGGAGCCGAGTACGCCGTGGTCGCGGTGGGCGGCGAGCGACTGATCCTCGCGTCGGCGCTGGTGGGACCGACTCTGGACGATGAGACCGGCGTGCTCGGCCGCGTGCCGGGCCGCGAGCTGGCTGGCCTCCACTACGAGCCGCTGTTCGAGGCGCTGAGCTGGGGCATCGACGCTCTCTCGTTCAGCGAGGGCCGCCTGACGCGCCTTGAGCGGGACCAGACGGTGGAGAAGGCCTACGCTGTCATCGTCGCCGATTTCGTCTCGCTCAGCGAGGGGACCGGCATCGTGCACATGGCGCCCGCCTTCGGTGCCGAGGACTTCGACGCCGGTAAGGTGGAGGGCCTCCTGTTCGTGCAGCCGGTGGACCTTCGCGGTAACATGACGGCGCCCGCCACATCCTTCGACGGCCTGTTCGTTAAGGACGCCGACGGCCCGGTCCTGGACGACCTGAAGGCGCGCGGTCTCCTCCTGCGGCGCGAGACCATCCGCCACACCTACCCCTTCTGCTGGCGCTGCGACACGCCCCTGCTCTATTACGCCAAGCCCACCTGGTACATCCGCACCACAGCGGTGAAGGACCGCCTGGTGGCCCTGAACCAGGAGATCAACTGGTATCCCTCGCACATCCGCGAAGGGCGGTTCGGGAACTGGCTGGAGAACAACATCGACTGGGCGGCGTCGCGCGAGCGCTTCTGGGGCATCCCGATCCCCATCTGGCGCTGCGAGAGGTGTGGCGAGACCCGCTGCATCGGCTCGCTGGCTGAGCTGAAGGAGGCGGCGCTGGACAAGGCCAAGGCTGACGCCCTGGCTGACCTCCATCGCCCCTACGTGGACGACATCGTCCTGACCTGCGCCTGCGGCGGCAGCATGCGCCGCGTGTCGGAAGTCCTGGACGTCTGGTTCGACTCGGGCTCCATGCCCTACGCCCAGTGGCACTATCCCTTCGACAACAAGGAGACGTTTCGCAGGAGCCACCCCGCCGACTTCATCTCCGAGGCCGTGGACCAGACGCGCGGCTGGTTCTACACCCTCCACGCTCTGTCCACCCTTCTGAACTACGCCAATCCAGAGCTGGTGCCCTCAGGCGTCTGCTTCCGCAACGTCATCTGCCTGGAGCTGATCCTGGACGGCAAGGGCGAGAAGATGAGCAAGTCGCGGGGCAACGTAGTGGAGCCGTGGTCGGTGATCAACGCCCACGGCGCCGACGCCCTGCGCTGGTATCTATTCACCGCCAGCCCGCCGGGGACAGCCCGTCGCTTCTCCACCGACCTGGTGGGCGAGGCCCTGCGCAAGTTCCTGCTCACGCTCTGGAACACCTACTCCTTCTTCGTCACCTACGCCCTCATCGACCGCTTCGACCCGTCCGCCTCGGGCGGAGCCGTGGCGGGCGAGCGGTCGGACCTGGACCGCTGGGTGCTCTCGGAGCTGAACGCGCTGGTGGACCGAGCCACCCGCTACATGGAGGACTACAATCCCACCGAGACCGGCCGTGCCATCCAGGCCTTCGTTGACGACCTGTCCAACTGGTACGTGCGGCACAACCGCCGCCGCTTCTGGAAGAGTGAGAACGACGCCGACAAGCTGGCCGCCCACCAGACGCTGTACACCTGCCTGGTGACGGTCGCCAAGCTGCTGGCGCCCTTCGCGCCCTTCGTGGCCGAGGAAATGTACCAGAACCTGGTGTGCTCGGCCTTCCCGGACGAGCCGGAGAGCGTCCACCTGGCCGAATGGCCGACTGCGGATCTCTCCCTGATCGACGAGGAG
>Ga0315286_10004052_pt1 | contig 13987 bp, 11 predicted proteins | sample YL17G10_0_MG_FD_205038 | JGI IMG/M metagenome (GOLD analysis project Ga0315286, IMG submission 205038) | Sediment microbial communities from Yellowstone Lake, YNP, Wyoming, USA - YL17G10_0 | ecosystem: Environmental > Aquatic > Freshwater > Lake > Sediment | place: USA: Wyoming | collected... | reverse complement strand
TATTGAACGATCCATTCGGCGACGACGACGTTAAGATCTCCCGTGAGCATCACCGATTCTTTTTCCGTATCGGGCGTGACAACGAATTCCGAACGGATCCCGGGGATTGTCGTTCTGAATCCGAACTCCAACTTGAGCTGGCGCTGGACCGGGACCCGGGTCAGCATTTCGATTCCCAGGGGGAGCTTGAAATGAAGTCCCGGATCAGTCGTCCGGACAAACTTGCCGAAACGAAGAATAACGCCCATCTCATCCTGACTGACCTGATAGGCGGAACCGACGGCCAGGATGACAACGACCAGAACGGCAAGAAGAATTTTGACCGTATTCCAGGGGATCTTAGGAAGTTTGAATTCCATTTGCGGAAAATTCTGGGCCATCCGAACACCTCCATGATAGAAATATTTATGCGGCGTCGCCGCGAACCGGTTTTGCCGGAACGCGCTCACAATCCGCTGAGCTTATCCGGCCAAGGGGTTCAGGCTGACGGGGAATAATGTTTTTTATCCCCCTTAAGATATCACACTCGCGACCTTCTTCTCAAGCTGATTGATGGAAATGGTTCTGCAGGGAATACGGGGGGAGGCCATGTCCTCCAAAGTCTTCAGTCCGCTTCCGGTGAGAATGAGGACAATCCGGTCGTCGGCTTTGAACATCCGGGCGCGATCGAGCTGCCGGATCCCGGCGAAGGTCGTCGCCGAGGCGGGATCGCAGAATAGCCCTTCGTCCTCGGCAAGATCTTTTTGGGCCCGCAGAATCTCCTCGTCCGAAACGGCGATGATCCGGCCCCCGTTCTCCCTGATCATGTTCAGGACGAGCCGGCCGCCGGGTGGATTCGGATTGGAGATGGCATGGGCGACGGTTTGGGGATTCGGAAATCGGACAAACCTCGATTGGCCCCGAGCAAACGCCCTCGCCAGGGGAGAGCATCCTTTCGCCTGGACTCCGATGAAGAGGGGAAGCTTAGGGGCAACTCCGAGGCCCTTGAGGTCCGCAAAGCCCCTCATCAGTCCGATGAGATAACCGCCGGCGCTGACGGGAACGATGATATAGTCCGGAATTCCGGCGTCGAGCTGGAAGAAGATTTCGTAGGACGTTAATTTATACCCTTCAATCCGGAACGGATCGACCGAATTCATGAAATAGATGCCGTTGGCCCGGCCGATATCGAAGCTTTTTCTGAAGAGCTGTCCATAATCTCCCTTAACCTTGACGACGACCGGCCCATAGACTCGGGCCGCCAGGATTTTTCCCCGGCTCGTGTCTTCCTTGACGAAGATGATGCTTTTCAGCCCGGCTTTTGCGGCATAGGCGGCCGTCGAGCCGGCCATGTTGCCGGTCGAGACCGTTCCGATTTTTTTGATTCCCAAAGAAACCGCTTTCTGGACGGCCAAGGCCGTCCCCCGGTCTTTAAAGCTCGCCGTCGGATTTGATGATTCGTTTTTTGCATAAATGAGGGGAAGACGGAACTTTTTCCTTAGTCGGACGAGTTGGATGAGGGGGGTGTCGCCCTCGCCGAGAGACAGGTCCGGGTTTATTGACTCAAGAGGCAGGAAATCCTTGAAGGTCTCGAGGGCCGTTTTTTTGTCCAAATGGAAAGATTTTCTGGCTGTTGTCCCGGCGGCAAGCAAAGGTTCTCCGCAATCCGGGCAAAATGGAAAAAATATGTCCAAAGGATATTCTTTGCGGCAAAAGAGGCATTCGAGGGTATTCATGGTCAATCTTCAATCCATCAGTCTATCGCACAAATAAGGGTCGCGTCTACATCCGAGAAGAGATCCAAATTTGCTGAATTAATAGCACGAAATCCCTTCCTTCGCCGAGCGTCTTGGTATGCGCGGTTTCAACGAGGTGCCGGAATCACCCCCGACCCTGGGGAACCAGTCCCGTCGGTTCCCCCCATCGAAACCGATGGGACCCCCTTCCGCTATGGGCCTGGGAACGATTCGGGCACTTCGTTGAATTCAATTTTTGGGGATACTTACAGGGATTTCTCCGCCTGAATTATTATTCAGCTTGTCCTTGGATTGTAAAAATCCGTCCGGCAGATTTGGGAATAAAGCGGACAGTGGAAAGTATGAGCGCGACCCCATATAATAGAACGGTGATCGACGACGAAAACTATATGCGCCTGGCCTTGAAAGAGGCGCGGAAATCGGCGGAACGTGGAGAAATTCCGGTCGGGGCCGTCATTGTCCGAGACGGAGGCGTTCTGGCCTTGGGCCGGAATAAATCGATCAGCAGGTGCGACCCGACGGCCCACGCCGAGATCGTGGCGATCAGAAAAGCCTGCAGAAAAACGCGAAATTATCGGCTTGAAGGCGCGACGCTGTATGTCACACTCGAGCCTTGCGCGATGTGCCTGGGGGCCATCATCCAAGCACGGTTGGATTGTTGCGTTTTCGGCGCCCTCGACCCTAAAGCCGGAGCGATCATGTCGATCGTCCGTTTTCCCATGGAGAAAACAAACCATAGGATGGAAATCGTCGGCGGGGTTTTGGCCGAGGAATGCGGGCGGCTTTTAAAGAATTTCTTCAAATCCAGGCGAACAAAACGAGATTAAGAAAGGTTTATTTTCCAGCGGAATTCTATATAATAATGCCTTACGATTCATCCGCAGAACCGACCTCAGCGGAGAGATGGCCGAGTGGTTGAAGGCGTCGGTCTCGAAAACCGATATACCGAGCAATTGGTATCGCGGGTTCGAATCCCGCTCTCTCCGTACCTTTTGGAGGGACGCCTACCGGCCGTCCTCCCCTAGTCCTAGGGGAGGCAGGAGGAGTAGATATATTAAGACAGAATCTTCATGGCGTCCTGATCTTCGAAGTCGCTGGCCTTGTCTTGGGCAGCGACTTCGGAACTCTATGAATCTCTGCGAGGGACGCCTACCGGCCGTCCTCCCCTAGTCCTAGGGGAGATAGGAAGAGTAGGAAAATTGAAACAGAATCTCATAGGCGTCCCGATCCGAACTCGCTTACCTTTTTCCGGCCCCCTTATTTATGACAAGGGGGGAAGCGGGGATGAATATTAATAAAGGAAAATTCTCATGAACAAAAAACCCGTTTGGCTCCCGGCTCTTCTTCTTATCTGTCTCGTCTTATCCGCTCCGTCAGGAGTTCAAGCCGCTCAAAAAACGGATGATCTCGTCAAGCTCGAAGGTATCGAGCCGATGGTCGCAAAACTTATGGCGGAGTTCAAGATTCCCGGCTTGGCCATTTCCATCGTCAAGGACGCGAAACTCATATATGCCCGGGGATTCGGCCTGGGCGATATCACGAACAATCTCACGATCACGCCGGAAACGCTTTTTGCCATCGGCTCCTGTTCAAAAGCCTTCACCGCCGTAACCATGGGCATCCTCGCTGACGAAGGAAAACTGGACTGGGATAAACCCGTCCGCGAATATCTTCCCTCGTTCCGGCTGTCCGATCCCATCGTCTCGGAACGGATGCGGCCGCGCGACCTCGTGACCCACCGCTCCGGGCTTCCGCGCCATGACCTTGTCTGGTATAAAGCCTCGCTTTCGCGCCAGGAGCTTTTCGACCGCCTCCGCTACTTGGATTTAAGCCGCGACCTTCGCCAGTCGTACCAGTACAATAACCTCATGTTCATGACCGCCGGCACCCTTGTCGGCTCGATCGCCGGCATACCTTGGGAAGAGTTCGCGAAAAAAAGGATTCTCGATCCTTTGGGCATGGCTTCGACGAATTTCTCCGTAACCGATTCTCAAAAATCCGGCGATTTCGCTCGACCCTATATGGTCGTTAAGGACAAGGTCGAAGAAGTCCCGTTCTGCAATATCGACGCCATCGGGCCGGCCGGGTCTATCAATTCGACCGTGATCGACATGACGAAATGGCTCATCCTTAATCTCAATAAAGGCAAATACGGCGAAAAGGCGGACAAGATATTGATCTCCGAAAATCAGCTAGCTCAAATCCACGCTCCCCAAATGGTCGTTCCGGATGACCTGAAATATGCCGAGTTTCTTTATCCGGCGTACGGAATGGGATGGAGAATCAATGCCTACCGCGGTCATCTGATGGTGAATCACGGCGGGGCCATTGACGGCTTTTCGGCGCTCGTCGCATTTTTACCGCGGGACGGCATCGGAGTCGTCATCCTCGCCAACCTCGAGGACTCGCCGATCAATGGCATGGTCGCCTACAACATCTTTGACCGGCTTCTGGGATTGGAGCCGGTCAACTGGTATCAACGGATTAAAGACGACTTGGCTCAAGCGAAAGCCCGGGCGGATAAAAAGAAAATGGAGGATGAAAAAGATCATAAGCTCGGAACGAAACCCTCCCATCCGCTTGACGATTATTCCGGCGAATTCGAGAATCCGGCCTACGGCATCATGACCGTGTCAAAGGATGGCGACAAGCTCCAGGCCGACTTCCACGGCATGTCCTTGATCCTCGAGCATTATCATTACGACGTGTTCCAGGTCAGATGCGATTTGGCGAGCATCGACCACAAAATGACGTTCGTCACCGACGTCAAGGGAAATATCGCAAGCTTGACCGTCCCCTTCGAAGCGAGCGTGAAAGACATTGTCTTCACCCGAAAGACTCCTCCATCCTCCACGGATAAAAATCCGGAGGGGATCAAGGAAAAGGCGAAACGATGACTTCCGTGAACCTCTGTTTGACGGGGTTCGGCCGCGTCGGCCGGGCTTTCTCCCGGATTATCGATGAAAAAAGAGAAGCATGCCGAATACGCTACGGTTTGGATTTACGCCTCGCGGCCGTCTTGAAAAGCGATGGAGGGCTGTACTCGATCAAAAAGACCGGCCTTGTCGGGATTTCTGACCTTCGGGGAGATTCTCTCCGCGGCCATCCGGCATGGAATGGCGAAATTCCTGTTGACAAAATTCTTGCGGAGATTGAACGCGGCTGTCTCGTCGAGTGCACTCCGACCGACCTGAAAACCGGGGAACCGGGACTCAGCTATATAAGAAAAGCCCTCGGGAAAGAATGGCATATCGCCGCAGCAAGCAAGGGCGCTCTCGTCCTGAACTTCAAAGAACTGGCCGCGACCGCCCGGAGAAAAAATGCCGTTATCAAATACAGCGGGGCGACGGCCGCGGCTCTTCCGACTCTTGACACCGGCCAGATTTCCTTAGCCGGGGCGGAAGTCATCAGGATTGACGGCATTCTCACGGGCACCACGAATCTCATCCTGAGCCGGATGGAAGAAGGCTTGAGTTTTGAGGAAGCCCTCAAGGAAGCCCGGGATAGAGGCATAGCCGAACCCGACCCTTCGCTCGACATTGACGGCTGGGACACGGCCTGCAAGATTCTGTTGATCTCAAACGCCGTCGCGGGCGCGGAGCTCCAGCTTCAAGATATTCGGCGCGCCGGAATACGTCATGTTTCCGGAGAAGAGCTGAGAACGGCCAGGAACAAAGGAACATCGCTCAAGCTCTTGGGCAGAATGACCAGGGAGAATGACAAAATCAGGGCCGAGGTCGGCCTTTTTGCCCTCGATCCAAACCATCCTCTGTTTTCGATTTCGGGGACAAACAAGGGCGTGACCTTTTTGACCGACACCATGGACCAGGTGACGGTCAGCGGCGGTAAATCGGGCCCGAGCGGAACGGCCGCCGCGTTGTTGAAGGATATCATCAACATCTACGTTCGCTGAATTCCCAGGGCATGTCCAAAGAGACGATTTCAAGGAGGTGTCGGAATCACCCTCGGCCTGGGGAACCAGTCCCGTCGGTTCCCTGCTTCGGCCCCCCGCTATGGGCCTCAGAGTGAATCCGCCACCCCTTGAAATCGCACAAATCGAGTTCCTCGGCGATAGCCAAATCCTGATCCCGCGTTCTTCGTTGACGACGGAAGCCTATTCTGATAATTTAACTCTTCAGTTTTCATGCGGGAGAGGTGTCCGAGTGGCTTAAGGAGCGCGCTTGGAAAGCGTGTGTGCGTCGCAAGGCGTACCGCGGGTTCGAATCCCGCCCTCTCCGTTCCTGTATGAGGAACGCTTACCAGCAGTCCTCTCCTAGTCCTAGGAGAGGTAGAGACGTTAGAATATGTTCATAAAGGCGTCCCGATCATCGAAGTCGCTAACCTTGTCAAGGGAAGCGACTTCGGAATGCCAAAAATCTTAGGCGAGGGACGCCTACAGGCCGTCCTCCCCGAGTCCTAGGGGAGACAGGAGGGGTAGAGATATTGAAACAGAATCTTGAAGGCATCCCTATCCAAGGTCGCTGATTCGCATTCATTAATATCTGGATATTCTTTTAAGGAGTCATGCATTCATGAACACCAAACAATTCATCGCGGTCGAGGACAAATACGGCGCGCACAATTACCATCCCTTGGATGCCGTCATCGCAAAAGCCAAAGGCATCTGGGTTTGGGACGTGGACGGACGCAAATATCTAGATTTTCTGAGCGCCTATTCCGCGGTCAATCAGGGCCATAACCATCCCCGGATCATCCGGGCCCTCATCAACCAGGCAAAAAAACTCACCCTGACATCGCGCGCTTTTCGCAACGACCAATGGCCGATGCTCGCCCGGGAGATCTGCTTGATGACCGGCTACGAGATGGTCCTCCCGATGAATTCGGGGGCGGAAGCCGTGGAAACCGCGGTCAAGACCGCCCGAAAGTGGGGCTATCAAAAAAAAGGCATCCCTCCGGATCAGGCCGAAATCATCGCCTGCGAAAACAACTTCCACGGCCGGACGGTCACGGTGATCAGTTTTTCGACCGAGCCGCTCTATCGGAAAGATTTCGGGCCATTCACGCCGGGGTTCAAGATCATCCCCTTTGACAAACTGAACGCCCTCGAAAAAGCCATCACTCCGAATACGGCCGCCTTCATCCTTGAACCCGTTCAAGCCGAAGCCGGAATCCTGATCCCGTCCGAAGGTTATCTCAAGGAAGCCAAGGATGTCTGCGCGAAAAACAACGTTCTCTTTATCGCCGACGAAATCCAAACGGGATTGGGACGAACCGGAAAACTCTTCGCCTGCGAACATGAAAGCGTTAAGCCTGATATCGTCGTCATCGGCAAATCGCTCGGCGGCGGCTGCTATCCCATCTCGGCCGTCCTTGCCTCCCGTGATATCCTCGGCGTTTTCAAGCCGGGCGAGCACGGATCCACATTCGGCGGAAATCCGCTGGCCTGTGCCGTGGCCCGCGAAGCGCTGCGCGTCATCAAGGATGAAAAGCTCGTCCAAAATTCGGCCAGGATGGGCGTCTACTTCCAAAAAAAGCTCGGCACAATCAAGTCCGGGCATATCAAAACTATTCGAGGAAAAGGCCTGCTTATCGGGGTTGAGCTTCACAAAGAAGCCGGGGGAGCCCGCCGCTTCTGCGAAGCCCTTAAAGACGCCGGACTCTTGTGCAAAGAGACGCACGAAAACGTCATCCGCTTCGCCCCGCCGTTGATTATCCGAAAGGCGGAGTTGGATTGGGCCTTTGAGCGGATCGCGGGCGTTTTCAAGAAGTTGGAGGCTTGATCCCCGAAGAAAAGCGCCCCTCGCCGCGATCGGAATCATCGGCCGCGCTCTCGAATTCGGTTAACGCGCCGGCAGGCCGGCGGCTTTCACTTCTGGCACGCTTCGGCCGGAGTCGCCGGCGATTCTTTCTTCTTGACCGAGCGGAACATCATCACCGAAGTGTAAAGGATCACGACGACGACGACCCATTTGAGGAGCGCCAGGGGGAGAGATTTGACGATATACGCGGCGATGAGGACTCCGACGATCCCCAGAGAGGTCAGTCCGATTGCGGCTTTGGGATTATATGAGGCTTCCTTGATGAATTTCAAGCTGCACCAAGGCATGAGCAAAGCGCAAGCCCCCATCATGATCGGGAAGGCCGCCCTCGGATTCATCCCAAGGGCATAGACCAGGGCCATACACGGAGCGTAGAGTCCGATCCCGATCGTTTGAAGAGACCCCAGGATAAAAATAACGGCTAGGGCGATGGCAAGCTTCCAACCTGATAGGCCGAACGCCTCACCGCCCGAAGGATAGAGCTTCAGGATGCCCGCCAGCATGGCGAAGGCCACCAGGAGGAGCGCCGCGCCGAGACCGATCCGGATCCGGTTGACCGGCATTTTCGAGACTACGCCCGCTCCGATGACCGCGCCGACCGTCGCCGCGACCATCATCGAAATCAAGGTCATGGGAGCAACCTCGACGACGGTGATGAAGATCAATGCCTGGGCGACGACCGGCAGGCAGTGGCCGATATTGAGCGTGCCCGGGATGACGCGGTCGTCGACGAGCTTGGTGAACTTGTAGAAAGACGTCGTCGGGGCGAAACTTCCGATCCCCAGCGTATCGAAGAAATTCGTTACAAATCCGACTCCGGTCAGAGACAACCAGGAACCTTTGCTGAAGGTCTTTCTTTTTTGGTAGACATCTTTGAGATAAAAAAAGGCAAAGATCAGGGCTGAGACAGACAAGACTGACAACAGGAAAATCTTCATGATTCACCTCTGTTTCGAGTGGAGGAGTGGATAATGATAAGGCCCATCGAAAGGTTGACCACGCATGGAATTTCTTTGATATCAAATAAAGAGGCCGGCGTCAATATGGCCTGGGGCGGAAAATGATATCACGGACATTGACCGGCGTATTCAGAGTTTGATATAAACACCGTGAATAACGTTCCAGGGGAGAAACGCATGGATTTCCAGAAAAAAGTCGTCATCATCACCGGCGCGGCATCCGGGATGGGAGCCGCTTCGGCCAAGGCCTTTGCCGAAGCGGGAGCGCGGGTCGTCATCGTCGATCTGAACGGCCCTCTGGCGCACGAGGTCGCCGCCGATATCGGCGCTCCGGAACCGATCATCGGCGACGTGAGCGATTCGGCTTTTTGCGACCAGGTCGTCCGCGGGACCGTGGAACGATTCGGCCGAGTGGACGTCCTCGTCAATTGCGCGGGCATTATCTATCGGGCCGCCGGCTACGCGACGGCCGACGAGGATTGGCGCCGGGTCATGGCGGTCAATGTCGACGGCGTTTTTTTCATGAGCCGGGCCGCGGTCGCTCCGATGGAAAAACAGGGAAGCGGGGCCATCATCAACTTCGGTTCGATCTGGGGCGATGTCGGCGCCGCCGGAGTCGCCGCGTACTGCGCCAGTAAAGGAGCGGTCCATAATCTGACCAGGGCTATGGCTCTGGACCATGCCCGGGACGGAATAAGGATCAATGCGGTTTGTCCGGGAGAGGTCAACACCCCAATGCTGGCCTCCGGGCGTCCCGCCCCGCCGTCCCCGGAAGACCTCAAAAAGCTCGGCGAGACGATGGTGCCGATGGGTCGTCTGGCCGACCCGGTTGAAATCGCCAGGGTCGTTCTGTTCCTCGCTTCCGATGATGCCAGCTATATGACCGGATCTCTGGTCGTTGTCGACGCGGGCTATACCGCCCGATAGCGTTTCAAGGAATATGCCGATGGACTACAAAAACCTGGGCAGGTCAGGACTGAAGGTTTCGCCCCTGTGTCTGGGGACAGATAATTTCGCCAACCCGACGCCCGAAGACGAATGCGCCAAGATCATCGAAACAGCCTTGGAAGCCGGGATTAATTTTATCGACACGAGCGACAGCTATGTCAAAGGCGAATGCGAGCGGATCATCGGCAGGACGCTGTCGAAGAACAAACGCCGCCACGAGGTCGTGATCGCGACCAAGGTTTTCTATCCCACGGGCCCCGGTCCGAACGACCGGGGCGGATCCCGGCGCCACATCATCCGGGCCTGCGAAGACTCTTTGCTCCGGCTCCAGACGGACTATATCGACCTGTATCAGACCCATCGCCCCTCGTTCGACGTTCCGATCGCCGAGACCTTGGAAGCCCTCACCGATCTGGTCCGGCAGGGAAAAATCCTCTATATCGGCAGCACGACTTCGCCCGCGTGGAAAGTGCTGGAAGCCGTCTTAGTCAGCGAGATGAGGGGTTATGCCCGCTTTATCTCCGAGCAGCCCCCCTACAATCTGCTCGACCGCCGCATCGAGAACGAGCTCGTTCCGATGTGCCGGGAACATGGATTGGGCATCATTCCTTGGGCGACCATGGCCATGGGCGTCCTGGCCGGGCGGTATCCCGACGGCACGCGCTTTCCTGAAGATTCGCGGGCCGCCCTGCGCGGGGGAATCTATGCCGAAAGGGTCACGCCCGCCGGCGTGGCAATTGCCAGGAAATTCATGAACATCGCCGTTGCCAACAACTTTTCGCCGGCACAGCTGGCCCTTTTATGGGTCAAAGACCAACCCGGAATTACAGCCCCGATCATAGGGCCGCGGACGGTCGATCAGCTCAGGCACCTTTTGCCGGTCGTCGATATGACGCTCGAAGAATCCATCCGTGTCGCCTGTGACGCATTGGTTCCGCCCGGGAGCTGCGCGGCCGACTTTCACAACTCCGCGCCTTGGATGAAGATGAAAATTGTCTCACAAGGATAAGCCCTGAAAAGGGGAAAAATATCTCTCCGGCTCCGAAACCGGTATGCGTCCAGAGAAGATATCGGGACGCATTTTAAGACTCGATTGAAGTGATATTAATCCCTCCAACCTCCCTTGCGCAATCAAGGGAGGCCCCGAAACCGGTATGCGTCCCTCTAAAGGAACGGCTGGGATACGCGGTCGAGGTGGTCGAGTTCGTCTTTCATCAAGGTGAAAGACATTGACCGGGCATTGTCCACCGCCTGGCCCTCTTTGGTTGCCCCGGGGATGACAACGACCGTTTCTCCATGGAAACTGAAAAGCCAGTTCAAGGCGATTTGAGCCGGCGTAGCTTGATAGCGAACGCCGATTTCCTTGAGGATGTCAATGACCGGACGCGTTCGCTCAAGCGATTTTCGGCGATAGAAACCACGGTATTTCCGCGGGCCGGAGAGGCTTTTGACCAGGTCCGGATTATCGTGAAACCGTCCGCTGAGGACGCCCTGATCCAAAGGGGAGTAGGCGATGATGGAAATGCCGAGCTCGCGGGCGGTTTCCAGAACTCCGTTGGTTTCGATTTTCCGGTGGACAAGGCTGTAACGGACCTGATTGGAAACGAGATCGATTCCCAAATCGGCCAGGCTCCGCTGGGCCTTCCGCATTCTCTTCGCCCCGAAATTCGAGACGCCGATGGTCCGAATCCTGCCCTCTTTGGCAAGGACGGCCATGGCTTTCATGATGTTTTCCGTCGAAGAGAGAAAGAGGGGGCTGTGGACCTGGTAGAGGTCGATGCCGTATGGAGACAGACCATCGAGGCGAAGTTTTATGGTTTTCGGGATATTTCCCGCGGTCCGAAAAACGGGCGTCCATTTCGTGGCGATAATGACTTCACCGGGCCTCCGCCCTGTTTTTTGGAGAGTCCTGGCCAGGGCGCGCTCGGATGCTCCGCTGCCGTAGGCTTCGGCGGTGTCAAACCAGTTGACCCCTCCGTCGAGAGACGCGGCAACAATGCCTTCGATGGTTCTATCGGCGAGGACGGTCCAGTATTTATTAAATCCTTTTCCCTGGCTGAATTGCCAGCACCCCAAGCCGACCGGAGATACTCGTAGCTCGGATTTGCCCAAACGCCGCGAGGGAATAAGCATCGCTGAACTCCTCTGTGATTTTGGCTTTGAATTCGGCTTGCTCAAGCCGGAGATCAACCGTCATTATCTTCGAAGCCGGAAAACAAAGTCAATCGGCCGAAGGATTTTCCGTCTCTTCTCGAGGAACGGAGCCGGACGGGCTGCCCGAACGGAAAATTGATTGTTGATTTCACGGCGTTTTATGCTAAAATATGCCTTACTCGTAAAGGCAATATTTTCTTGCCGGAATCTCTAAACCGCATAGATGAGTTACTTAATTTTCGCCAGGAAGTACAGGCCTAAAACCTTCGAGGAAATGGTCGGCCAGAAGGCGGTCGTCCAGACTCTCCAGAACGCGATTAAAAACAACAGGGTCGCCCAAGCCTATCTTTTTTCGGGCATGAGAGGCGTGGGGAAAACGACCGCCGCCCGGATTCTGGCCAAAGCCCTCAACTGCAAGCACGGTCCCACGCCGACGCCATGCGGCGCCTGCGACTCCTGCCTGGAAATCGGCGAAGACCGGTCAATCGACGTTCTAGAAATAGACGGCGCGTCAAACCGGGGAATCGATGACATTCGCGCTCTGCGGGAAACGGTCAAATATAAAGCCATGCACGACCGCTTCAAGATCATCATCATCGACGAGGTCCATCAAGTGACCGGCCCGGCCTTCAATGCCCTCCTCAAAACGCTCGAAGAGCCTCCTCCGGACACGATTTTCATCTTCGCCACGACCGAATTCCACAAAGTCCCGGCGACGATTGTCTCCCGCTGCCAGCACTTTGAGTTTAAAAAGGTTTCGCATAAAGATATCATCAACCACCTCATGGCCATCGCCGCCAAGGAACAGCTGACGATCACCCCCTACGGCCTGGGTTTAATCGCCGAAGCCTCGGAAGGAAGCATCCGCGACTCCCAGAGCCTCCTCGATCAGGCCGTGGCCTTCTGCGGCGAAAATGTCGGCGACGCCGAGCTCAAGGAAATCCTGGGCGCGGTCAACCGCGATTTTCTTTTCGATTTTTCATCGGCGGTCCTTGAGGAGCAGCCCGATCGTATTTTTTTCCTGGTCGAAAAGGTCGTTGAGTCGGGCTACGACCTTCGTTTTTTCTATAAAGAGCTCGTCCAACACTTTCGAAACCTGCTTGTCGTCAATTCCGTTGCGAGGGCGGAAGATCTGCTGCTCTTTGGACCGGAAGACCTCGCCCGACTCAAGGCAGAGGCGAAAAAAGGGTCGAATGAAGATTTCCTCCGCTATCTCCAGGCGCTCCAAAACGCCGAGTCCGGGCTGAAATTTTCCTCCCACCCTCAAATCTATTTTGAAACGGCCTTGATCAAGCTCTGTCACTTCAAGAAGCTCGTTGAGCTGAAGGACCTTATCCGGGACATCGGGGAATCCAAGAGGGGAGGAACGCCGGTCTCGGAAACGCGGCCGCGGCCGCCGACGCCGGCCGTGTCGCATCAAGCGCCCTCAACGAAATATGTCCCGAAAGCGGAGCCCTCGTCATCGCCTCGGCCCGCTGGTGCTCCGCCCGCGGATCCGAAAGATGAATTCACCCGGGGTAAGGACAAAGACATGGAGACCGCCCTGAAGGATCCCGGGGTGCGGCTGTTCATGGACAGGATGAAGGCGCGGGCCCTCTCCGTTGAACCGCCCAAGGGAAAAGCGGAGAACGAGGAGCATTAAGATGAAAGGCTTCGGGGATATGCAGCGCATGTTGAAATCAGCCAAAGAAATGCAGGAACGCCTCCACAAGGAAATGGCCGAGATCAGGATCGAAGGATCGAGCGGCGGGGGGATGGTCACGGTCACCCTCGACGGCCAAAAGGCGTTGATTTCCATCAAGCTCGATCCCGAGGTCGTCAACGCCAGGGAAGTCGACATGCTTCAAGATTTGATCATGGCCGCATTCAACGACGCGGCGGCCAAGGTGGATGCCGAGCTTTCTCAAAAATTGGGAAGCCTGGGGGCCGGCCTTAAGATTCCCGGGTTGTTCTGATGTTCGAGTTCGCCCAACCGCTCAACCGTCTGATCGAGGAATTGAGAAAGATTCCTTCGATCGGAGCCAAGACCGCCCAGCGCATCGCCTTCTATATTCTCGGCCGCTCTCAAGAGGAAGCCGAGAGCCTGGCCGAGGCGATCAAAGAGGTCAAGAAGAATCTCTTCTATTGTTCCATCTGCAACAATATCACCCACGTCGATCCCTGCCGGTATTGCACAGAATCAGACCGAAGCGACGAGGTTTTGTGCGTCGTCGAAGAACCGTATAATATTTCGTCCATCGAAAAGACCGGAATCTACCACGGACGTTATCATGTTTTGCTCGGGACCCTGGCCCCCCTCAAGGGGATGGGACCGGAAAGCCTGAACCTGGAAAAGCTCGTCGCCCGCCTCGGCAACGGCCGGCTCAAGGAAATCATCATCGCCACGAACCCCACCTCCGAGGGCGAAGCG